>Ga0272441_10001859_pt1 | contig 44212 bp, 28 predicted proteins | sample SSMProp6N_FD_193582 | JGI IMG/M metagenome (GOLD analysis project Ga0272441, IMG submission 193582) | Marine sediment archaeal communities from Little Sippewissett salt marsh, Falmouth, MA, United States - SSM-Prop-6N | ecosystem: Environmental > Aquatic > Marine > Wetlands > Sediment ... | reverse complement strand
ACTTCCGGATAGAGGATGAGTTCGAACTCACCCGTCTCGACGCGGAGAACCGCAAGGCGCTGGTCGATCCCTCGAAATGGAGCGACGAGCAGTCGCGCCGCCGCCGGATGTTCTTCTGCAGCAAGTCCCCGGAAGACCGTAGCGGGTAGGGCGGGACGCGTTCCCGCGGCTCAGAGCGGGTTGACTTCCGCCTGGCGCTTGAGGACCGCCCAGTTGCGGTCCACCTCGGCCTGGATGCGGCGGATGTCCGGCTCGGCCAGCCGGCTGAAGCGCCCCTGCCTGGAGAGGAACTCCTCGACGGGCAGGCCGCGCGGCTCGGCGGTGAGGCGCCAGCGCAGGCCGTCTTCCACTTCGTAGAGCGGGGCGATCTTGGTGTCCACCGCCAGGCGGGCGAGCTTCACCGTTTCGTTGCTGAGGCTCTTCCAGCCCGGGGGGCAGGGCGAGAGAACGTGGATGAACTTGGCGCCGCGGATCTCGCGGGCCTTCTCGACCTTGTTGCGCAGGTCCTCGGGAAAGGCCACCGAGACCGTCGCCGCGTAGGGGATGCGATGGGCGGTGACGATCTCCATGATGTTCTTCTTGGGCCGTGGCTTGCCCTGGGGCGTGGTAGTGGTCCAGGCTCCCGGGGGCGTGGAACTCGAGCGCTGGATACCGGTGTTCATGTAGGCTTCGTTGTCGTAACAGACGTACAGCAGATCGTCGTTGCGCTCCAGCGCGCCGGAGAGGGACTGCAGCCCTATGTCGTAGGTGCCGCCGTCGCCCACCCAGGCCATCACCCGGGTCCTGGTGTCGCCCCGCGCGCGCAGACCCGCACCGGCGCCGCTGGCCACCGCCGCCGCCGCCGCGAAAACACAGTTGACGGTCGGCACGGTCAGCGAGCAGTAGGGGAACTGCCCGGCGAGAATCGCCCAGCAGCAGGCGGGGATGACCACGGCGGTGTCGGGCCCCATGGCCCGCAGGAAGTGACGCATGGCCAGGGCTCCGCCGCAGCCCGGGCAGGCCACGCTGCCCGGTGTGTAACCCTCGCAGTCGTCCAGTCGGTAGGGCAGCGCCGCACCGGAGGGCATGCGCTCCGTGGCCGGTCCGCGGCGGGGCCCGAGCTTGCCGCCGGGCTTCTTCTTGGTCTTCTTCGCCTTTCTGATCATGGCTTGAGATCCACCCAAGTGCCCCGCGGCTCGGCCTTGCCGGTCCAGGCCATCTTTAGAATCCGGTCCACGACATCCGTGGTGATGTCGCGACCGCCCAGCCCCGCGATGTAGCTCAGGACCTGCGGCCGCTGCTTCCCGGGCATGTCGTAGAACGCGCTGCGGGTCTCGGCGCACCACACCCCGCCAGAGCCGAAGGAATTGTTGCGGTCCACCACCGCGACCCGCTTGACGCCCCTGCAGATCCTGCGCAGTTCCTCCTGCGGGTAGGGCCGGAAGAGCCGCGGGCGAATCAGCCCGACCTTCCTGCCCCTGGCACGCCAGGCGTCGATCACATCCTTGGCGGTGGAGGCAATCGTGCCGGTGGCCAGCAGCAGCATCTCCGCCCCGGCGGCCTTGTATTTCTCGACCACCGGGTAGCTGCGACCGGTGATCTTGCCGTATTCCCTGCCGGCTTCGGCGGCCAGCTTGAGGATGCGGCGGCTGTCGCGCTCCAGCAGCCAGCGCTGTTCCATGTAGTGCTCGGGGGTGACCAGCCCGCCGAAGAAGCGGGGGTCGGCGGGGTCCAGCTTGACGGCCGGCTTGTAGGCCGGCAGGAACCTGTCCACGCCCTCCTGGGCGGGAAGCTCCACCGCCTCGGAAGTGTGGCTCAGGCTGAAGGCGTCGTAGACCACCATCACCGGGACCAGGGCCTGCTCGGCCACCCTGAAGGCCTGGATCACGGTGTCCAGGGCCTCCTGGTTGCTCTCACAGTAAAACTGCGCCCAGCCGGTCTCGCGCTGCGCCAGCGAGTCGGTCTGGTCGCTCCAGATGTTCCAGCCCGGTCCCATCGCGCGGTTGACGTTGACCAGCACGATCGGCAGGCGCTGGCCGGCGGCCCAGTGCAGGACCTCGTGCATGTAGGCCAGGCCGTGCGAACTCGTTGCCGTGAAGGAGCGCACGCCGGCGAGGCTCGCGCCGATCAGGCAGCTCATCGCCGAATGCTCGCTCTCGACCTTGATGAACTCTGCGGGGAGTTCTCCCGAGCCGCAGAGCTCGCTGAGCTTCTCCACTATGCTGGTCTGCGGCGTGATCGGGTAGGCGCTGACCACCTGGACGCGCGCGAGTTTGGCCGCGTAGGCCACGGCGTAGTTCCCGGTGATGACCTTGATTTCACCGGGACCCGCGCGACGCAGGTCGCGCCCGGCACCGGCCTTGCGCTTCCGCGGTTTCTTCTTCGCGCGCGTCTTCTTCCCGGCCATTACTCCGCCTTGTCGGCGACGACGTTCTTGGCCCAATCGGCGACGAGCGGCAGTTCGGCCCACTCACCCTTATTGGCCTTCAGGCACCAGATCACAGAGACGATGACGTGTCCCAGCCAGACCAGGGGCGCCAGCAGGGCTCCGATCCAGCACATTACCAGCATTCCGGAGACGACCAGCAGCACCGTCGTGAAGATGCTGAAGAACAGAGCCTGCATGCCGTGGAAGGCCGCGAACTTGCTCTCGTCCTTCTTGATCATGTAGATGATAAGCGGGCCCAGCCACCAGGCGAGAGCAGCCAGCAACCATGCGAGCATGCCGAAGGTGCGCTCGTCTTTGCCGACTTCACCCTCCGGCGGCCAGGAGAGTTCCTTCTCGACCTTCTCCTCGGCGGCCTTTTCCACGGAGGCGGGAGTGTCCGGCTTGTCCTGATCCGACGCTCCGCTGCCTTCTGCCTTCTCGGGCTCCGGTTCCGCCGCGGGAGTCTCCTCCGGCCCGGCCTCTTCGTTCTTCTCGACTTCGTCAGTCATGGCACTTTCTCCCGGCTAAAGAGCCCGGCTTTCGCGCACGATGGAGATGGCCCCGCGGGGACACTCCTCGGCGCAGATGCCGCAGCCCTTGCAGTAGTCAAGGTCAACCTCGTACCCGCCCTCCGGCGTGCGACGAATGACGCCGTCGGGACAGAACAAGAAACAGTTGTCGCAGTGGCAGCAGACCGCGCAGTGGAAACACCGGCGCGCCTCGGCCTCGGCGGTGGCGCGGTCGAAACCCTGGCTCACTTCCGCAAACGAACGGATCGCCTCGGCGGGGCTGAGCTTGCCGGCGGCAGCGCGGCTCAGCCGCGGAAAGTGCGCGAAGTTGATGCCGGTCGAATCGACCACCTCGCTGCTGCGCGGCGCCGAACTCCCGGCCTTGTCCAGGCGGTCAACCGCGAAGCTGGTGGGGGAGTGCTCAATCTCCGCCAGGGCCTCGGACCAGCTGGCACCGGCCAGGTACTTGTCGAAGACCGCCGCGGCGACCTTGCCGGTGCCGATCGCGTTCGAAACCATCTTCACGCTGGTGGTCAGGTCGCCGCCGGCGAAGACGCCTTCGACCTCGTGACCGGCGTCGTCGATGATCGCGCCGTTGTGCCCCAGCACATAGCCACGCGGCAGGAAGCGCAGGTCGGCGCTCTCGCCGGTGGCCAGCAGCACCGCGTCGGCGGGGTAGTCCTGGAAGGCGCCCTTGATCGGAATCGGGCGGCGGCGGCCGGAGGAGTCCGGCTCTCCCAGGCGGCAACGCACGAAGCGCACGCCGGTAACCTTGCCGTTCCTGCCGAGGATGTCCACCGGCTGGAGCAGGAAGGAGAGCTCCGCTCCCTCGCGCTCGGCCTCGAGAACCTCCTCGGGGATTGCCGGCATCTCGCCGCGGGTGCGGCGGTAGACCACCAGGGCGTGCGAACCCAGGCGCAGCGCGCTGCGCGCGCAGTCCATCGCGGTGTTGCCGCCGCCGATGACCAGCACCCGCCGCCCCAGGCGGGGCCGCTCGCCGAAGTTGATTCCGCGCAGGAAGTCAAGGCCGTTGCGGACGCCCTTGAGGCTTTCGCCGGGAATGCCCAGTTCGCGGCTGCGGTGGAATCCGCAGGCCACGAAGACGGCCTTGTAGTCCTTCTGCAACTGCTCGAAAGACACGTCCCTGCCGACCTCCACGCCGGTGCGGATCTCCACGCCCAGCTCGGAGATCTTCTCGACCTCCATGGCCAGGACGTCCTTGGGCAGGCGGTAGGGTGGAATGCCGGTGCGCAGTACGCCGCCGGCCTCCGGCTCGCGATCGAAGATCGTGACCCCGTACCCGCGGCGCGTGAGGTGATAGGCGCAGCTCAGCCCCGCGGGCCCCGCGCCGATCACCGCCGCGCGCTTCCTGCCGCGCTTCTTTCCGCGCTTCTTTCCGGGTGCGGGCGCGGCCGGCAGGCGCAGCGCGAGGTCGCCCAGGTACCTCTCCACCGAGTGCACCGACAGCGCGCCGCCCCACTCCGATCGGTTACAGCCCGACTCGCAGGGGTGGTAGCAGACCCGGCCGCAGACCGCCGGCAGCGGGTTGTCCTCCCGCAACATGGCCGCCGCCTCGGAGTCCTTGCCTCGAGCCAGGAGGTCGAGATAGCCCTCGATGTTCTCACCGGCCGGACAGCGCGTGAGGCAGGGGGAGGTCTTGTCCCGGAACTCCGGACGGACGTTTCGCCACGAACCGGTCGGGTTCGTGAGCATCGATCCGCCGGGAACCGAAACCGATGAAATCGGCAGGTCGCCCGCGCCCTTGAAGGTCGTGGCCTCGGCCGCGTCAACCGGCAGACGCCGGTTATAACGTTTCGGTGAAATCGAACGCTTGCCGCGCGGCATGCATGTTTTCCTGTCTCTTGATGGGCACCGTTTCGCTGACCGCCTCGACCACCGAGTCGATCCCCACCAGACCGGTGGCCTTGCTGAAGGCACCGAGGATGGCGGTGTTCACGATGGGGATGGAGGCCGACCCCAGCCGGTTCATGACCGCGATTCCCGAGGCGTCCACCAGCCCCAGGTTGTAGTCCTTGGGAACGCCCAGGCGGTCGTTCTTGCCGGCGGTGTTGATCACCACCCACCCGTTCTTCTTGAGCCCCTTGAGCACCAGGCCGGTGCTCAACAGATTGGTGTCCAGGACTATGACGTGGTCCGGTTCGTAGATGTAGCTGCGCACCCTGATGGGCCGGTCGTCGAAGCGCACGAAGGCCGCGACCGGCGCGCCGCGGCGTTCCATGCCGAACGCCGGAAAACTCTGGACCGACCTGCCTTCGCGGTGCAGTGCGACCGCCAGGATTCGCGCAGCGACAACCGCTCCCTGACCGCCTCGTCCGTGTATGCGGATCTCGGTCAAGCAGTCCTCCCAGCACACTCTGGATTATGTCCGAAGCTGAAACGCCACGACCCCAATTTTGCAGCGCGTTCAGGAAGTGTCAAGTGATGAAGGGCGCGGACGCATGTCTCTTTATCGCGAAGCTTGCGCCGCACTCGCCACCTGAGTCTGCCTGCCGGCGCGGACTCCGGCGGTCCGACCCGAACAGTGTCCACGACTTGCCCGGCCCGTTTGAAAACGCTCCTGCCGGCACTAGACTCTCTGCGCAATGCATCTGCAAAGGAGACGACAAATGAAGCCCCTGGCAAAACTGGATCTCGGAGGCGCAGACTGGCTGCTCTCCGAGACAGACGGAGACGAACTTCGGATTCCCGCTACGGTTCCCGGCACGGTACACACCGATCTTCTGGCCGCGGGGAAGATCCCCGACCCCTTCCTGGAGACCAACGAGAAGGACGTCCTCTGGGTCCTGGAGAAGGACTGGAGCTGGAAGCGCAGTTTCGAAGTTCCCGGCGAGTTGCTCGAGCGCGGGCGCGTCCAACTGGTCTTCGAGGGGATCGACACCGCCGCGAAGGTTCTGCTCAACGGCGAGGAGGTCGCCGCAAGCGACAACATGTACGTGCCGCTGCGGCTCGAGGTGAAAGGGCTGCTGCGCGCCGGGGCGAACGAACTCGAAGTGCGCACCGAGAGTCCAACTCGAATACGCCGCGAGCGCACCGAGCAGCACGGCCTGGAGCTTCCGGAGTGTTTCGACAAGTCTTCGGCCTACCTGCGCAAGGCGCCCTACTCCTACTCCTGGGACTGGGGCCCGGAACTGCCCACCAGCGGCATCTGGAAGCCGGTGCGCCTGGAGGCCTTCGAGGCGCGCCTCGCCGACGTCTTCCCGCGGGTGGATATGGCCGCGGACATGAAGTCCGCGAAGCTGGCCGTTACCGTCGAGATCGAAAGCCCGGTTGCCGGCGAGGCGGAACTGGCGCTGGGCCTCTCCGGAGGCGGTCTCGAGCTGGAGCTTGCCGAGCGCGTGAAGCTCGAGGCCGGCACTTCAGCGCACGCCTTCGAGTTCGACGTCGAAGACCCCGAGCTCTGGTGGCCGAACGGCTACGGCGAGCAGCCGCTGTACGAGCTGGCAACTGCCCTGCGCGCAGGCGGCCAGGAGCTCGACTCCGACTCGCGGCGGGTGGGGTTTCGCAGGATCGAGCTGGTCCGCGAGAGCGACTCTGTCGGCGAGACCTTCTACTTCCGCGTCAACGGCTACCCGGTCTTCTGCCGGGGCGGCAACTGGATTCCCGACGACAGCTTCCTGCCGAGGATCACCCGCGAGAGCCTCGAGCGGTCCGTGGGCATGGCCCGCGACGCGCACATGAACATGCTGCGCGTCTGGGGCGGCGGGGTCTACGAGTCCGATGACTTCTACGACCTCTGCGACGAAATGGGCATTCTCGTCTGGCAGGACTTCTGCTTTGCCTGCGGGATGTACCCCGACCACCTGGAGGGCTTCCGCGAATCGGTGCGCTGCGAGGCGGAGGCCAACGTGCGCCGCCTGCGCGGCCGGACGAGTCTGGCGCTCTTCTGCGGCAACAACGAGTGCCACCAGGGCTGGTATGAGTGGGGCTGGCAGAAGAGCGGCAAGTGGGACCGCTTTTACGGGGAGAAGCTCTACCACGAAGTGCTGCCCGGCGTCGTCGAGCGCCTCGCCCCCCACGTGTCCTACTGGCCGGGCAGCGGCTACGGCGGCGAGACCCCCAGCAGCCAGACCCACGGGGACATGCACTACTGGAAGGTCTGGCACTCCAAGCAGCCGGCCGAGAACTACGAGACGCTCACCTGCCGCTTCCTCAGCGAGTTCGGCTTCGAGGGCGGTCCGGCGATGCGAACGATCCGCGAGTTCACCGCGGCGCCCGAGCCCGAACTGCACCCCATGCACCCGGTCATGCTGCATCATGAACGCTGCAACGACGGCCCCGCCAAGCTGAAGCAGTACCTCGAAACCGAGTTCGGCCCGGTCACCGAGGAGATCGCCCTGTGGGTTTACCGCAGCCAGTACGTACAGGCCCACTGTGTTGGGACTGCGCTGCGCCACACCCGGCGCAGGTTCGCCGACTGCGGCGGCGTGCTCTTCTGGCAGCACAACGACTGCTGGCCGGTGACCAGTTGGAGCTGCATCGACCACCGCTGTCGGCCCAAGGCTCTCTGGTTCCAGGCGCGGCGCGACTTCGCCCCGGCGGCGGTCTCGCTGGCCGACACCGACGGAGAGCTCTCGGCCTGGGTCTGCGGCAACCGCCCGGAGGACGTCCCCGCCGGGGAGGTACACGTACGGTTGCTGGACTTCTCCGGGCAGGAGCTCTACGCGAAGACCGTCGCTTTCAACGGCGCTGAAGATCACCGGCCGGTGAAGGTCTGGAGCGCCGCCCGCGACGAGGTGGACCTGGGCGACGGGCGCGGCAAGGTGCTGGTCGCCGACTACCTGGCCGCCGGCGAGCGCATCTCGCGCGCGGCAAGGACCTTCGTCAACTGCAAGGACCAGGACTTCGGAGAGGCCAGCGTCCGCGTGGGCGTGAAGCCCGCCAACGGGGGGTTCGATGTTACCGTCAGCACCGACCGCGTTGTCCTGGGCCTGATGCTCAATGCCGACGGCGACCCAACGCCATTCAGCGACAACTTCCTCTACCTGCTGCCCGGCGAAGAGCAGACGGTGCGCAGTTCCGTCGGCGAAGGAATCAGTTGCCTTCACGCGGGGAGCTGAGGGGATCACCGGTTCGATCGGGCCGATCGGACTGATCGGCCCGATGCCGGCGAGCTAGCTTCTGGAGCTGCCCGCCGTCGCAGTCTTGCGACGGCGACCCGTCGAGCGCGGTGCGGTCGAGCGCCCGCGGCTGCGTGGCAGGGCCAGCGGGCCGGCGGGACGCCACACCGAGGTGCGGTTGCGGCCGGACTCCTTGGAGAAGTACAGCGCCTGGTCGGCGCGGCCGATGAATTCCTCGCTGTCGCCCGGCGGTTCGCCCTGGCCGAGGTCGGCCAGGCCGATACTGATAGTCACCGGCACCGGCCTGCCCTCTTCGGAGATCATCTCCAGGCGGGCAACGGCGCGGCGCAGGCGCTCGGCGGTGCGTCCCGCCGCACGCTCGTCCGCGCCGGGCAGCAGCACGGCCATCTCCTCACCGCCGTAGCGGTAGGCCCGGTCGCAGGAGCGAATGTGGGAAGCCAGGCAGCCGGCGACCCTCTTGAGAATCACGTCGCCGGTCAGGTGTCCGTGGTTGTCGTTGACCGCCTTGAAGTGGTCGATGTCCATCATCAGAAGAGCGAACTTGTCGCCGGCGGCCACGCTGCGACTCAGCTCCTCGCGCAGGTCGCGTAGCATCTCGGCCTTGAGCAGCAGGCCGGTCAGGCCGTCGTGCTTGGCGCGCTGGACGTCCTCGTCCTTCTTGACCACCAGGCCGACGTGCTCGGCGGTCTCCTGGAGGAGTTCCTCTATTTCCGCGAGTTCGCGCCGGCCCAGGGCCTCGGCCGGCAACCGCAGGCGCATCGCCCCGGTTATCACGCCCTCGGCCATCAGCGGGTAGCTGACGGTCAGCGCCGCCCCGGCCTGGTCGTGTACCCGGAACACCTGGCGGTGCTCCAGCGCCTGGTCGGCACCGGCGGGGTCGAGATCCAGGCAGCGGACCTGCGCCTCGAGCAACTGCCGGACCGTCAGCCCGCGGCGAGGCGCCCGGCGTTGACCGGTAAGGCTCATCTCCGCGAAGCCGACGATGTCCTTGCCGAGCAGGACCTCGCCGCGCAGCAGGCGCCGTTCGCCCCGGGAGTTCTCGACCACCTTGCGGCACACGAGATCCGAAGACTTGACCCTGCCGGCGACCATCGGTTTCTCGAAGTAGACGAAGAGCTCTCCGTCGGCCAGGCGCCGCAACGCGGCGCTCATCGCCGGCAGCGCGTCGTGTCCTTCCGGAGTGAAGAGCTCGGCCTGCACCGCTTCGGAAGTCTGGGCCACCACGCCGATTATCCCCCGGAAGCGTTCGGCCCGACCGGTAACGTTCCCGGTGCGGTGAATCTCGCGGATAAGCGCCAGGCTTTCGACGTTGCCCTCGGCCGAGCGGGCGCGCGCGAGGTACAGAGAACACTTCTGGGCCAGATCGCGGCACTCGCTGTCCAGGCTCTCGGCGCGCTTCTGAGCCAGTGCCTGGCGGTAGGAGGAAAACAGCGAGTAGAGCCCCGCGGTCGCCGAAAGCCCCACCATGCACCAGAAGAGATCGGTGTTTTCCCGCGGCCGGGCGATCAGCACCGCCGTGCCTCCGGCAAGAGCCGGCAGCAGCGCAACCAGTGCCGCGGGGCTGGCCAGCGACTTCAGGGCTGCCAGCCTGGGACCGGAGAAGAGCGGTCGGAACCGCCGGCTCTTCCGGGCACTCCCGGCTCCGCCAAAGATGCGCACCGGCCTACCGACCCTTTGCCCTCTCGCCCACCGCGTCGGCGGCGGGCAGTGCCTTCAGGTAGGTGGCCAGACGCTCGGAAGAGCCGGGACCCAGAAGTTCGCGCTCGTCCAGTTCGCTCAGGCTCCGGAAGCCACCCCGCTTGCGCCGGGCCGCGACGATACGCGCAGCGCGGGTGGGCCCCACCCCGGGAAGCAGCTCCAGCTCCCGGGCTTCGGCCCGGTTGATGTCCAGCTTCATTCTCGGAGGTCCGTCGGGCGGTGCGGCCATGCGCCCCATCCACCACCAGGTGCCAAGCACGATCATCGCCAGGATTGCGAGGGCCCCGAGGACCACCCAGCCAAGTGGAGCGGCCCCGGACGATCGTCCGGGGAGGTAAGGCGCGGTATCAGGCATCAGACTATTATCGGCCGCGCGCGGGGGCAACCTTGACGCAAAGGAGACTGCCGGGGCAAACGCCCAAGCTACTGTCGGTCAGCGCCTTGCGCGGGGCTCCAGTCGTCGGCCAGCCACACGCGAACAGTGCCGTCCTTGCTGCCGGAAACCAGCAGCCGGCCGCCAGGCCCAAAGGCAACTGTCGAAACCCAGTCGCTGTGCCCGCTGAGCCGCAGCAGCTCGCGGCCGGTATCGGTGTCCCAGAGCCGCACCGTGCCGTCCTTGCTGGCCGAGGCCAGGCGGCGACCGTCGGGACTGTAGGCCAGGGAGTATACCCGGACGGCGTGCCCGCGCAGGATCTGCCGGCGGCGACCGGTGACCACGTCCGCTGCCTGAATGCTGTTCCCGAACGCCGCGGCCAGCCGGCCGCCCTGGGGCGATATCGCCACGCTCCAGCAGGTGGTCTCAACGCCTTCGGCGTCAACGAACTTGCTGAGCAGCCGGCCACTGCCGGCATCCCAGATGCGCACCTCGTAATCGTCCGCGCCGGTGGCGATGTAACTTCCTTCTGGAGAATAGGCCAGTGCGCGCACCGTACTCGTATGTCCGGAGGGGCGCGGCAGCTCGCGGCCGCTGGCCACGTCCCAGACCCGCACCGCCCCGCGACTGCCCGCCGCGGCGAGGCGCCGGCCCCGGGGATCGAAGGCAAGGGCCAGAACCTGGTGGCCCCGGTCCACGAAGGTCATCTCGCTGACGGTCTTTCCGGTCCTGCTGTTGCGGATTGTCACGTGTCCGCGCGTGCCGGCGGAGGCCAACAGCCTGCCGTCCGGGCTTATTGCCAGCGCCCGGCACAAGCTGCGAGGTTCGGGCCAGCGAGCGACAGCCTTACCGCTGCGGGGGTCCCAGACCGAGACCCCGCCGGTGGCACCGGCGTAGATACGCTCGCCGCGCGGCCCGATGACAACCGATTCGACCGCGCCCATGTGGGGCTCGAGCTCGATGTGGGTGCGCTCGCTGCTCAGATCCCAGATCTTGACCGTGCGGTCCGCGCTGCAGGAGGCCAGGTACTTGCCGTCCCGGCTGAAGGCCAGGTCACTGACACCGTCGGAATGCCCGCGCAGGCAGTGCAACTGGCGGCCGCTGCGCGCGTTCCAGATGCGAACGGTGCGGTCCAGCGAGGAAGAGGCCAGCAGCTTGCGGTCGGGGCTGAAGAGCACCCGGCTGATGTCCGCGGTGTGACCCCGCAAGACCCTGGCGTCGCGCCCGTCGCGCACCCTGACCAGCTTCAGGCCGCCAACCGTGTCCCCGCTGACCACGACCTGTCCCCGCGGTCCGAAGACCAGCAGACAGATCGTCTTCCTGTGAGGCGACGACGATGTAGAAAGAAGCGCGTAGGGGGGCGCCGGCTTGGCGGGCCCGGGAGCATCAGGCATGGGCATGGGCATGGGCATGGGCATGGGCGTGGGACTGGGCTTGGCCTTGGCCTTGGCCTTGGCCTTGGGCTTGGCCTTGGCCTTGGCCTTGGCCTTGGCCTTGGGCTTGGCCTTGGGCTTGGACTTGGCCCCTGGCGGAGGTCCGATCCGCCAGATGCGAACGTGCCTGTCGGTGGATGCAGCGGCCATCAGCCCGCCCCGTCCGAAGACGACCCAGGTGTACTTGCTGTCAGGCTGGGGGTTGATCGGCGGCAGGTCCTTCCCGGTCTTGATGTCGGTCAGGCGTATCTCGCCGTGCCCGCCGACTATCGCCCGGTACCTGCCGTCGGGGCTGGTGACCCCCGGCACCTCTCGTGGTTCCGGCACGTTGCGCGCGGCCAGTTCCCGACCGGTTGCGGTGTCGAAAGTGACGATCAATTTCCCGGCGCGGGCGAAGAAGCGGTCTCCCTTGGGACTGAAGCTCACATCCCGCGGGACCGCGCGCAGCAACTGCGTGCTGGCCATCTCCTGGTGCGCCTCGCGCTTGACCCGGCCCCACTCCCAGCCGCGCAGCTCCGGCGGGCATCCCGGGCCGTGCAGGATGCGGTCCACGTGCGCGACGTTGGCCTCCCGGGCGTGGCGATGGGCCAGCGCGATGTTCGCGTAGTAGAGCTGGCGCAGCACCTGATTGCGTTCGCGGCGCAGGCTGAATATGTGCGCGGTGACCGAGGCGACCAACAGCCCCAGCGCGGCCGAAACCACCAGCGCCAGCGCCTTGTGGCGCACTATCTGGTGCTTGACGATGTAGGCCACGCTGGCGCGCCGCGCGGCGATGGGGTCGCCCTCCAGGAAGTGGCGGATGTCGCCCGCCAGCCCTTCGGCCGAGCGGTAGCGGCGGCCGGGCTCCTTCTCCAGGCACTTCATGCAGATGGTGGCCACGTCGTCGGGAAGGCGCATGCCGCGACCGGTGGGCTTGACAGGCATCTCGTCGATGTGCTTCTGGAGCACGTCGACGGTGGAAGCGCCCTGGAATGGCGGCTTGCCGGAAACCAGCTCGTAGAGCACGCACCCCAGCGAGTAGACGTCGGTGCGCGCGTCGGCCTCCTTGCTGCGGCCGGCGGCCTGCTCCGGTGCCATGTAGTGCGGCGTGCCGATGGCCAGGCCGGTCTTGGTCAGGTCGCGCTTCCTGCGCTCGCCCTCCTCGCTGAGGGTCTTGGCCAGGCCGAAGTCGGTAACCCGCGGTTCGTTTTCCGGGGTGATGATTATGTTCGCCGGCTTGAGGTCGCGGTGAACCACCCCGCGGCTGTGGGCGTGGTGCAGCGCCAGGGCCACCTTCTCGACCAGCTCCAGCGAGCGCCGCAGGCCGGGGCGCTTCTCCTTGATGTAGCGGTCGAGTGGCATGCCTTCGACGTAGTCCATGGTAAAGTAGTGCCGGCCGTCGTGCGTCTTCATCTCGTAGATGGGCACGATGTTGGGGTGCTGCAGCTTGGCCACGCTGAGCGCCTCGCGGAAGAAGCGGCCAATGTCGCCGGCCGAAGCGTGCTCGGCCGAGAGCAGCACCTTGATGGCCACGGTGCGGTCCAGCTTTACGTCGAAGGCCTTGTAGACCACGCCCATCCCGCCGCGGCCGAGTTCCTCGAGAATTCGATAGCCGGCGAACTCCCGCGGAGCTCTATTGCGCTCGCTGTCGCCTTCCGGCAGCAGCTTCACGCGCAATCGCGAGGTCTTGCGTGTCTGGTGGCTGTCGCCCTCACCTTCGCCTGCGGGGGGACTGTTCCCGGAGATTTTCGTAACGTCGATCGACTGGGTCTCGCCGAAGGCCTCGGCGCGCAGCGGCGCCGAGCAGCTCGGGCAGCGAATATCTCCGGCCTCGAGATCGAGGTCGAAGTCAGTATCGCATACCGGGCACTGTGCCTTCATCGCCTTCCACGCCTTCCACGTCTTCTATAGGCCCCGCTCGTCCTTCAGGCCGCCCGGCCCGCCCTGGCCGGGGCGGCCGCTTCGGGCTTCTTCCCGGAATCGCCGGCCTTCATGCGCCGGTGCAGGAGTTCCTGGATCAACCTGAACTCGCGTTGCACGTCGGCGTTGTCCGGGAAACGCTCGGCGGTGATGCGCGCCCCGCGCAGCGCGTGTTCGTAGCGCTTGTTGCTGAGCGCCTCGTAGACGACGCGATAGTAGTGAGGCAGCGGCGGTTTCTGGTCGCAGAACTTCCGGAACTGACCCTCGAAATCGTCGGCGGTCATATAGGAGGCGGCGTCGCCCAGGCTCATCGCAATCAAGCGGTAGAGTCGGCCCCAGTTGCGCTTCTTCATGAGCTTGAAGGTCTTGTCCATGCCCTCCCAGTTTCTGGTGATGGCGTCCCGGCGCACGCGCATGCCCATTATCGCGAACTCCATCCCGCCGAGCGAGGCATGCTTGCGGATTTCCGGCAGTGCCTTCTCCAGCGCGGCCAGGACCTTGACGGCCTCCCGGGGGCGCCGTTCGCTGACCGGCTTGCGGCCGTCGAGCGCGCGCTGGAAGAAGTGGTTGTAGGCGTGGACCGAAACCCGGATCCACTTCCAGTCCTCGGCCTCCACTTCCTCCGGCTTGAGGCGCTTCCCGCCGGACCGATCGCGGCGGTGATGCGCGCGCTCGCCGGTGGGGAATGGCCCGGGCGCGAGGAGCTTCTCCAGTGCGTATTTCCTTCCGTGCCGGGCGGCGTAGAAAATCGCCAGGTCGGCGTACTTGTCCATGTGGGTGCGGAAGGTGTCGCGCTCCTTGAAGTGCCCCGCAGCCAGGTGACGACCAAGAAGGCCTTCGAGCTCCCTGATGTCGGCCTTCTGGGCGTCGGTGATCTTGCGGCCCTCGCGCTGCAGTTCGCGCATGGACATGAGGATCATCGCCAGGCGGGTGACGTTGTGTCCGCCCAGCTTGCGCTTGCGCTGCAGGGCCTTGGCCGCCGGTGCGACCGCCTTCCAGGCCTCCCAGGGGAGGTCCAGGGCGTCGAGGTCGGAACCCAGGTTCAGGCGCAGCCCCACGAAACGCTCGGCCTTGGCACCGGCAAGCGCCTCGGTCTTCTCGACGTTGCGGGAGGTGGCCAGCAGCAACCTGGCCGCTCCATCCCTGTCGCCGGAACGCTGCAGGTAGCTGGCCAGCCTGCGGTTCTCGGTGAACCGGCCCATTACGTCGTCGGGCGCCATAGCGGCGATGCCCTTGCGGGCCCAGGCGATGGCCCGGGGCCACTCGCCGAGCTCGCGGTAGAAGCCCGCCAACTCGAAGAGCGTCGGCGGGTCCTTCTCGTGCTTGACCATCTCGATCATGGTGTCGCGGCCGGAAGCGATGTAGGCGAAGTGCCAGTCACGCTGCACGCGGATCATGGTTGCGGCGTACTTCTCGTCGAGGAACATGCGCGTGCCCAGGTAGTAGGGCGTGCGGGTCTGCTCGCCGGCGAAGCGCAGCAGGAAGCAGACAGAATTGGGGTCGAAGGCCTCGGTGCGCTCCTCGTCGAAGGTCGCCAGTCCCTCCTCGATGACGTCGTCGAGCCGCGGGCCGCTGAAGCTCCGGGGCGGTCCGGTGTCCACCGAGGTGAAGAGGTAACCGTCCTTCTTCTTCTCCACGAAGCCGCAGATCGCGTGCCCCGGCCGCCCGAGCACGAAGCTCTTGCGTCCCTGGCGGCGGGTGATCGCCTGGTAGAGCTCGGCGAGGTCGTCGCAGTCGGCGATGAAGCGGCCGGCGATCTTGCGGTCCAGGGTCTGGTAGGCGTCCTGGTGCACGTCGCCGGTGTGCTGCTTGTCGCCGATCAGGAAGGGATACTCGGTCAACGGACTGTCGTAGGTGTACTTCACGAAGTAGCGGAAGAAGAGATGCAGCTCGCCGGCGGTCTTGAGCGTCCTGGCGCACCTGTCCAGGAAGGCGTCCTGTGCCTTGCGCCGCTCCGCGCCGGTGCGCTTGCCGAACTCCGGCATGTCCAGCCGGCCGTTCGGAGTGACCAGGCCCAGCGCGTTGCCCACCGAGTCGACCAGCAGCACGTGCGGCGGGAAGCGCCAGTGCGGCGCGCCGAAGTGTGCCGGTGGCTTGCGGAACTGCTCGAGGCCGATGGCCAGTTCCCAGCGCCCGGCGTCGAAGACCGCCTTGTCGGCCTGGGGGTCCCAGCTGGCGGCCTCGCCAGCCGCCTGGTGGACCATGCGTACCTTTCGGGGCATCTCGGTGGCCGGCCAGGAGGCGTGCTTGCCCTTGAAGACCGTGTGCACGAAGAACCGCGAAACCCACTGAACGTCGTTGTGGCCCAGCGCGAAGGTGGTGGTGTCGGAGGCCTTGTCGTAGACCCGCCAGAGAGTGCGGTTGTCGGCGTTCAGGCCCCACTCGATCTCGTCGCCGGCGGCGGTCTTGCCGGTCACGCCGGGTATGAAGCGGACCATGCGGCGGTAGGCATTCTTGTAGGCGGTCAACTGGGGCCTGAGCCGCCTGGCCAGTTCCGGCGCGTTCCTGGCCACGTAGCCGCGTGCCACCGCCGCCCCGCAGAAGGGTCTGGGCAGGAAGTCGGTCGCGGACCTGCGCGGCTGGTATGCGGCACGCACCATGATCGCCAGCATCTCGCGCAGTCCCCTGTCGGCCTTCGTGTCGGCCTTGATGGCCTCCTCCAGACGCGTGGCCGCCCGCACGAAGTCCGCCTGGGTGTTCTGGATCGCCTCCTGGGTCTGGTGCACGCCGACCTGCCAGATGCGGCCCGCGGTGCAGATCAAGTTCTTGCCCCGCAGCACCGCGGTGGGCTCGGCGCCCTGCAGGGCGCCGTTGAGGAACACGTACCAGGGAGTGGTCGACCAGGCCTCTTCCCGCTTGGACTTCCGGAGCGTTGCGGCCAGTTGCCTGGCATGCTCCATCTCGTAGCGGATCAGAACGCGGCGCGCGTTGGGCCGCCCCACGGGGTACGAAAGCCGGATGCCGTCGACCTCGATCATGAAGCGGTCCTGCCGGTGCTGGCCCTCGACGACCCGGAAGAGCTGGATGCGGTACTGGTGATCCCTGGAGCTCAGGCGGAACAGCGCGCGCTGGTCGTCGATGGACTTGTCGTCGAGCTTGAGGCCCGGGGCCGCCGCCGCAAACTCCCTGGCGATCTCCTTGAGCTGGAAGTCGTTGACCTGCGCGGGCGTCGGCAGCGGGCGCCGGTCGGTGCGCAGCTCGGCCAGCCACTTCTCGAACTGCCTGGCAAAACCCTTGGCCGCCGGCCCCGCGGTGATCAGCGCCTCGCGGCGCTTGAGCAGTTCCTTTTCGACCGCGAAACGTTTGGGACCGCCCTCCGGCGCGGCCTTGACTATCTTGCCGATCTCGTCGTGCTGCCGAAGGGCCTTCTCTATCGCTTCGCAGCGCTCGCCGAAGCTCTTCTCAAGCTCGGGCACCATCTTCGCCGGGGCCTTGGCTATCCCGTCGCGCGCGGTCTTGAGCGCCTCGCGCGCCGAGCCGAACCGCCCGGCGTCGAGCTGGGACTGCAACGACTTGAAGTGATCCTCCAATCCCTTGCGCCGATCCTCCAGATCCAGCCTGTACACCCGCCGGCCCATCTCCTCGATCTTCGCCTTGACCGGGGTCGCGTCCGGGCCCAATGCGGAGACCACCTTGAACAGGTCCTCGATGCGGCTGCGGGTGGCGGCCGGCTCGATGGTCGCTCGCTTCATGACATCCAGCGCCTCGCGCCACTTGCCGATGTGCGAGCGCAGGAGTTCCGCGCGATTCCGGAAGTTGTCGGCCCCCACCGGAACGGTCTCGGGACGAGCCTCCAGCTTGCCGAGCGCGTCGGCCAGCTGCTTCTCGCAGAGTTCGAACTCGCCGGCCTGGTACCTGGCCTCGGCGGCCTTGAAGCCCCCCTCGACCTTCTTCCCGTAGGCCTGGCGTTCGAGCACGACACCCAGATAGGCACCCACGCCGCCGAGCAGCAGCAGCAACGGCACGCCCACCAGCGCCACCTTGGTCCAGATCGGCCGCGGCGGCGCGGCCGGTACCTTGGTGGGATCCAGCACGTCGGAGTCGGTAACCAGCGAGCCCTCCAGGCGCTGGAAGACCGACCCGCTGCCGTCTCCGGACTCCCCGGCCCCCGCAGCGCCGCCTTCCGGCGTCCGGTCCGCCTGCCGGGCAACGGGCGACGCGACTCCCTCCGGCACCGGAACGGATATCAGCCCCCCACAGGCCGAGCAGCGCGCCTCGCTTCCTGCGAGCGACTCGGGGAAGTCGTTCTCCTGCTGGCATCTGGGACAGTCTACCTGCATCGCAATTCGCCCTTCATGTGCGGGTCAATTCAGAGTGGCCCCGGCAGGCCGTTCCATAACCGCCTGCTCGCCCGGCCACATGATTATCGCCTCCCGGCGCTCCCCATTCAAGGGCAACCGCCGCCAGACGCAAGAACCGGTCCGAAGGCGAACGACTTGCGCAAGTCTCTGGCATACGATAACATACCGCGCTTGGTTACGTCACTGAATAGTACGGGAGGAACGCCCATGTCCCTGGGGTCAAGTCTTGCTGACAAGTTCGCCACCGGCGCCGGCCGGGTTGGGGTAATCGGTCTGGGGTACGTTGGTCTGCCGCTGTGCATCGAGTTCTCCAGGAAGCTCGCGGTGATCGGGTTCGACATCGACGAGGAGAAGGTCGCGCGCCTGAAGAAGGGCGAAAGCTACATCGGCCACATCTCCGGCGACCTGGTGCTGGAGCTGGCCGAGTCCGGGAGGTTCGAGGCCACTACCGACTTCTCGCGACTGAGCGAACCAGATGCCATAGTGATCTGCGTCCCCACTCCGCTGGGGCGGGGGCGCACGCCGGACCTTTCCTACGTGGAGCGCACCGCCGAGACGATCGCCGAGCACATGCGCGAGGGACAATTGGTGTCCCTGGAGAGCACAACGTATCCGGGCACAACCGAGGAGGTGCTCAAGCCCATCCTGGAACGCAGCGGGCTGAAGTCCGGTAAGGATTTCCTGGTGGCCTTCAGCCCCGAGCGCGAGGACCCGGGCAATCCGAAGTTCAGCGCCGGCAACATCCCCAAGGTGGTCGGCGGCGACGGCCCCGAAGCGGTCAAGGCGGCGGTCGAGCTCTACAAGTGCATGACCGAGAAGGTCGTGCCGGTTTCCAGCCCCGCGGCGGCGGAGGCCACCAAGATCCTCGAGAACACCTACCGCGCCATAAACATCGCGCTGGTCAACGACCTCAAGCTCATATTCGAGAAGATGGGCATCGACGTCTGGGAGGTGATCGAGGCGGCCAAGACCAAGCCGTTCGGCTTCCACCCCTTCTACCCCGGGCCCGGCTGGGGCGGGCACTGCATTCCCATCGACCCCTTCTATCTGGCCTGGAAGGCCAACAAGCTGGGGGTCGACGCGCGCTTCATCGAGCTGGCCGGCGCGGTCAACGTGGAGATGATCAACCACGTGATCGAACGCACCGAACAGGCCCTGGCCGGCCGGGGCAAGAAGCTGGTCGAGGCCAGGGTGCTGATCCTCGGCGCGGCCTACAAGCCCGACGTCGACGACGATCGCGAAAGCCCCGCGCTGGAACTCATGGGTCTCCTGAAGCGCCGCGGGGCCGAGATCAGCTACAGCGACCCCCACGTGGCCCGGCTGCACCCGGGGCGCGAGCACAGTTTCACCCTGGAATCGGTGGAGCTGACCCCGCAGAACCTGGCGGGATTCGACGCGGCGGTGCTGGTCACCGACCACAAGGCCTTCGACTACGCTGCGATTCTCGAACACGCACCGCTGATCGTCGACACCCGCAACGCCTTCGAACGCAACCTCGGCGACCGCGCGGCGCAGAGCGGGAAGATCATCAAGGCCTAGCAGGCCCAGCAGGCCGTATGAAGACGGCCTGCTGGAGCAGGAGAAAGGAGAAAGGAGAAAGGAGGGATAGCCCCGACGGCGTGACGCCGCGCACATCGGCTCTCTTACGCCCGAGGCTTTCTCCTGCGGCCCCCTCTCTCCTTCTACTCTCACTGTGATGCAGAGCACTCTGAAACTGACCACCGCCGGCCCCGCCGAGACCGAAGCTCTCGGCGAGCGCCTGGGCAGCCTGCTCTGCGGCGGCGAACTGGTCTGCCTCTTCGGTCAACTTGGCGCCGGAAAGACGGTCTTCGTGCGCGGCGTGGCGCGCGCGATGGGCTGCCCGCCGGACGAGGTTTCCAGCCCCACCTACGTTCTGGAGCGGGTCTACCGCGGGGAGCATCTCCTCCTGCGCCACCTCGACGCCTACCGCCTATCGGGCGCCGACGAGTTCGAGGAAACCGATCTGGGCTCGCCGGATCTTCCGGCCAACGTCGTATCGGCCCTGGAGTGGGCCGATCGGGTTTCCGAGGCCCTGCCCGCCGAGCGGCTTGACGTGCGCATCGAGGTGTCCGCCGACGGACGCCGCTGCATCGAGATCATGGGCCACGGCGACCGCGGGGAAACGGTTCTTGCCGGTCTGGCAGCCGGCTAGCAGGCCCGCGCGGAGGCCCGAATCGCTTCGATTCCGGCGTGTGCTTGATTATCCCCGACTGCCGGCGGATAATGCACCTGTGCAACACACCTTCCCGCTACCTGGGAGAATCAAGAGTGCGACTTGAAGACGTAACCGCGCTGATCGACGCCGAGATTTCGTCCGAAGAACTGATGGCCAACGTGGAGGCCATTCAGAGTCTCGACCGCCACTTCACGTTTCCCAAGTTCATGGAAAGTGCCAGGCTGGTGGTCGGCAAGCTTGCCGAGTGCGGTCTGGAGAGTCGGGTCCTGGAGCAACCCGCCGACGGTGTCAGCCGGATGGGCGAATGGACCATGCCAATGGCCTGGGACTGCCGCGAGGCGATCCTGGAGCTGACCGGTCCGGGAACGGTGGCCGGCAAGGTGCTTTGCCGCCGCTCGGAGGACCCCAACGCGGTCGGCATGTGGTCGGCGCCCACGCCGCCCGAGGGGGTAACCGCCGAACTGGTCGGCCCCCTGACCCTCCGCCCCAACCCCGAGGGCGGCAGGCCCGAGCGGGTGATTGGCGCGCCCGGCAGCCAGCGACCGGTCGCGGCCTCGGAGCTGGCCGGCAGAATCGTCTACACCCCCGACAGCCCCCGCGCGTTCAAGAGCTTCCTTGCCGAGGCCGGGGCCGCGGGCATGGTCAGCAGTTTCAGCCCCGCGCGCGAGATCCTGCCGCACAACCGCTTCTGGCTGAACGGCTGGAGCGATGACCCCGGTGGCTGGGCCTTCACCGCTGCGGACACTCCGATGTGGTGTTTCATGCTGACGCCGGCGCAGGGCGAGGAACTCGAGGAGCTGCTGGCCGCCGGCGAGCTTCGCGCCCGTGCCCGGGTCGAAAGCCGCCTCTACGAGGGCGTCCTGCCGGCGGCCACCGGGCTGCTCAAGGGCGAGACCGACGAGGAGATTCTGACGCTGGGCCACCAGTTCGAGATCGGGGCCGACGACAGCGCCTCGGGCTGCGCGGTGATGATCGAGGCCGCGCGGGTGCTCGCCAAGCTGGTGGCCGACCGCAAGCTGCCGGTGCCCACCCGCTCGCTGCGCTGGCTGTTCATGAGCGAGTGCTACGGCTCGATGGCCTACGCGACCATGAACCCGCGCCTGGTGCGCCGCACCGTGGCGGGCATGAACCTGGACTGCGTGGGCGGAGACCAGCGCAAGGTGGAGATGCCGCTGCCGGTGTCGCTGACCCCCGGGGCCAATCCCTCGGTGGCCGATACCCTGATCCGCCGGCTCTGCGGCGGTTACCTCTGGAAGCGCGACCCGTTCTTCTCGTGGTTCACGGCGCCGTTCACGCCCTGCGACAGCAGCATCGGCGACCCCATGATCGACATCCCCGTTGTGTACCTCGGCGGCAAGGACCGCTTCTGGCACACCAGCGCCGACACCATCGACAAGATCGACCCCGAGGCCATCAGCCGCGTGGCCACGCTGGCCGCCGGCTACGCCTACTTCCTGGCCGCCGCCGGCTCGCCGGAGGCGGAATGGCTGGCCGAGGAAACCGCCTCGGACGGCCGCCGGCGCCTGGCCAGAATCGGGGCCTCCTTCGTGCGCCGGCTGCGCGAGGCCCGGCCACAGCAGCGCGGCCGCGTGCTGGGCCAGGCCTCCGAGCAGCTGGCCTACCACCGCGACGTGGCCGCCGAACGGGTGCGCAGCGCCCAGAAGTTCGCTGCGCGCACCGAGCGCCGCGAGTTCCGCCAGGGACTGCGCCCGATGGTCAACAGCATCAAGAAACAGGCCAAGATGGAGGAGTCCCTCCTGATCCGCGCCGCGCAGCGCCTGGCCGAGGAGGCGGAAGAGACTCCGCCCCGGCCCGAACCGCCGGAGCGCCCCGAATGGTGGAGCGAAGCCGAGAAGCTGATACCGGTGCGCAAGGTGCCCGGAGCCCTGACCCTGGAGAGCATTCCCAGAGAGGCGCGCGGCCGTTTCGGCAGCCCGCGGTGGTCCGATCGCGTTACCAACGTGCTGTTCCGCTGCGACGGAAAGCGCACTCTGGCAGAGGCCTGCCGCCTGGGCGCCCTGGACTCCGGCAGAAGCGGTACCGGCAGTGGGGGCACCTACGACTTCGTGGCCTGGTTCAAGCTCCTGGAGGAGCACGGCCTGGTCCGGCTCCGGCCGGTCCGGAAGAGCCGGGTCCTCCGGGAAGATTGACCCTATCCCTCCCCGGCGGTTTATAAACCTTTGGGGAGGGAAATCTTGACCCGGAATGACAGACGGGGCTTCTCGCTCACCGAACTCGTGGTGGTCCTGGCCGTCCTGATGCTGCTTGTCGCGGCGATTCTGCCGGTGATCGGGCCGATGCGGAAGCGGGGACGGCTCAGAAGCTCAGTCAGGTCAGTGGTCGGAACCTTGCGAGCCACACGGAGCCTGGCTATCGCGCAAAGCGCTCTTTACTCAATGGAGATACGGCTTCCTGTTGACGCGGAGTGCTGGGAAATGCGCGTACTGACGACAAACACGGTCGAGACCCTCTCAAATGAGGTGACCGTTGAAACCCCCGCCAGCGGGTCGACAATTACCTTTCTGCCGGATGGTTCCTGCTCCAGTACCTGCACTTCAGTCGTTCTGCGTCTGAAGGAAAAGGAACCCGGCAAGGACAGGTTCCGTATCCGGTTGTCTAAGGCCAGCGGAAGGATTTCGGTGGCCAGGATGAAGGACGTCCCGTGAGTTCGAGCAGACTAGTCGGCACTGCCTGCCGCACCCGGAATCGCTCCGGTTTCACGCTCATGGAACTCCTGGTGGCGATCTTCATCATGGCCATCGCGATTGCCGGCTCAATCGCGCTGATCTACGCCGGGGCGCGGCAGGCCCGCCGGGCGCGACAGAAGTGCATGGCTGCAATCCTCGCGCAGATGGCGATTGCCGATGCACTGGAAACGGCCGAGGCTCTGCGCAGGGACAACTCCGGCAAGGTGGTTTTCCCGGCCCCAACGAGCCCGCTGCCGTCCGGAGACCGATGGGTACTTGCGACCGACGATGATCTGGGTCCGCCTGGCTACGAGCGCAGGAGACATCCTCGCAAACTCGTCCTGAATGCGTCGAAGGCGGAAGTGGAAATGGAGGACATGACCTACGGCTGGCAGTGGCGCGCCCACTCCTTCGATCCGGCCACCGGTCTCTTTGACCTGGACGTGTGGGTCTTCCGGCATCCCACGGAGCCCGACGTGCTATGGGGCGCAAGCACAGACCTGACGGCCGTCAAGCGCGCGACGCTCTTCTATCTGCGGAGCAGAATCGGGGACAGGGCCCCGTGACAGCCGCAAATCCCCGCGCGCGCGGATTCACGCTTGTGGAGGTGATGGTGGCAATCGCCGTCGCAGCCCTGCTCTTCGGGATATGCGTATCCTTCTACGTCCTGTGCACCCGACTGAAGCGTCGCAGCGAACAGCTCCTGGTCTTACATCAGGACGCTGCGGGCATCTTACGCACGGTGAAGAGGGACATCGAAGGCCTCTACGTAAGCGGCACGGCCGTCGAGGAATACTACCGCGTGGAAGCGAGTCCCGGAGGCGCGGACTGTGGGCAGAAGCTCACGGTCGTGACCGCTACCGAAAACCCCGGCAAGGCGGACTATTGCACGATCAGCTACTACGTCAAACGCCGGGATCCGGCCGATCCAGGCAGCGGTGTTCTGTACCGGGTTCTCTCCGGCGGCCAGCCGCCCGATGGCGGCTGGTCACTCGACGAGGAGGACTGGGTGCTGGCCGAAGGAGTAAGGAGTATCCGCTTCGAGCCGGACAGCGACAGCATTGTCGACGGCAAGGTGCCTACGGCCGTGACGGTGCGGCTCAGATTCCACGACAGCGGCGGCCCGGAAACAGCCACGGGCGATCGCCTGCCGCATCTTTTCGTGCTGAAGATCCTGCCCGGCGCGGAGGAATATTGATGAACGCTTCGCAGCGACTCGACGCTCACAGCGCGCCCCCAAACCGGTACCCGGGAACCGGGTCGCGAGGCTCCGTCCTGGTGTTCGTCCTCATACTTGTTGGTTCCCTGGCCCTGCTGGGCACCGCTTTCGTAGTCTTCGTTCGTGTGGAGTCCCGCGCGGCCACCAACTCTCTGCGCGGCTTGCAGGCCGAGGCGGCCTGTCAGGTGGGCCTGGCCCAGGCCATCTACCAGATAGAGAACACCTGGCAGAACTGCTACCGCCTGGACTCGGCTGGAGGCTGGCACGGATACTTTCTGGATACGTCGGCCGGCGCGCCCGATCTTTGCCCCGACACCTGGGTCCAGCACTACGACGAGACGCAGGAGGGGCGCCAGATGACCGCCAGAAAATATACTCTCGAGCGCGTGGATGAGCACCCCGCCTCGTCCGGAACCGTGAAGCATCTCAAGCGCACTCGCGGCTTCAAGTCGGAATACTTCATCGCGGTGGCCGATCTCGACGGCAAGCTGCGCGTTAACCCCAGTAAATGGGATACGCTGATCAGTTCCGACAGCAACAAACTGAAGTCGATGAACAGAACCTGGCTCGATTCCATAGAGCCCTTTGCCTCGGACTCAGCGCGGGCAGAGGCGGTCGCCGCCAGCCTCGCCACTCATAACACGCAGATCTGGTCGCTGGGCCGGCTGCGCCCGGACCTGGGTCTCGCGTCGGTTGCCGAGGCTTCGGCCATCGAGAGCTTCATGACCGTCTATCCTCGCAAGCTCAGCGACCTGGTCCCGCCTACGGACCGTCCGGCCGTCAATGTCAACACCGCCCGCCGAAAAACGCTCGAAGCCATCGTCCTCAACGTTCCGGGATTGACCATGAAGGCCGCCGCCGTGGCCCAGAAGCTTGTGACCCATCGCCCCTATCCCGATCGAAAGGCAATGGAGTCGGCGCTGGACGACTTGGCCCCGAGTCCGGTTGGTGATGGGACGTTGACAGAGCAGCAGTTCAACGACCTGCTTAATAGCTTGGCCGGAGCCAATTCAGAGGCCGCAAGCGACTACGACAGACCCGGGGATCCGAGCGGCGTTTACGAATACGACTTCGATCCGAATCCTCCCGGATCTCCGCCGGCGGTCACGGGGGGAGTCCGGACAGTAGCACATCCGGCTACCGGAACCGCAGCTGATACCTGGGGCACCGAAGTGAAGTTCACCTCGCGCTTCTTCCACATCTACGTCCTGGGCCGCACGGTGGCCGATATCGAGCCGCGCACGCTCTCCGAGCGCCGGCTCCACGCGGTGTACGACGCGCTGAGGCGCAAGGTCCTCTGGCAGCGCTGGAACTTCGACACCAGGGCCAACATGGGCGACTAGCGGCCGCCTTCGTCGATCAGACCGATCGGACCGATCTTGATGATCCGACCGATCGGACTGATCCGACCGATCCGACTGATCATGATGATCCGACCGATCGGACCGATCAGTCGGATCACGGATCAGCTTCTCAGCAGGGCAGAGTGCCCCTGCATTCCGGGTAGCCCGAGCAGCCCCAGAACTGCTTGCCGGCATTCCTGCCGGTCTTGGCTGTGCGCAGGACCAGGGTCTTTCCGCACTGCGGGCAATCGGGGACCGGGTCGGCTGCCCCGCTGCGCTTCAGTCTGTCGCGTTCTGCCAGCCTGGCCGCGGCCAGCTGCTCGCTGTAGCCTCCGCCCTCGACAAACTGGTTCTCCAGGGCTGCGACCTGCCGGTCCAGCAGGTAGTTGGCCTGGTTGATCAGGCAGATCAGGGCGTTGGCGCGGACTGCCGGGTCCTCGTGCTCCAGCCAGGGCGCGTACCGCGCCCGGCGTTCCTGATCGGACAGATCGGTCAGATCTTGGTGATCCGTCCGATCCGTCCGATCCGACTGATCAGACCGATCCGACCGATCAGAACCACCACCACCCCACGCAACCCGCCGCACGGCGAGCGCCTCCGAGCTGTCTGCCGTCCACTGCTCGAGGTGCCGGTGTCGCAGGAAGTCCTCGTAGTCCAGCAGCAGTTCCTCCAGGCTGGACCTGGCGACATTGAGCAGCCGCAGTTCGGTTTGCGAGGATGTGGCTGAAGCGCGACTGCCCTCGGCGATGTTCTGGCGTCCGGACCGGGCGGCCTGAACCATCTGGTCTACGGTGCGCGAGCGGGCCGAGAGAAACCTCTCGCAGAACCAGTAGGTGGCATCGTAGATCAGCGTCGCCGTCTGGAAGCTGCAGGACGTGCGATAACCGCCGCTGGGGCGAAATCTGGTCATATTGCGCTTCCCTCGATACCGGTGCCGGCCGCATGCTATGCGGCCGGCGGCTGGTCGTCAAGGGCCTCACCTTGATCCGACCGATCCGACCGATCGGACCGATCGGACCGATCAGCCGAATCGTGGGTCCTGAGAGCCAAAGACCTGAACAGCAAGCTCTTACGCCTTCTGCGAACCGCTGCCGCCTTTTCGGAACCGTATTCGAGGGTCGAATATCCAGGGATTCGGCGCTAAGGTTCCAGCAGCCAGGTCCAAAGGTAAGCATGGAGCCCGATGCGGTGGCGGTGGACAGAGGCAACCCGACCGGCAAAGCCGGCAGTACCCAAGAGCAGCAGGAGGAAGCCTTCCGGCTGGTCCTGGAACACCGGGCCATGCTCAAGGCGCAGATCCTGACCGTCCTCCGCGACCTGCACGCCGCGGAAGACGTGCTGTCCGAAGCCGGCATCGAGATCGCCCGCAGCTTCGGGCGCTACGACCCGGCGCGACCGTTCGGTGCCTGGGCCAGGGGCATCGCCCGGCGGGTGGCCCTGGCCCACCTGCGCGAGCGGGGCTCGCAACCCTGCACCCTGCGGACAGAGGAACTCGAAGCCGTCGGGGCACGCATCGAGGCACTGGCCGGCCGCGAGGACCTCGAGCGCCGGCGCCGAGCGCTGCGCGAGTGCCTGGCGGCGCTCTCTGAAAAGAACCGCCGGCTGGTGGCCATGCGCTACCGCGATGGACTGCGCGGCAAGGCCATAGCCGAACGACTGGGGCGCACGCTGCAGTCGGTCTACGTCAGCTTCAACCGGATCCGCGGCGCGCTCATGAAGTGCGTCCGCTCCAGGCTGGGGGAGGACGTCTCATGAACCGCGAATCCGGTGGGGGGCGCGACGGGCGCGGGACCCTGGCGCAGTACCTCTCGGGTGAGCTCAGCGCGCCCGAGGTGGTCGGGTTGGGCGAGCTCTTGAGACGAAGGCCGGAGCTTCGCGACGAGCTCGCGGAGCTGGCGCTCACCGAGGTGCTGCTGGCCGAAGAGGCGTGCGAGGCCCCGCGCGCGGGGGAACAACCGTGCTCCGACCGGAGCGGCGGGTCGCGCGAGCATGCGCCTGTGGATGGCGCAAGCAGCCCGGCGGCAATTGTGAACTGCGACCCGGTGGGGGGTGGAGCGGAGAAGGCGGAAGGACGACAGGTCGTGAACCCCTTCCGCCCCGCACTCGCCACCGACCGCCGCGGGGCAAGGCGCCGCTGGCCGCTGTACGTGGCCGCGGTGGCCGCGGCGGCAATCCTGGTCGTGTCGGGGCTGCACGTGATGGGACTCGTGCCCACGCGCTACACCAGCGTTGATCTCTTCAACGTAACCGGCGCCCCGCCGCTGGAGCGCGAGCTCCCCGACGGCACGCTGGTCACCGTCGCACCGGGCGCGAAGGCCGTGGCCCGCGGCCGCGACGACGCGCGGGGCATTCGCCAACTGATAATCCTGAAAGAGGGCGGCATCACCGTGAGGGCCCCCAAGGCCCCGGCGGGCGAGACCGCCGTGCGCGTGGAAACCCCCGAGGGCCTGTGGGTCGAGACCGTGGGCACGGTCTTCACGGTCACTCGCGCCTGGGAAAACGAGAAGGGAGAACGCAACGTGAACAGGAAGAAGCTGACCGGAATCGCCGCCGCGGTGCTGCTGGTGGCGGTCGCCGAGGGCCAGGTGCGTACCGGCAGCGCGGCTGCCGAAGGCACCCGCGTGGCCCGCGGCAGGGAAACCGTCGTGCGCACCGGCGCGCCGGGCAATGCCGTCGCCCGCAGCGAGGCCGAGAAGCTGCCGGCTGAAGTCCAGAAAGCCCTGACCAAGGAGGTCAGTCTCCAGTTCGAAGAGAGCCCCTTGAAGGAGTGCCTGGAGTTTCTTCAGGAGTTTTCGAATGTCAACCTGGTAGTCCACCGTGACGAGGGCTACTACCCCGATCTGCCCATCACCATGCGCCTGGAAAAGGTGAGCGCCGGCACCGCTCTCGACTGGGTCCTGCAGTCGGCGCGCCTCCGGCGCGAGTACCGCAACGAGGCCCTGCACGTACTGCCGCGCAGGAAGGGCGACCCCGAACCCGCGCTGGAGCGCGACGAGGCCTTCGACAAGACCTTCCGGGCAGCCGCCGCGAAGAAGGTCAACTTCGAGTTCGTGGATACGCCGGTCTTCGAGGCGGTCAATTACCTGAGAGGGATCGGCGGGTTCAACCTGGTGGTCGATCCGGCCTGCCATGCCGGGGGCAAGCAGAAGGTCTCGCTCAAGGCCACGCGGATGAGCCTGCGCGCCGCCTTCGACAACGTGCTCGACCTGGCCGGCCTCAAGCGGCGCATGGGCAAGGGGGCCGTGTACCTGACTCCGAAGAAACCGGCAGGCCTGGATGAGCTGAAGCGGGTCATTGCCAAATGGCGCAACGCCAATGCGCCTGACAGGCTCGAAGCGGAGAAGGGACGCCGCAGGAGTAACCGCGATCGCAAGGCGAATGAGGGCCGCCGTCGCCGGATGCTGGAGAAGGCAGGCAGCGCCGGCGGTATCGTGAAGTTCCTCAGGCTGTTGGGCACCGAACGCATACACGTGGACCACGCGCCCAAGGCAGACTTCAAGGCCGGGGACGTCAAGCGGCTCTCGATCCAGTCGGCGACCACCATCGACCAGTGGCTGCTGCGTCTCGGGAAGATTCCCCCGGCCGGCAAGCGCAGGATGAAGCTGCCGGCCGACGCGTCCGAGACGCGCATCGAGTTCTGGGCCGGCGGCAAGCGAATCGCCGTGCTGCGCGCCAGGGCCGGGTTCCTCGACGCGCCCGAGGGGTCCGGTTGGGACTTCTACGTCGGCGAGGACAACCGGTTCATGAAGCTGCTGGCCGCGCTGCTCTCGCCCAAGCCGGGCAAGACGATCGGCCTGGACTACGTCCAGCTGGCCGATCCCTATGTAGACAGCCATGCCGCGGCCACGAAAACCGGCAAGCCGTACTTCGTGGGGCTGATGGGCGTCGGTTTCGTGGTCCCGCTGGGCAGCCGCAAACTGGACGGCAAGAGCCAGGTGCCCGGTGACCGCAAGACCGTCACTGTCGCCGGCAAGCAGTACGACCTCAGAACCATCGCCGGCACCTCCGACGCCCCCGGCGACGAGGCCGAGGCCCGGCGTTTCAAGCGTGCCTGGCAGTACGCCCGGGCCTTCAACGACCGCATGCTCGGCGCGGTTCTGGGCGAGGGCCGGGGCGGGCCGACGCTGCGCACGCACCGCCGCAAGGCGGAGCCTCCCCGCTCCGGCAAGGCCAAGCCCGAAAGGTTCTGACCCCCAGCGTCCGGAGCACCGCCCGAAAAAGGGGTCAGACCCCCTTTTTTGCAAACCCTGGCTACGCCTGGAGTTGCGGTAACTGCCTGAAAGAGGGGTCTGACCCCTTTTTGCCGACCCCTCTTTTCGATGGGGATTCCCTGCTAACTCGCGGGGGCCTTCCGGCCTTATAATGCGGACGGGAGGAGCTCCGGGAATGGCCGAGGTCGTCGAGGTTCAGAAGCTCTTCATCAAGAACTACATCCCGCTGCGCGGCTTCGTGCTCGGTCTGGTCCACGACCAGAACGTCGCCGACGACCTCATGCAGGAGGCCTTCCTGGCGATAACCGAGCGGGCCACCGACTACCGTCCGGGCACGAACTTCGCGGCCTGGGGCCGGGCCGTGGCGCGCGTGCGGGTCTTCGAGCACCTCAGGGAGAAGCGGCGCCTCCCGGCCGGATGGGATCCGGGGGTCCTGGATCTGCTGGCCGAAAGCGCCCCGCCCCCGAAAAGCAGCGAAGCCCGCACCGCGGCGCTGCGCGAGTGCCTCGGGAAACTGGCGCCGCGCGCCAGACAGGTCCTGGACCTGCGCTACGTGCGCGGGCTGCTGCCGGCGGCCATCGCCGCGCAGGTTTCCTGGCGGCCGGGAGCGGTCAACGTCGCGCTCAGCCGGGCGCGGGGTTTCCTGCGCGAGTGCGTGCGCCGCGCCCTGGGCAGGAAGGCGCGGCCGTGAATCGCCGGCGCCTCATCGAACTGATCGAGGCCTGCCAGGACCTGAGCCTGGACGCGCCCGCCGCCGCCGAACTCGCCGCCGAACTGAAGCGCTCCCCGCGGGCCCGCGCGGTCTACTGGGAGTGCTTCGAACTGCACAACGCGCTGCACGCGGCGCTCCAGGAGGAAGCCCGCGCCGCGAGCGCGACCCGCCACGCCGACGGCAGCCAGGCGCCGGTTGAGGCCGGCCGAAGACCGGTCGAGGAAGAAGGCTCGCGGGCCGAGGCGCCGGCCGCCCCGGCGGCGGCCACGGCCCTCCGCGGCCAATCCTCCAGGCTCGACCCCGCGGCCCCAACGGTTTGCCCAGCGCCCGGGCCCGCACCCGCGCCCGCACCGCTGGTGACGGTCCCGTCCTCCGGGCGGCCCGGCGAAGCCGGCACTTCGGGACCGGGCCGCGCGGCTCGCGCGGGCCGCGGAGGCCGCTGGCCGCTGGCGGTCATCGCCGCGGCGGCGGCGCTTATCGTGGCGGTCAGCGGCCTGCACGTGGCCGGCCTCCTGCCCACGCACTACGCGACGGTGGAGCTCTTCAACGTGACCGGCGCCGCGCCGCTGGAGCGCGAGCTCCCCGACGGCACGCTGGTCACCGTCGCGCCGGGCGCGAAGGCCGAGGCCCGCGGGCGCGACGACGCGCGGGGCATTCGCCAGCTCATTCTGCTTACCGAGGGCGGCATCACCGTGAGGGCCCCCAAGGCCCCGGCGGGCCAGACCGCCGTGCGCGTGGAAACCCCCGAGGGCCTGTGGGTCGAGACCGTGGGCACGGTCTTCACGGTGAAGCGCGCCTGGGAGAACGAGAAGGGAGAACGCAACGTGGACAGGAAGAAACTGACCGGAATCGCCGCCGCGGTGCTGCTGGTGGCGGTGAGCGAAGGCGAGGTGCGCACCGGGAGCGCCCGGGCCGAAGAAACCCGGGTGGCGGCCGGCAAGAAGACCGTTGTGCGGGCCGGGGAGGCCGGCGAAACCATGGCCTGGGGCCAAGCCGCCGGGGGTCTTCGCCTCGGGCTCTTGGCTGCGCGCGGCCGGGCACGTTCTTCCGACTCGCTGGAACTGGAAGTCAGGATCCAGAACTCACGATCGGACGGCAAGGACATCGCATTCCCCGCAGGCGCGGAAATGCCCGCCTTGTTCGTCTTCAGCCGCAAGGACGGAAAGGACGTTCCGAGGGCGCCGGTGTTCCAAGTTGCCGACAAGCCGGTACTGTCCACGCTCGACACCAGGGATGCGGGCCGGTTGGCCGGCGGCCACACAATCTCGCGCCGCTTCAAGGGCTTCAAGAGCTGCCAGTTCATTGACGCCCGCGGGATGCTCTACGACATCGGGGCTCGCAGCGGCGCGAAGCCTCTTCTGCGACTGGCTTCTCCGCTGAAGTCACTGGCTCCGGGGGCCTACAGCGTGCAACTCTTCTCGCAATTGTCCGGAAAGGGCAAATCAGTGTCGAGTGGCTTGGCCACGGTCACGATCGGCGGTGCGGCACTGGCGACGCCGTCGAGCGCAGCCAGGCAGACCCTGGTCCTCGATGCCAGTTTCAAGTCACGCAAGATGACGGATATGCACCTGAGAACCGAGGTCTTCACCTTCGAGGTTGCCAAGGTACTCAAGGGCGACTTCAAGGGCCGCACCATCACTGTAGCGGTAGCACGTAATGGGCGGATTGACCGACTGTGCCGGGCCTTGGGCTCGAACCTGAAAGGCGTGCCTCCGCCGCAAGAGGGCCGCCTGCTTCGGTTGACGTGCGAGTTGACCGGGGCTCGGCCGACCGGAAGCACCAAGGTCCTTGCTGACCGCTATGGGGTAAACGCTGAACTGCTCTCCTATGAAGCCGCCTGGGGCCAGCCCTCGAACGGCCTCCAGGGCCGGATCGAGGTTAAGAAGGAGACCATCGCCCCCGGCGAGGACATCCAGTTGACCTTCGCCTTGCGGACCGCGCCGGATCAGAAGAAGCCGCTCTACGTCTGGGACAACAAGTACTCCGAGGGCTACCGCAACGACTCATATATCGTGAAGACGCCTGAAGGTAAGAAGATCACTCTGCGTCTTCCCGGGGATCGGGAGTGGCGCAAGAACGTTCCCCACCCCGTACAGATCAAGCCGGGTGCGCCGCACACGCTGCAGGGCTGGACAGGCGCGACCAAGTCGCTGAAGAAGCTGGGGCTGGATACCAGCAATCCCGGGGTCTACACCATCCGCGGCGTCTACCAGCAGGCCGGCGGGAACAACAACCGCGGCGTCGCCATGTGGGGCGGCAGGCTGACCACGCCGGCGGTGGAGGTCAGGGTCGGGAAGCCCGCCGGCGGGATCGCGTGGGGCAAGGCGGTGGCTGGACTGCAAGCCGGCCTGTCGGCGAAGAAGACCCGCTTCACCGCGGGGGAACCACTGCAATTCACCGTGCACGTGCGCAACAACGGCAAGCAGCCGTTGACCCTGAACGACGGAGCATGGCCGTACAACTGGAGTGTGTCTTTTGCTCCCAGCGGTGGCGGGCACACCTGGCATTCGCGCTGCCTCATGAAGTTCGATCGAGCCGGCCTCACGCACCTGAAGCTGGGTGCGGGCGAATCACGGACAGTGGCGCTCCAGATCGGCGGTCGGGGTATGATGGCCAAGGGCTGGCAGTTCGAAACAGAGCCGCGGCCCGATGGCAAGGGAGGCAGGATGGCGCCCTCGCTGCCCCCCGGCAAATACACCGTGACCGCCGGCTACACCTGCAACCGGCCGGCCGTTGCCGACCAGTTCTGGCAGGGCCAGCTCACCACCGGCACGCTGGCCATCGAGATTCTCGCCGCCCCGAAGCCGAAGATATCCTGGGGCAAGCCCTCCGAGGGCCTCAAATTGGGATTGGTGATAGGCGCAACTCGGATAGCGCGGGATGCCAAGACCATGCCGATCGAGGTCCATCACGAGAACATCGGCAGTGAGCCCCGAACCTGGCACGCCTATTCGACCGGGGCTGCCGGAGGTCTGGTATTGCATGCGAAGTCCGGCGGCAGGAGTCTTATCCGTCTGCTGGGCATTGACACTGAGGGTTCGGGGTCCATCAGCATGCCCGACTGCACTTCCATCGGTCCTGGCAGCGAGCGAAACCGGGGTCTTGAAGTTGACCTACCTCTGCTCGTGACGAATTTCAGGCCTGGAGAGAAGGTGCAGGTACGCATCGGAGAATGCCACGCATTCCTGGCTCAAGCTCGGCGCCAAGTTTCCAAAGACCATGGGAAGATCGACTATCGCAAGGTGGATCCGGGGGACGCATGGGAGCATCACCTGACCAGGAGGAGCGGAGTGGTCGAGGTTGAGATCGCCGCCGCTCCGGCCGCGCGCGGTGCCTGGACTGACATGGTGCATACCGAAGCCGAAAAGCGGGCATACGCCAGGCTGCCCGGCAAGGAGCAGGTACTGAGGGGCCGCCTCTCAGCGCTGCGGCCCATCACCGAGCTGCGCGACTACGCCTATGAACTGCGCCTGCCTGCGGGGAAGCGGTTCACCCTGGCCTCGGGCATCTATTTGTACCTGGACATGCTCGCCGCGGCGGCCCTGGCTTCGGGCCTCGTCGACGTACGGGGCAAGCTGGAGAAGAACGTGACGCTCTTCAAGGCCGAGCCGGAAAAGGGCGTTGTTCTCCACCCGTCGGCGCTGCGGACCGGCCGGCTCATGGTGGTCGGGGAACTCAAGCACTTCCCGGCCGGCGTCAAGAGCAGAGAGGCCTGGCTGGGGCACGGTTTCAAGGTCATGGGCGTGGCGGTGCTTCCCACCCGGGACGTCCCGGCCGCGCAGTTGATGAAGCACGTCGGGACGAAAGTGCAGGTCTCCGGCTACTGGGACCCCGGCAAGCTGTGGACACCCTCCGGGGGCTCCAAGACTGAGGTCAACCCGCTTCTACCCGAGATACGACGCAAGGGGGGCGGCCGCAGGGGCTACGGCCTGGCGGCGTCGCGTATCCGTATCGTGGATCAGCGGAAGTAGGAGATCTCCCGGCTGCGGCCGGGCGCCTGCTGCGCGAGGCAGGCAGGCCTGATTCCCTATTCCGCTTGGCTGCTCTGCCAAACCTGCGGGCATTGTCCCTTGGCGCTTCAGCTCCAAGCGTACTTCGCAGAGGCTACCGGGTCGTGCCGTGAGATTGAGCCTGTGGGGAAGTCACCACGGGAAGAACCTGCTGCACCTTGCTTCGGGTGAGTTGCCCAAGGCGCACTTTGTCAGTGAGATAGCAGCCCACCAAGGTCGTTCCACCCACGGATTTGACGGTGGGACCTCTCTTTGGACAGGGATTCCCTGCTAACTCTCGGGGGCCTTCCGGCCTTCCGGTTTCACCAGACACCGACCTCAGCAAGGCCAGCCACCGCTACATCTTCAAAGATGCCAAGTGGTCCGCGGTGCAGCCGACGGTTGCCTGGGGACCGACCAACCGGGGGTTGAAGCTGGGGCTCTCGCCGCGGGGGCGACGTCAGTCTGGCTGACGCTCCACTGGAAGAACACCAACGAACTGCCGACCGCGGTCCCAGTGTTCAGACCCTACGGCGACTCCAATATGGCCGGCCTGAAGTTCCTCGCCGGCAAGGACCGGGGAGAGTACCTCCTGGATCTGTTCAAGGCCTACATGCTGGTTTCGCAGCATCCGCGCTCGCGCAAGCTCAAGCCGGGCGAAGAGTGGTCCGAGCAGGTGACCGTGCCCCTTTCGAAGTCGGCGTCCTACGAACCGCCGGTGCTCAAGGCCGGCGAGTCCATGTCGCTACGCGCGGAAGTCGCGCTGCCGGGACTCGATGCGAAGACGATCAGCAGCGGCTCGGTCGAGATCAGACGTAGCGCGAGACTTGCCTCGAAGATTGCCTGGAGCCAGGCGGTCAACGGCTTGCAGGGCCGGATCGAGGTTAAGAAGGAGACCATCGCCCCCGGCGAGGACATCCAGTTGACCTTCGCCTTGCGGACCGCGCCGGATCAGAAGAAGCCGCTCTACGTCTGGGACAACAAGTACTCCGAGGGCTACCGCAACGACTCATATATCGTGAAGACGCCTGAAGGTAAGAAGATCACTCTGCGTCTTCCCGGGGATCGGGAGTGGCGCAAGAACGTTCCCCACCCCGTACAGATCAAGCCGGGTGCGCCGCACACGCTGCAGGGCTGGACAGGCGCGACCAAGTCGCTGAAGAAGCTGGGGCTGGATACCAGCAATCCCGGGGTCTACACCATCCGCGGCGTCTACCAGCAGGCCGGCGGGAACAACAACCGCGGCGTCGCCATGTGGGGCGGCAGGCTGACCACGCCGGCGGTGGAGGTCAGGGTCGGGAAGCCCGCGGCTCGCGCGTCCTTAATCAGCGAGGGCAGTACCCTCGCTGAGGTCCGGAAGAAGATCCTCGCTCACGGCGGCAAGCACGTCCTCGTTCCCATCGAGCCACCGCGCGCGGCCCCGGTGCCGGCGCTACCGGACGGCACTCCCGCACGGTCGCCGGCCCCGGCCCGCAAGCAGGAACCTCGCCGCTACGAGGTCTACCAGGTGCGCAAGGGCTGGACGATCCTGCTCCTGCACGACGGTAAGACGGTTCTGGGTATGACCGAAGAGGTCTTTCCCCACGGTCCCAAGGGGAGGACCGAGATTGACCTGGCGTCCCCGCCCCTCAAGCGGAGGGCGGTTCCCAAGCGCCGGTAGCTCAGTCCGGCAACACCTTGGCCGGGTGCTTCCGCGCTTTGTTCTCGATCGGCCAGATCCGACCGATCGGTCCGATCATGGGGCCGGGCCCGAAGGCGTCAGGTCAGCCGGATGTGGTTGCTGAACGCCCAGGGGGCTGTCGCGTTTCGCGCCGCGGCGGCGGGTGCCAGGCGCCCGGGCAGGGCGGCAAGCGGCAGCCGGGCCTCGGCGCGATAGGCGCCGGGCCCTTCGGGCGAGAACTGGAGCTTCGTGCCGGTCGCCGAGGCGACCGGCACGCCCAGGCGGCAGATGCGCAACTCGGCCTCTACGGGGCTTTGGACCACGAGCGTGATACCGGGTTCGAAGGGCGCGGTGTCACCGGGCCTGAGCACCGTCGGAGAAGTCCGAGTCGTCGAGGACTTCCGAGGCTCCTCCGTCCTCAAGTCAAACCCCTCTGAACTCGCCAGCTCATCCCGCGCGAAGACGCACCGCCCCCCGGCCAGCGCGTTCATGACCTGGCGCGCGGCTTCGCTCCCGTCCTTTGAGAGCGGAAGGTCCAGGCGCACGCGGTTGACCATGCGGCCCAGCATTTCCTGGTGCGGCCAGTATTTCTTCCTGAAGGGCCACAGGCGCTTGGCGTGGTTGTCGTTGCCGGCGATGCCCGAAAACGGCCGCCGCTCGGCCTCGGCGTCCCAGTACTCCAGCACCCACCGGGGCGGGCCGGCGATCCGTCCCGGCACCCGGTCGAGACGGTAGCTCGCCGGTTCCCAGAGTCGAAACGTCCGGCCCCAGTCCTGCAGGTAGTTCCAGACTTCCGCGCCCCGCAGCAGCGGGTGCGGCCACCAGGGCCAGTTGCGCCTCGAGTATCCCCGGCCGCCCAGACCCCGGCCGTGGGCGTGGGCCAGCAGGGCGTGGCCGCCCTTGGCGTTGACGTACTCCAGCGCCCCGTGCACGCCGTGCTCCAAGCGCGGCGCGGCCTCGGTCACGTTGAGACCCAACAGGTGCGTGAAGTTCTTCCTGGTGGAGATCTCGTTGCCCACCGCCAGCAGCACGCCGTCGTGCCAGCCTTCCTCGCCGCGGTCGCGCAGTGCCAGCGAATCGTGGTCGGTGACCACCGCGAAGTCCAGGCCCAGCCGGTGGCAGGCCTCGACGATCTCCGCGGCGCTGCCCGCGCCGTCGGAGTGGCCGGTGTGCATGTGTACCGCGCCGACGTATTCGTGGTGCTCGGTGCTCAATTGCCGGGTGCCTTCGGCAGCTTCGTGTACTGGGCCGCAGAGGAGAAAGGAGAGAGGAGACCGCAGGAGAACCCGGTTCGCGAACGCAGAGGGGTTCCCTGAGTGTAGAGTGAATCCACGGCTCTCCTCTCTCCTCTCTACCTTCTCCTGCTCCGGGAGGCCGTTTGCGAACGGCCTCCCAGGTAAGCGCCCTGCGGGTCCAGCGCATCGCGCAGGCCGTCGCCTATCAGGTTGAAGCTCAAGACCGCCAGCGTTATCGACAGCCCCGGGAAGATCATCAGCCAGGGCGCGCTCTCGAAGTCCCCGCGGCTGTCGAAGAGCATCGTGCCCCAGGAGGGAAAGGGGGTCTGCACGCTGCAGCCCAGGAACCCCAGGCCGGCCTCGCCGAGGATGTTCGAGCCCACCAGCAGCGTTGCCGCCACCACCACCGGTCCCAGGCAGTTGGGCAGCACGTGGCGCAGCGCGACGCGCAGGGGCGAGAGCCCCAGGGCCCTGGCCGACTGCACGTAGTCGGCCTCGCGCACGGTGAGCACCTGGGCGCGCACCAGGCGCGCCAGGCCGGTCCAGCTGGTCGCGCCCAGGGCCACGAAGACCATCCACATCGAGCGCTCGTCGGACATCGACACCAGGACCATCGCCAGCAGTATGCTCGGGAACGCGTAGAACGTGTCGGTCAGGCGCATCAGGCAGGAGTCGAGCCAACCGCCGGCATAGCCAGCGGCCAGGCCCACCGCCAGCGCGAGCAGCAGCGCGATCCCCGTGGCCGCCAGGGCGATAAGCAGCGAGGCCCGGCCGCCGTAGAGAATGCGGGCGAGCACGTCGAACTCGTAGCGGTCGGTGCCCAGGGGGTGTTCCGCCGAGGGCGCAGCCATCTTCTGCCCCCGGAACTCCTGGTTGTAGCCCACGCGGTAGACCAGGGGGCCGAGCAGGGAGGCCAGTGCCAGCAGGCAGACCAGGAGCGCTCCGGCCACCGCCAGGCCGTTGCGCCTGAAGCGCCGCAGCGCGCCGCGCGATTCAGCTCGACCGGCCATAGCGCACCCTGGGGTCCAGCCAGGCGTAGGCGACGTCGGCGGCGAAGTTGATGACCACGAAGACCAGCGCGATCGCGAGCATGACGGTGATCAGCAGGTAGCGATCGCGCTGGGTGATCGCGTTGTAGAAGAGCGTGCCCAGCCCCGGCAGGCGGAAGACCGTTTCGGTAAGGACCGCGCCGGTCAGCAGCCCCGCCAGTTGCGAACCGATCACCGTGACCATCGGGATCATCGCGTTGGGCAGGGCGTGATTGAGCAGTATGCCCCACTTGCCAAGTCCCTTGGCCCGGGCGGTGGTGCAGTAGGGCCGGGCCAGTTCCTCGAGCAGCGCCGCGCGGCTGACCCGCGCCAGGCTGGCGGAGTAGATCACCCCCAGCGACACGCAGGGCAGAATCCAGTGGCGCAGGGAGTCGTCGCCGCTGGACGGCAGCCAGCCCAGGTGGTGCGCGAAGAGTGCCACCAGCAGCATCGCCAGCCAGAAGACCGGGATGCTCACCCCCGCAACGGAGGCCACCCGGGCGGCCCAGTCCGGTGCGCGGTTCGGCCACCTGGCCGAGACCAGCCCCATGCCCAGTCCGAACAGCAGCGCCACCACCATCGAGCCCAGCCCCAGCTTGAGCGTGACCACGAAGCGGCTGGCGATCAGGCGAGTTATGGGCTTGCCGCCCTCGACGGTGCGCGGCAGGTCGAGGGTGACCACCTGCCTGAAGAAGATCAGCAGCTGTACCGGCACGGGCTTGTCGAGCCCCTGCCGGCGGCGCTCGTCGGCGAGTTCCTTCTCGGTGGCCTTCTGGCCCAGCGCGACCTGGGCCGCGTCGCCGGGCATCATGCGGATCAGCGCGAAGCCGATGACGATGACCATCGCCAGCACCGGCAGGCACTGCAATGCGCGGCGCAACAGGTAACGGATCACGGGCTAGGACCTCAACGGCGGATGGCTGATGACCAATGACCGGGGACCCCTGCAGTCTCTCGCTCCGCTCGAGACATTGAGGGCAGGTGATTCCCGGTTCATCAAGACATCAGCCATCGGGGCATCCAGCAGGCCGCAGTTCAAAGGGTTGCCAGCCTTCAGCTCTTCGTGATGTTGACGAAGTCGGCCTGGGGCAGTTCGACGCCGCTGTCCAGCGGCGTGAAGCTCACGCCCTTGACGGCGGGGTTTATCAGCAGGTGACCCGAGCGGTGATAGAGGAAGACCCAGGGGGCGTCCTCGACGATGCGCGCCTCGGCCCGTCCGTAGGCCGCGGAGCGCTCCGGGCCGATCGGCAGGCCGCGCGCGGCCTCCAGCAGCCTGTCGGCCTCGGCGTTGCGGTAGTGCACGCGGTTGCTCTGGCCCGCGCGCGAGCTGTGAAAGAGCACGTACAGGAAGTTGTCGGCATCGGGGTAGTCCGCGATCCAGGCCAGGCGGTAGAGCGGCGGCGGATCCTTGCGGGTCAGGTCCAGCAGCGAGTTGAAGTCGATCTCGCGCAGCTTGATCGGTATCTTCGCGCGGCGCAGCTGCTTCTGGATCTCGATCGCCAGCAGCTTGCCGTCGTTCCTGGGATCGAAGTTGAGCTGGATCTCGGGCAGCCCCGTGCCCCCGGGATAGCCGGCAGCCTGGAGCTCGCGGGCTACCGCCGCGGGGTCGTAGCTGTAACCCTTGAGCTGCGGGTCGTAGCCCGGCAGGCCCGGGGGCAGGATGCCCCTGGCCGGCACCGCGCGGCCCTCGAGCACCTCGCTGCAGAGGTGCTCGCGGTCGATCGCGTAGTTCAGCGCGCGGCGCAGGTGAACGTTCCCGCCGCAGGGCTTCTTGGTCATGGCGATGCCCAGGTAGAAGATGTTCAGCTGCGGCCAGCTGTGCAGGTCGGGCCGCTTCCGGGCCTCCCTGAACCTGCCGAGGGGCACGTCGGTCATGTCCAGCTCGCCGCTCTTGTAGCTCTGGAAGCGCACCAGCTTGTCTTCGATCACGCGGTAGCTCAGGCCCGCGAGCTTGGGCTCGCCGGCGAAGTGATCGTCGAAGCGCACCATCTCTATGCGGTCGTTCAGGCTGAACCTGGTGACCCTGAACGGGCCGGTGCCCACCGGCTTCAGCGGAAAGTCGGCCCCCAGGCGGTCCACTTCGTCGCGGGGTACTATCGAGCAGGGACTCATCGCCAGGATGTGCAGGAAAATCGGCCAGCGGCGCCGGAGCCTGATCACCACTGTGTGCGGATCGGGCGCGCCAAGTCCCGAGGGCTTCGCGGGGATGTCCCCCTCGACCTTCTCGCCCCTGGAGACCTTCTCGAGGGTCGCTCCGTACCCGGCGGCGCCCTCGATGTCCTCCACCAGTTCGCGCTTGCGACTGACACGCGGGTCGGCCAGGCGGGAGAGCGAGAAGACCACGTCGTCGGCGGTCAGCTCGCGGCCGTGCTGGAACTTCACACCCTTGCGCAGCTTGAAGGTGTAGACCTTGCCGTCTTCCGAAACCGTCCAGCTCTCGGCCAGGTCGGGGACCACCTCCAGCCCCGGCGAGTGCTTCACGAGACAATTGTAGATCCGCTGGGCCATGGCGTCGGAGTACACGTCGGTGATGCCCGCGGGGTCCAGCGTCTTGGGGTTCTTGGGCAGCGGCAGCCTGAGAACCGGGCCGCCTCCCGAGCCGCGTTTGTCCCGGCGGCCGCCGAGCAGCGTGAGCGCCAGGAACGCACCCAGAATCAGTGCCGCGAAAATGACCAGTGCCAGCGGTCGCTTCATCGATTCCTCCTCCGGGTCGGGGAGTCCCTGTGGAGCAATCTACCACGCGCCTCCGTGACCGGCAAGGAGGTTATGCGCTCCGCCACCGGCGTTGACCGCCGGCGGCGATGATGGTGATGATGGTGTGGTTGGGACCAGGGCACAGGGCGAGTTCGCCAGATGCCGGTGCATCCAATCATCCCCGGCCGGCGCTCCGGCGCCTAGCAGGCCGTTGAAGAAGGTGCCATTGGCACCGAGCCTGAGAGAGGAGAAAGGAGAGAGTAGACCGCAGGAGAGGCAAGTGCCGCTATCTCGCAGCCTATGTCCTGCAATGTGAAAGATTCCACGGCTCTCCTTTCTACTTTCACCTTTCTCCTGTTCTGCAGGCCGTTTTTCAACGGCCTGCTAGCGTTCAGGCTCAAGAAAGGCTCTGCAACCGAGTTCCTCTGGCCATTTTGCTCCCGACTGTCATCTTGCGACCGAGTTGCCGGTCGCTCTGCCTTGACAGCCACGGTTCCACGGGGCTAGAATACTGCGCCAAGGACTTCTCTGGAGGCGCGCGGAGAGCGCGCCTAAGTCATGCCGGGAGAACGGTGAATGGCCAAGCTCATCCTGCGCGACGGCAAGGGCAGCGAAGACGTCCACGAGATCGCCGACGACGTCACCAGTTTCGGGCGGTCCAGCGCCAACATCATCCAGGTCAAGGACGAGCAGTCCAGCCGCCAGCACTGCCGCATCGAGAAGGCCGGCGACGGCTATCGTCTGGTGGACCTCGGCAGCCGCAACGGCACCAAGGTCAACGGCGTGAAGGTCTCCAGCCAGACGCTCAAGCCCGGCGACGTAATCACCATCGGCGACTACTCCATCACCTTCGACGAGAAGATCGAGGTCAGCGCCGAGGAGCTCGGCGCCACCGTGGCAGTCGACCCGTCAGCCGTCGAGAGCGCCGCCGGGGACGATGCCAGGGGCGCAGAGAAGAAGGACCCCCTCGCCGACCAGATGCAGCCGCAGTTCGTCCTCGAGGTCGTCGAGGGCGAGGGCAGCGGCACCAGGATCGAGCTCGGCGTGGAACCGGTGACTATCGGGCGCAACTCCAGCAACCGGCTGGTCGTCGGCGACGAGGCCGCCAGCAACTACCACGCGGAGATCACCAAGGAAGCCATCGGCTACGTGATCAGCGACCTGGGCTCGACCAACGGCACCAAGGTCAACGGCGAGAAGATCGTCAAGAGTCCCCTGGCCCACGGCTCCAAGGTGCAGATCGGCAGCACCGCGATCGTCTTCAAGAACCTCGGCGCGCCGACCGAGGAAGACGCGGTCTTCGGCACCGTGGTGCTGGACAGCGACAAGCTGGACAAGGAACTGGCCGCGGCCAGGAGCGGCGGCGGCGCCGGCCGCTTGGTGGCCGCGGTGGTGCTGATCGCCCTGATCGGCCTGGGCGCCTACGGCGTGACCATGCTGATCAGGGGCGCCGGCAACGGCGAGAATGGCAATGGCGAGAACGGAACGGTTACCATCACAGACGTACGCAACCCCTCGTTCCGCGAGGGTACCGACCCCAACGGCAATCCCAAGGAATGGAAGGTCTTGGTGGATCAAGGCAACCGCGTGATCCTCGACAAGAAGGAGGGCCGCGAGGCCGGCGACGAGAAACATCCCAGATACTCCGTGAGGTTCCAGCGCGACGAGAGCGCCCGGAAGAACGCACTGATGGCCTGCCAGCAGGCCGGCACCTTCGGCGTCAAGAAGGGCTCCGGCTACCGCGCCAGCGCCTGGGTGCTCTGCCCCGGAGCCCTGGGGCTGTACGGCGTGCGCATCACCTGGGTGGGCGGCGCCGGGAACGCGCGCAAACTGGACCAGTACGCGACCATCTCCGGCGCGCACCCCGAGTGGAAGGAAGTCAAACTCGAGGCCCGGCCGCCGCGCTGGGCCAGCAAGATGAGCCTGGCCCTGGTGGCCTGGGGCAACACCGACAGCGTGTGGTTCGACGACGTGGCGCTCGAAAAGGTCTCCGCCTCCGATGTCCCCGAGGCCGAGGACACGGTGGAGTTCAAGGGCGTCAACGCGGACCTGGACCGCTCCGGCCGGCTGAGCCTGGGCCGCGGCGGGGTGCCGGCCCTGGCCGGGCTGATCGTAGCCAGGGGCCAGGGCGGCGTCGAGACCGACCAGAACCTGGCGCACGTGGCCCCGGGATTCCCGCGCAGCGAGGCCGGGCGCTCCCTCTACCGCGGGGCGATCTACGACTTCGCCCGCAACCGCCCGTTCAACTACGACCTGGCGGCCAGCAAGGGCAGCGAGGGCGTGGCCCTGAAGTACACCTTCGCCACCAGGGGTCACGAGCTGACCCTCGACAGCCTCTCGCTGCGCTTCACGATCGAGCCGGCCTTCGCAACCGGACCCCAGATCTACACTTCCGGGGGCAAGAAGCCCTTTACCAGCGGTTCGGCCTCCGGCGTGGACGAACTGGTACTGAGCGCCAAGGGCAAGGAACTGGTGCTCAGCTTCGACAAGCCGGCAACCCTATCCATGACACCGCGCGGCGAGAAGCGCGAGCTGACTGTACTGCTGGCCCGGAACCCCAGCCTGGGCTCGGCGCCGAAGACCTTCTCGCTGGAATTCGCCTCGCGCTCGGCGCGGGCCGCGGCCGACAAGAGCGCGGCCTTCGAGGCGGTCTTCAGGCTGTTCGACAACCGGAAGTGGAGCAGTTTCCCGGCCGCCGCCAGGCGGGTGCGCCGCCGCTTCCCGGACGCGGCCGACGAGCTCAACAAGCTGACGGCCATGGAGAAACAGTACGCCAAGGCGCTGACCGACGCGCGCAGCTCCGCCGACTCGGCGGTCAAGCTGGCCGACGACGCCATCGGGGTCGACGCCTGGCGACTGGCCTACGACAACGGCAAGACCAAGCTCGGCAAGCTCAAGTCCGAGTGGTCGGGCACCCCGCTCGCCGGGCACATCGACAAGTGCCTGGTCAAGCTGGAGGAGGGCAAGACCCGCCTGACCAAGAAGGCCCGCGAGGCCGAGGCCCGCAAGTGGCTGAAGAAGGCCGAGGGCCCGCTGAAGACCAGGATGTGGGCGCTGGCCAAGGTCTACGCCACCAAGGTGGTCAACGACTTCAGCGACACCTCTGCAGCCGGGGACGCCAGGAAGATCGTGGAGATGTGCGACACCAACATCAAGGGCGAAGAGATGATCATCAAGGAAGAGGAACGCCTGCTGCGCAAGATCAAGAACTACGAGCTCAACAAGCAGTACAAGCAGGCGGTGCGCATCATCGAGACCGACGCAGCCTACCGCAAGTACAAGAGCGAGATGAAGGAGATCAAGCAGAAGCTCGAGGATCTCAAGGCCAGGATCAAGTAGCGCTGCGGACCGCTGCCTACCGCTTCTTGCCGGGGGGCTCCCTGCCCCCCGGTTTCTTTTCGTGCGCCCGGCAGGGCGCGCCGACTTGGAGGTGAGAGTCCTCTACTGGCCCGACAGGAGGGAACAGTTAGCCGGACGGCAAGGGCAGCCATCGCGAGGTGGGGCCTGAAGGAAGCCGC
>Ga0272441_10001858_pt1 | contig 44243 bp, 43 predicted proteins | sample SSMProp6N_FD_193582 | JGI IMG/M metagenome (GOLD analysis project Ga0272441, IMG submission 193582) | Marine sediment archaeal communities from Little Sippewissett salt marsh, Falmouth, MA, United States - SSM-Prop-6N | ecosystem: Environmental > Aquatic > Marine > Wetlands > Sediment ... | reverse complement strand
TCCGCGTCCATGTTTTCCAGGAACCTGAGAGGTCATATATTTTAAAAGATCAATTCTTTTTCCCCTTAGTATTCCTATAGTGCATTCTCTACGATCAATTAGAAAAAGACCGTAAAGTTCTTTTTCAACTAGCATTCCTTCAAGGATCTCAGTATAAAATTCTGAATCACAACGATATAGAAAAGTAGTAATGGCCATAGGAGGTTCAATAACAAAAGCAACCATCTGAGTTTGATCAGCGCCAACGCTTTTATTTCCAACAAAAAAAACTAGACCATTTTCTGGTGCTTGTTTAAAGTTTTTAAGACGGCTCATTATTGACTCAATAGCTGATAAAACATTTTTACGGGTCTGCTTTGATTTGATATTCTGTGATTGTGAAAGCTCATTTTTAAGATAGTTGTTCACATCAAATATTTGTTTATCCGGTGGAATATAAAGACTGATCAACTCTGTATGTCTACCTTTACATTTTTTAATCTCTTCAATTTGTCTTTTTAGATCATATTTCTGCCTTTGTGTCATTTCAGCCATATTATCTTTTTTCACCTACTTTTCTATCAAATTAATAAACATCTGGAAAATATTATTACTAATTAAACGTTACAATTCAATTGTTTCGCCTGTTTTTGGGATGATTATCTCAGCTATTTCAGATAAATCATCAGCTAGAGGTTTTCTATCATCGCTATGCATTAAAACTATTTTTTCAGGCCTGCATCCTTTTGCAAAATTTACTAGTTCACTATGTCCTGCATGAGCTGAGAAATCAAAATAATCAACGCTACATTCAATATTATGTTTTACGCCATAAAAATCAAGTTGACCATGATCAACAAGTAATCTTGCATTACTATCTGGTACCTGATAACCAGTAAGGACCACACCGCTTTTCGGATCATTTCTAAGTTTATACATATAGCTTAAAACAGGACCTCCATCCATCATACCTGAACTTGTAATAATTACATCAGAATCAATTGCAATTTTTCTGCCTCTATCACTATGTATAAGATTTATCTTATTCATAGCTTTTTTTAATTCCTTTGAATCTTTTAGATATTTAGGATGTTTCAAGAAATATTTAGCTACTTTTTTCCCCATTCCATCAAGCCATACTTCAAAACCAGATTTACGAAGAATCATTGCTAGTTCTTGTGATCTTGATACTGCAAACGCAGGAAGTATTGCAATACCCCCTCTATTTATTATCCCCTCAATTTTTTCTAGAAGTTCTTTTTCAATGTTTTCTCTTTTATCTGGATGTTCACGGCCAGAATATGTCCCTTCTAAAAAAAGGATGTCACAATTTACTGGTTTTGTACCATTTACTAGTCTTGTATCAATAGTGTTGATATCACCTGTGAAAAGTATTTTTTTATCACCCATCACTTCAAACATTAGAGACCCGGGTATATGACCTGCATCATGAAATTTTACATCAATATTTTCAGAAAGATTTCTTGTCTGATTTGGTTTAACTTGTACAACATTACTTTTTGCAAGTTTAATATCTTTATTACTATAGGGTATCGCATAGCCTTCCATTTTAGCAATTTTAATTGAATCTTTATGTAAAAGATTTGCAATTTCTCCAGTAAGACCTGTTGTGATTATTTCCTGATCAGAACGTTGGAAAAGCCATGGTATCATACCACTATGATCAAGATGAGCATGAGTTAATAGTATTTTATCGATCATCGGCGGATGCATAGGATATTCTGGTGGTTTACCAGGGCACATACCATATTCAAATAATAGTCTTGAATTCTCTATTTCTAGATACATCGATAGTCTTCCGACTTCTTCGACGCCGCCGAGAAATTGAAATTTTATGCCATTGTTCATTTTAGTTTACCTTGCCTTGTGGAAAAAAGAGGGGGTTGATTAAGTTTGGGGTTATTCTTTTTTTGCTTTAACTTTTAAGATAGATTCATCTCTACCAACAATAATAACCTTTGAATCTTGTTCAATAGTATCATCAGATGTTGCCTTCCAATATTCCCCTTTGTATCTTACATAACCTGGTTTTCCAGGTGTAATCTTATCTATTGCTGTTGCTTTTCCACCGATATATACATTTGTTGCTTTCTTCTTTTTTCTTATTTCAAGTATTTTATATAATAGATATACAAAAAATATTGCAACTAAAACAACAACAGCTATCACAACGATTATTGCATCTTGAATCCAGTCCATTGTTATCAACCATTCCTTATTTGGATAACTCGGTATTAGAAATATACTGCCGATTAATAAACTTATTATTCCTCCGATACCAGCAGCTCCAAATCCGGGTATCACATATATCTCAACTACCAAAAGGATAATTCCAATCACTATAAAAATTATACTAAGAATTGAAATTGAAAATCCAGATCCAATAAGAGATATAAGAATTGCAATTATCCCAAATACTTCTGCACCAATGCCGGGTGAAGAAATACCAAAAATTAATGCAAAAACACCAAGCATAAATAAAAGAGATACAAGTACAGGATTTGAAAAAAACTTCATGAATAAAACACCAATTGACGGTGTATGTTTTATTTGTCTTGCAGCAATTGTATCTAAAACCACATCACCTTTTGAAGTTTTAACAACAGTTCCATTAATATCTACAAGTAGTCTTTCAATCGATGATGAACGATACTCTATAACATCTTTTCTTAGAGCTTCTGATTCATTTAGATTAAGGTTTTTTGTGATAAATTCTTTTGCAGTAGTTTTATTTCTATCATACATTTCTGCTCTTGTCTCAATCCATTTAGTAAGAGCATTGATTGTCTTTGAATCATTAATAAGTCTTGTACCTGTAGGGCCTACTTCTACTGGTTGACATGAACCAATAATTGTATTATCGCCCATAGCTGCGATATGGGTGCTCATTAAAATAAAAGTCCCAGCTGACCATGCCGCTGAGCCACTAGGATATACATATCCTATAAATGGGATTTTACTTTCATTTATTATATCTGCAATTTCAAAAGTTTGTGTGAGTCCGCCACCAGGTGTTTTTAGAAGAAGTATTATTGCTTGAGAATCTTCTAACTCTGCCCTCTGCTGGCTTTCTTTTATTATTTCAACTGTCGCCTGATCTATTGTATCAGTAATTTCAACAGTTATCACATTTGAACCAAGAGCAGTTCCACTAATAAATATGAGAAAAAGTAAGAAAAATGAAAAAATAAAAATGGTTTTATTTTTCATTATCGCTTTTTAATATCCTGATTTACTGCTTTTGCAATTCCAGCTACTTTTCCGATATCCCCACCAGGGACAATAATAAGATTTCCTTCACGAGCAATCTCAGCTAAAGTTTGTAGCTCACGAAGTCTTAAAGCCATAGGTGTTTCCTCATATAGTTTTGCAGCATCAGTCATTCGCTTTGAAGCTTGAAATTCTCCTTCTGCAATTATAAATCTACTACGTTTCTCTCTTTCAGCTTCAGCTTGTTTTGCAAGAGCTCTAAGCATAGAATCTGGAAGTGAAACATCACGAATAGTTACAGCTGATACTTTTATACCCCAAGGATCTGTGGCACTATCAATGATATTTTGAAGGCTTTTATTTAATTCTTCTCTGTTTGATAAAAGCTCATCTAAATCTTGCCTGCCTAATATATCCCTAAGAGTTGTTTGAGCTTGCAAGCTTGTTGCTACATCATATCTTTGGACTTCAACTACTGCTTTTTCAGGATCAGTAATTCTAAAATATACAACAGCATCAACATCAACTGTTACATTATCTTCTGTTATTACACGTTGTTTAGGAACATCGATAACACGTGTTCGAAGATCAAGTTTAATTACACTATCAATTATCGGGATTACAAAAACAAGACCGGGTCCTTTAATCCCAACAAGCCTTCCAAGCCTAAAAACTACTATTCTTTGATATTCAGCCATTATTTTTATAGCAGATGCAAGTAGTAAAATCAAAAATATTACCACTATTATCAAGATATATATCCATGTCATAATCTCTCTATCCTCCAAAAATAAAAAACAAAAATTGTGTTATTAAGCTTTTCTGTAATTGAAAAAATCAATAAATTTTGTAAAGTGTTTTAATATATGAAAGTATTTCATATAAATGGAGAATTGTAAATGTCCAAAATACAGAAAATAAAAGCGAGAGAAGTACTAGATAGCCGTGGTAACCCTACCGTTGAAGTAGAAGTAACTACAGGAGATGGAAAATTTCGTGCTATGACACCAAGTGGAGCCAGTGCAGGTCAACATGAGGCACTTGAACTTCGTGATGGAGATAAATCACGTTATATGGGTAAAGGAGTTTTAAAAGCAGTTGAAAATGTAAATAAAAAAATCGCTCCAAAAATTACTGGTATGGACTGTAAATTCCAATCAACAATTGATAATATAATGTTAAAACTTGATGGGACTGAAAATAAAGATAAATTTGGTGCAAACGCAATTCTTCCAATAAGTATAGCTGTAACAAAAGCTGGTGCACATGAGAAAAAACTACCTATCTATATGTATATCGGTGAACTATTTGGAGTAATTCCACATATGCTCCCAGTACCTATGTGCAATGTTATAAATGGTGGAAAACATGCAGGGCAAGAAAACAGTATACAAGAACATATGTTGATGCCGACAGGTGCAAAAAATTTTACTGAAGGAATTCGTATGGTATCAGAATGTTATCACCATCTTGCAAAACTTTTAAAACAAAAGTATGGTGCTGGAGGAGTATTGATCGGTGATGAGGGTGGTTTTGCCCCGTCTAAACTGGTAAATGTTGATGATCGTTTGGATTTAATGCTAAAAGCAGTTGAAAACGCAGGATATGAAGGTAAAATGCATATAGCAATGGATCCGGCTTCATCTGAGTTTTTCTATGATGGTATCTATAAAATTGGTGAGAAAAAATATTCTGGAAGTGAAATGATTGATTTTTATGTTGATCTTTCTAAGAGATATCCTATTGTAAGTATTGAGGATGGTCTTGCAGAGGATGACTGGGAGAACTGGGTTGAACTTACAAAAAAACTTGGTACAAAGGTACAAATCGTAGGTGATGATCTTTTTGTGACAAATACAAAAAGGATAGACAGAGGAATACAGATGGGTGCTGCAAACTCGGTTCTTATTAAACTTAATCAAATAGGAACTGTTACAGAAACACTTAATGCAATAAAGATGGCACATGACCAAGGATGGACTGCTGTTGTCTCACATAGAAGTGGTGAAACAGAGGATGCATTCATAGCTGATCTTGTAGTAGGGACTAGTGCAGGTCAAATTAAAACGGGTGCTCCTGCCAGAAGTGATAGGAACGCAAAATATAATCAGCTTATAAGAATCGAAGAAGAAATAGGTGAAGAGGCAGAATACCCTGGTATTGATTTTAGACTTGATCATCTATCTTGAGTTTAAGATATCTTTTCTACAAATTAGAGAAATATTTAATAGATAATAATATATATCAATTATATAATATGGGAGGAATATAAGAATGTTACCAGCATGGTTAACGAATTTGTTATCTTTGATATTTGGATTATTGGTAGGGCCACATGTTGTGGATTTCTTAATACAAATACTCAAATTAATATTTAACTTGTAAGATAGTTAAAAAATATTTCAAAATTTATTTTTTCTTTTTATCTATAGATGTAATACAAAAATATTATTATACTATTTTTTATACAGTCTTTCTGGGGATTTAATTTATGAAGATACTGATAACAGATAAAATGGCGCAAGAAGCAATTGATTTACTAAAGGAATCTGGACATGAAGTTATTTTTGATGAGATGGACGCAGAGACTCTTTTAAAAGAAATCGGTAAATATGATGCTCTCATGGTTCGAAGTAGAACAAAAGCAGTTAAAGAAGTAGTTGAAGCAGGAGCAAATGGAAATCTAAAAGTAATCGGACGTGCTGGTATTGGTGTTGATAATATTGATATAAAAACCGCAGGTGAAAAAGGAATACCTGTTGTTAACGCTCCTACAGGTGCTACAGCCTCAGTTGCAGAACTAACAATTGGACATATGATAGCACTTTCAAGACATATATCTCGTGCCGATAAAACAATGAAAAAAGGCGAATGGGCAAAAAAGAAACTTAAAGGAAATGAATTGAATTCAAAGACTCTTGGACTAATTGGAACAGGTAATATCGGTAAATATACAGCAAAACTAGCATCATGTTTTGAAATGAAAATTATTGGATATGATCCTTTTATCTCAAAAGAAGATATGAAAAAAGATGGGATAGAAAAAATAGAAGAATTATCAGATCTAATGGCAAAATCAGATTATATATCCCTTCATCTACCACATATTGATCCAACACATCATATCATCAATAAAGAAATGATTAGTAAGATGAAATCTTCTGCTTTTTTAATTAATTGTGCTCGTGGTGGAACAGTTGATGAAAAGGCTTTATATGAAGCATTGAAAAATGGTGACATAGCCGGTGCATCTCTTGATGTTTATGAATCTGAACCACCAAAAGAAAATATTTTTTCTGAACTAGATAACATTATTATGACACCTCATATTGGTGCTAATACAAAAGAAGGTCAGATAAAAGCAGGGACTGTTTGTGCAGAACAAATGATCAAAGTTCTTGATGGAAAAGACCCTGATTTTTGTGTAAATAGGAAATTTCTATAACATTTTTTTTATAATATAAATAAACCTATTACTGCAGAGAAAAGATTCATAAAAATTGATGCCTTAAAACAAACTTTTAATTCTTTATCTATTAATAAATAGATTAAGAAAGATTCGATAAAGATCGCGAATATTTCTGAGAAAATAAAAATTTTGAGAAAAATTTGAGAAAAATTAAGAATAAAAAACCATACAATTGGTAAAGAAATAATATTAATAAAAAGTAGAAAAAATATTTCTTTATTTTTTGGTTTTATAATAAAGTAGAAAGGTAAAAACTCAAATATGTTTGTTAAACTAAATGCAATAAGAAAATTTTGAATTAACATATTTATTTTTTTCTCTTTTTATTAATGAAGATTATTGATATTATCAAAACAATAATTATGATAAATAATGCAAAATAATAGAAAGTTGGTATAGTATAATTGACATCTGGGATATTACTTTGTAGTGATATATTTATTGTTTTATTGTCTAAATCTAGAGTATTTATTTTATATTCATTTTGACCTGATGATACATCAATAACTTCTGAAGAAGCAATATAGTCTTCTTCTTCAAGAGACTCTGGGTTTGTTGTTAATTGACTGTCTTTTGTAACAGCAACTATTCTAATATTTGTGTCAAGTTTGTATAGATGGGTTTGTTCGGAGGAAATTGGGTTTATGTGAAGATTCCCAACAGAATAGAAATCATATTCTGGATAATCTTTTATATTGCTAATTGAAATTGAAAATTTAGGGCTTGGACCTACATCTGCAATTGAACTAATAGAAAAAAATGTAAATATAAAAAATAAGAAAATTAATGAAGTTACCACCTTCTTTTTCATCTTATAGATAATGATTAAGGTTACTTAAATAATTAATTAGAGAAAAATATGGAGAAAATAATGAAAAATCCTTAATAATTCTTAATGGTAGAAAATGAATTTATTTTATCTAAGAGATGTAAAATTATAAAAAATTATTTATAATAATAAATCTACTTTTTATATAAGAGTGATTATAAATGAAAAAAATATTTATTTCAATTGTTTTTCTAATATTAATTAGTTCGACATTAGTTGTTTCTACACCAATAATAGAAGAAAAAAATAATGATAATAGCATATTAGATGATCCTAAACCTATTGATAAATTTGTAGTAATTTTTAGGGAAGCAGGTGGAAATGTTGTATGGGATAAATTAACCCAGGATTTGTTAGAACTACCTCCTTTCCCGTTTTTTGTTTATTTTAGCTTATATGAAGGAGGATGGATTAAGACCTTATCTGGAAAAATATATGAATTTCCTGAGGTAAAAACCGTTATATGTAAGTTTTTTATTGGAGATAGACCTATAGCTAATGAACCTTTACAGGACCTGAAGGCCATTGCTTTTGGACTTGAATTGTTATAATACTAGTAAGTTTTCATATTTTTTATTTACTTTTCAATAAAAAAGTTTAACAATATAATTTAGTTTTATCTGTTTCATATGAAAAACCTTGGAAAAATTGTTGATAAAATAGAAAAAAGCATAGATGACAAAGATAAAATCCGTGAAAAAGCACTTAGGACATCAAGAGACATAATAATTAACTGTAGGAAAGCAATACAAAACATTCATCAAAATAAAAACAAGGATGCGCAAAATCAAATAAAAAGGGCATCAGCTAAACTTGCAGGGCTTTATGATCTAACTAAACCTCATCCTGATATTTTCCATGCAGGGTTTGTTGAAAACGCTGCACAAGAACTTGTTGAAGCTCAATGTCTATATAATATTATGAGAGGAGAAGATCTACCGGATCCTGATGAAATCCAGACAACATATAGTTCCTATCTAATGGGTCTATGTGATGTAGTAGGGGAACTTAGGCGAACATCTCTTGATACAATTAGAAAGGGACGGCCAAAAAAAGCTGATAATTATTTAGACATGATGGAGGAAATCTATAATGTAATTATTCGTTTTGATTATCCATCAGGTCTAATTCCAATAAAAAAGAGACAAGATATGGTAAGAGGGCTCATAGAAAAAACAAGAGGGGAACTTGCTGTTGCAAGCTGTGAAAGAAGAATTGAATATAAAACAGATGAATTTAGGGGTATACTTGATAAGGCAAGTGCAAGAAAGAAAAAAACAAAGAAAAATAAAAAAGACAAAGATTTAGACCTTGATGACATCTTGTAAAAAATTCTCCTTATAACTTGCATAATGTTTATAAAGGGCCTTTATATACTCAGGAAGTACGTAAACCCAAGAATTAATATCTATATGTTGTAGGAAATATAACAATATATGATTTTTTTAGAAAAATATTGGGAGGAAAAATAAATTATGCCAGAAGTAATTGTTGAAAATATTGTCGCATCTACATCTTTTGCAGACAAACTAGATTTAGACGTGATAGCACAGAGCCTTGAAGAAGCAGAATATGAACCAGAACAATTCCCAGGTCTTGTATATAGACTTGATGAACCAAAGACAGCAACACTACTCTTTAGAAGCGGTAAAGCAAACTGTACCGGTGCAAAAAACGTAGAAGATGTAGAAAAAACAGTTGAAATAATTGCAGAGAAACTAAGAAAACTCGGCGTTGAAGTATATAAAGATCTAAAAATTGTTATACAAAACATTGTTGCAATTAGTGATCTTGGTACTGAGCTTAATTTAAACGAGGTTGCAATGGGACTTGGACTTGAAAACGTAGAATATGAACCAGAACAATTCCCAGGACTTGTATATCGTATCCATGAGCCAAAAGTAGCAATGCTTCTATTTGGATCAGGAAAAATTGTTTGTACGGGTGCAAGACAGACTGAAGACGTCTCAAAAGCAGTTGAGAAGCTCTCTGAAGAATTAAGTTCTTTAGATCTATTAAGAAGATAAAAAAAATTCTTTTTTTCTTTTTTTTTAATTGTAAGGTATTAATTTTAATCTATGTCTGTTAACAATATAGAAGTAGCTATAATTTCTTATCGCGTCTGGGTATTTTAATGTTAGATCCTGTAATATTTCATATAATTTTTCAAGGTTTTGGACGTCAAACTCAAATTCTAAATCTGATACCCCTATCGATTTACTTACCCATGTTAGATGCGGATTATTTTTTACATAATTGATGATTTTAGTTTTCATGCTATAATCATTTAGAAAAATATCTACTTTGAAACGTGTATAGCCAATCTTGTTTAGATTAATTCCAACTTTATATCCAACAATTAGCCCTATTTTTTCCAGGTTTTTTATCCTTTGGCTAATCGTTGTAACGCTTGAATTCAGATTATCAGATATATCTTTTATTGGGATTCTTGTATTTACAGCTAATAGTTTTAAAATATTTCTATCAATATTATCAATAACAATTGTCTTACCTGTAGCCTTTATTATATTGGTTTTCTTTCTATCAGATGGCAGATATTGGTCTTTTAAAATATATGAAAAACGAAATTCATTTGATTCAATATATGTTGTAAATACTTCTTTTTGTATGTATTTTTTATATTTTTTTAAAAAAGTTTCCCAGATTTGATATAATTCATCTTGATTTTTTATCCATAGATTTACTACAAGATCATATCTACCTTCTATTGATGCACAGTTGAAAATTTGATCAAGATTTGAAAAATAATTTATAATTTCCTCTCTTATTTCGGGTGTTGTATTTTGGAAAACAAGATAAAATCTAATGCTTGTATAACCAAGTTTGAAAGAATCAATTGTTGTATAAAACCTTGTTATTACTCCATTTTTTATTAGTTTATTTACCCTATATTGAACAGTATCTTTACTTAGCCCTACTTTTTTTGCTATTTTTGAATATGACTGTCTTGAATTGTCATTTAATTCATATAAGATTTTTCTATCTTTAAGATCTAATTTTATCATTTTTCCATCATTATAATGTATTTTACATGATATATTAATATTTTGATGTAAAATTTTGTAATAAGTTTTATTATTTTTAAAATATACAATTGTGAATAAAAATATTTGGTTGTGAAAAAAATGAATAAGAAAATAGTTATTGGAAGTATATTTGCAGTTTTGTTGATGCTGACAATGCCAATGATATCAAATATACAAGCAGAGACACTATATGAAAGTCAAACGAATAATAAAAATAAAGAAAAAATTATTGAAAATCAAGATGATTGTAATAGATATTTTTTCAACTATGCAATTGTCTATGGGGAATGTACATGGTATTATACATATCCTGGTGGAGGTTTTCTAAGAGACTTAAATGGTGAAGCAGTAGATGTAAAAGTGATTGGATTCACAAGCCAGTTTAGTGATAAAAAACCTTCAAGGTTTGTAAGAATTCACTTAGATGAAGGTGATACATTTCATACTTTTGACTTCTATTATATGAAATGGCGTCCAAGAACATCTAAACCAGTAACAGAACCTACATTTCTGTTATTAACAAGTACTGAACTATTTGTTCGCCAATATTAAAAAAACTAACAACTTTTTTCTTTTTTTCATTTTATATAAAAACAATCACCACTAGTAATTTTTGTTTTATTCCCATATTCATCAAGAATGATTAAAAAACCATTTTCATCTATATCAACGGCTCTTCCAGATATTTTTTTATCTTTTAAATTTATAACAACATTTTTACCTATAGTATCGGAATTTTTTCTCCATTCATTTAAAATAGTATCATAATCCTCATTTATGAATAAACTGTAATATTTATCAAGAGTAAACAAAAGTTTTTTTAAAAAATCATAATAATCAAGATTTATTCCAATTTCATATGAAAGTGATGTTGCATTATATTCCTCTGGAAAAATATCAACATCAACATTTAGGTTAAAACCAATCCCAATTACAACAAAATCAAGACTATTATTTTTTGATTCAGATTCAATAAGTATTCCTGATATTTTTTTCCCATTAATAATAACATCATTTGGCCATTTAATTTTTACATCAAGATCACAAAGAGAATAAATAGTATTATAAACAGATAACGCAGCAACAAGAGGGAGAAGTGTCAACTTCTCATCCTTATTTTTCGGCTTTAAAATAATTGAAAAATAAACCCCACCTTCAGGAGAAATCCAAACACGATTAAATCTACCTCTACCATTATCCTGTGTTTTAGAAATAATAATTGTACCATCTGGCACATTTTTCTTGGCTAGTTCTTTTGCTTTTTTATTTGTAGATGAAACCTGTTCAAAAACATGGGACTCTTTAAGTAAATCTAAATTTAGTTTTTTTGAAAAATCAAGTGTTTCCTCTACAAATTCTTTATCTTTCATTTTTTCTGATTATTAGCAGCAATAATTACTGCTTGTACAGCTGCCATCGCGGCAGCCGTTTTTGAGACAGATCCTTGTGCTTTTGAATTTTTTACATGTTCCACTACTTGATCAAGGATTTTATATCTAGGAATAAAACTAGTATCATATTTTCCTTCGCGCCATTTAGGATTATCCATAACTACTTGATGGAACGGTATATTATGACGCACACCACCGATTTGGTACTCCCATAGTGCTCGCTTGGTTCTATCAATACATCTTTTTCTATCCTCTGCCCATACAATTAGTTTTGCAATCATACTATCATAAAATGGCGGGATTGTAAACCCTTGATAAACACCTGAATCTATTCTAATACCCGGGCCACTTGGCTCAGCATATCGAATGATTTTACTTGGTGCTGGCATGAAATTGTTTAATGGATCTTCAGCGTTTATACGGCATTCGATTGCATGACCACGTGGATGTATATCATTCTGAGTGTATTGTAATTCATCACCAGATGCTACATGTAACATTTCACGTGCGAGATCAACACCAGTTGTTGCCTCTGTTATTGGGTGCTCTACTTGTAGACGAGTGTTCATCTCCAAAAAATAATATTTTCCATCCTTAAACATGAACTCACAAGTACCTGCGTTATAATAACCAGCGGTTTTTGCCGCAAGAACAGCTTGTTTACCAATTTCTTCACGTAGTTCAGGAGTGAGCGCACAACTCGGTGTTTCTTCTATTAATTTCTGATGTCTTCTTTGAACACTGCATTCACGTTCATAAAGATGAATAATATTTCCTTTTTTATCACCGATAATTTGATACTCAATATGTCGTGGATCAGGAATGAATTTCTCAATAAATACTGCATCATCACCAAAACTATTTTTTGCAAGCTGCTTTACAGTAGCAAGTGCTTTTTCCATAGTTTTTTCATCATCAACTTTTTGAATTCCAATGCCACCGCCACCAGCTGATGCTTTTAGCATAACCGGATATCCAATTTCATGGGCAATGTCTTTTGCTTTTTCATGATCAGAAATTGCCTCTGTAACACCAGGTACAACATGAACTCCTGCGTTTATCATTGATTTTTTGGAATCAATTTTTGAACACATAAGTTCCATAGATTTAACAGGGGGTCCAATGAACTCAATTCCATTTTTATGACACATACTTGCAAACTCTGCGTTTTCTGCCATAAAACCATAACCAGGATGAATGCCTTCTGCCTTGGATTTAAGTGCTACATCAATTATTTTTTCTTTATTTAAATAGGATTGACTAGCTGGGCCAGGGCCTATGTTATATTTTTCATCTGCATATTTTACAAAAAGGGCTTTTACATCTGCATCAGAATAAACTGCCACAGTACTAATTCCTAGTTCTTTACAAGCACGCATTATACGAACCGCAATTTCGCCACGATTTGCTATTAATATCTTATTAAGCATTCTTTTACCTCAAATCTACAAAACTTGCATTAAAAGATCGCCATTTGCTACAGAGTCACCTTCTTTTATGAAAATGTCTTTGACTTCTCCTTCTGATTCGGCTTTAATTTCTTGTTCCATCTTCATTGCTTCTATAGTTGCTATTACATCACCGGTTTTTACCTTGTCACCTTTTTTAACTTTAACAGAGAGAATTGTACCTTGCATGTTTGATTTTATACCACCTTCAACATCTTTTGGTTTTCCACCTGCAGTTGCATCACCTGCACCTGCAACAAGAAAACCCCCTGTTGGGCTTACTTTTACCTCAAATGGTTCACCATCAACTTCGACTTCGAACTCAGTTGGGATTTGAGCAGGACCGCTTCGTTCTTCTGGCGGAACTGTTTCAAGCCATATTTCTTTTAAATCAGGGAAACTTTGTTTTACCATACCGCGAATAAGTTTATGATCAATTGGGAGCGGTAGTTCATCAGATGTGAACTCAGCAGTAGCTTGTCCTTTTAAAAATTTAAGTCCTACTTGAGGATATATTGCATATGTCATAATATTTTCATCGGTGATTTCTACATCACTGTGTTCTTTAAGTTCACTTTTTCTTTTCTCCCACATTGGTTTTAGAAGATCTGCTGGTCTGCAATCAATTACTTCGTCTTTCCAGTTGTTACCTAGGACTTTCTTCATAATTTCTGGTTCTATCGGTGCTGGTGGTTTTCCATACATCCCTTTACAATAATCTTTGGTTTCTTTTGTGATAACTTTATAACGACCATGAAGAACGTTCATAACTGCTTGAACGCCCACAACTTGACTTGTTGGTGTAACAAGTGGCGGATAACCAAGTTCTTCACGAACTTTAGCGGTTTCTGTAAGGATTTCCTGATATTTATCTCCAGCTCCTTGTTCTTCAAGCTGGAAGATTAAGTTTGATAGCATTCCACCAGGAACCTGGTGAAGTGTTACTGCTGGATCTACTTTTAATGCATTAAAACGATGTAAATGTCTGTATTTATCCCAAATTTTTAGAAAATATTTACGGATTTCAATAAGTAGCTCAAGATCATATTCTGTATCCCATTTAGTACCTTTAAGAGCTGCAACAACGCTCTCTGTTGCTGGAGCTGCTGTTCCACCAGAAATTGGTGACATTGCTGTATCAAGAATGTCAACTCCTGCTTCAACAGCACGCTGATAAGCCATACCAGTCATTCCACTTGTATAATGGCTGTGTAAATCTATCGGTTGTTTGATTCCTGCATCTTTCACCCCTTTGATTATATCATATGCACGTTGTGGTGAAATCATTCCAGCCATGTCTTTAATACACAGTGAATCGGCACCCATCTTCGAAAGTGTTTTAAATTTTTCAACGAAATAATCAACTGTATGCACCGGTGAAATAGTATAGCTGAGGCAAGCTTGGACATGCCCACCGTTATCCTTTACTGCTTTCATCGGTATTTCCATGTTACGAATATCATTAAGTGCATCAAAAATTCTGAAATAATCAACACCATTTTTTTTTGCGAGAAAAATGAATTTTTTAACTATGTCATCAGGAAAATTCCAATATGCTACAATGTTCATTGCTCGTTCAAGCATTTGCATTGGTGTGTTTGGCATTGCTTTTTTTAACGATCTTATTCTTTCCCATGGACATTGGTTTAGATAACGTATTGGTACATCAAAAGTTGCACCACCCCATACTTCCATGGAGAAATATCCTACTTGATCGAGTTTATCAGCAATCGGCAACATATCTTCAGTTCTCATACGTGTTGCAAGCATTGACTGATGGGCGTCTCTAAATATCATTTCATGAAGTTGTACCATATATTTTTTCCTCCGGAGAAATGGTCTTCTTTTTTTATCTTTATATTTTTATATGTTGAGATGTTGAATGGTATCTAGTTCCCCTACTTAAGAATATTGGATATAAAACAAAATATATTCAATGAAATTTGGTAAAATTTTGGGAAAAATTTTTTTATAAGTTGTTAGTATTGGTATTTTATACAAGCAATACATTTTATTGGGGGAATAACATGAATAAAAAGATTGTCATATTAGTAACATGGCTTGCGATATTCAGCTTTTCATTTACTCAAGTAAATATATCTGAAACTATACCTGGGACCTTATATGAAGGCGAGGTTTCTATAAATTATAGGAATTTAACAGTTTATGCTCCAGCCGTAGCAACATCAGAATCGGGATATAAAGGCGTAATTTCAACTGTTACAGTTACGATACAAAATAATGGTAGTGGCAGAGTGTTTGTTGATACTCTACCTCTCACTCAAATAGATATGCAAGGATCAGCCCGTCTTGCAGTAAAAGTAGCTAAAGCTCTTGTGAAAAGAGATAACATTAGTACTGATGATTATGATTTTTTCTTTGTTGTAAGAACAAACGCACCTATAATTGGTGGTCCTTCTGCAGGAGGGATAATGACTGTTGCTACAATCGCTCTTTTGGAAAACTGGGAGATTGATGACAATACTGTGATGACCGGTATGATTAATCCTGATGGAAGTATTGGACCTGTTGGAGGTATTACATATAAAATTGATGCTGCTGCTTCTGTTGGGGCAACACGTTTTTTAATTCCAAAAGGACAAGGAACATATACCGAGATGGTGACGGTTACAGAAAGCGGTTCAGATTGGAGACGTACTGTTACTAAACCTGTAACAAAATATGTTGCTGATTATGCTATGGATAACTATGGAATTGAGGTTATAGAGGTCGAGGATATCAATGAAGCGCTTCATAACTATACAGGAAATTTCTTCCCTATTGCAAAATGTGATGAACCAATTAGTACAACAGAATATCAAAGCTCGATGAAACCACTTGCATATCAGTTACTAGCAGATGCTGAAAATTTATATCAAAATGCAAGTGAACTCTTTAATACATCTTCTATTCCAAGTAATATTTTTACTGATTATAAAAGCCAAATAAGAGATGTTTTAGATGATGCAGATGATCTATTGCAAAATTCAGAGCACTGGTATGATAAAGGCCTTTATTATACTAGTACTACTTGGTCATTCCAATCACTTATTGACTCAAGGTTTGTAAAATATGCATGTGAATATTTTAACTCAGATACAAGAGAGGAGTATGTAAATAATCTAATAGGTGAAATAACAGATTTTTATGAGGAAAAAAAAGAGATAGCAGAAAATGCTCAGATAAATGGTTCGATAACCCTTCAATGTGTTGGAGCTGCACAAAAAAGAGTGTCAGAAGCAAGCATACAACTTGAAGAAGCAAAGCAACAATACAATGATGAGGATTCCTGGTCAGATCTAAATGTTTTATATAAACTTGCTTTTGCAATGGAGAGAAGTAGAAGCGTTGGATGGTGGCTAAATATTTCAAAACAATTCAATGATACAGGTAATATTACATTATCAGAAATCGAAAATCTTGCACTTGAATATATTGAAGATGCTCAACAATCTATTACTTATTCAAGTGTTATATTACAGGAATCAGGAATATCTACAAGTGAAATATCATCATCTCAGGAATTATTAGAAAATGCTCGTGACAATTATGAAAAAAATCTGCCTGCATCAGCTCTTTTTGGAGCTTTAGAAGCTCTTTCAAAAGCAAATCTAGCTTTAGAAAACATTGATGGAGATTCACAAGGTAAAATAAATAGGTCAAGAGAAAGTGCAGAGAGTAGTATAAGTGAAAGTAGAGATATGGGAATAGAACCAGTTCTTGCTGTTAGCTATTATGAGCTTGCACAGAGCTATGCAAATGAAACATCATATGATACAGCATTGTTATATTATAAATATAGTGATATAATCGCCGGGGCATTAAGTTTTACTGATCTTACAACTAGTTCTACAGAGTCAAGATATACAGGTATACCTGAAGTAAATATACCTATTTGGCGGCAAATCTTTCAGAGTTTTGATGGTTTTGTAACTTTTTCAATTATATTATTTATACTTGGAAGTATTGGTGGTTTTGGTGCAGGAGTAATTCTTTATAATGGAAGAGATAAAACAAAAAATGAAAAATGGGTTCCACGTAGTATGAAAAAAACAAGTGTAAAACATAAAGAAGAATATTTTTCAGATGGCCATATTCCAAGAAGTATAGAGGATTATTATAAGAGGAAAAAATAACATTTTTAATAAAGGTTTTACAATGATATTAACAGCCAATATAGAAAAAGATTATAGAATTATTTTTGAAAAAAATAGAGACATCGGTCGATTGCACAGCAAGAGTTCATTTGGAAGGATAGTAAATCAGGGTAAACTTGAGATTAGTCTTCTTGAAGCAGCTTTTTTACTTGATGAAGATAAAATAAAAATTAAAAAGGGAGAAAAATACATTGTTTTTGAAGAAATAGTTAAAAAAGCAGCTGAGAAAATACCTCGTTTTGACATATTATATACAGTGTTTAAAGATCTTAGAAAGAGAGGATGCCATGTAAATATATTTGATGAAATAAAAAAAACTGATTTTGATTTTTTAATTCCAAATAAAAAAGATGATGTTAATTATTATGTAGCTTGTTTTTCAGAACGAAGTTATATCAACATAAAAAAGGTAAAAAAATTAATTGAAAAAGCAGAGAGAAAAAAAGGTTTTTTATGGTTTACTATAGTTGATGAAGAAGGAGATATAACATATTATGATACAAAAAAATTAAATCCATATGGGATAAATAAAACATGTAAATATAGTAAAACAAAAGCTTTTTTGATTGATGATAGAACAGTAATTTTTAATGAGAAAAAATATAAAAAACTTTTTGAGAAAGAATTTTTTGGAAAATCTTTTGGAAAGGGATTGCAGGTTTCAATGCTTGAATCTTTATATTTGAAAGATAAAAAAATACTTGATATAAAAGATATAAATGATAAGATAATATCTCTTGAAGAACTTGGGGGAAAAGCAGAAAAATATCAACCTGATATTAAAACGAGGTTGAAGATATATTCGGATTTAAAAAATAGAGGGCTTATTGTAAAAACAGGTTTTAAATTTGGTACTCATTTCCGTGCTTATACAAAAAAACCAGATGAAGGTCATGCAGAATATCTTGTACAATCTGTTGATAAAAATTTCAAATTTATCTGGCCAAATATAAGCAGAGCGGTACGTTTAGCTCATTCTGTAAATAAAGAAATGTTATTTGCATTTGAAATAGATGATAAAATAAATTATGTTTCACTTGGCCGGCTTAGGCCATAATTTTTTATAATCTTTTTATCATATACTTTGTTTACTTTGGGGAGGAAAAAATAATAATATGTTACAGATAAGATGGCATGGTCATTCATGCTGGGAAATCACAAATGATCTAACAATTGTTACTGATCCACATGATGGTAAAAGTATTGGTATTCCGGCACCATCTGTACTTGGTGATATCATTCTTGTTTCTCATGATCATTATGATCATAATAGTGTTAAAACAGTTGAAAAAAATGGTTCAAAGGTTGTTTATGATGAAAGAAAACATAATATAAAAAATGTTGACATTAAAGGTATTCCAGCGTTTCATGATGAAGAACAGGGTGCAAAACGTGGTACTAATATTATGTATAGATTCTCAGTAGATGATATAACTTTTTGTCATCTTGGGGATCTTGGGCATGATTTAGATGATGAAACTGTTGAAAAAATTGGAAGTATTGATATTTTATTTATTCCAATAGGTGGAACTTTTACAATTGATGCGAAAAATGCATGGAATATAATTAAGAAGATAAATCCAAAAATTGTAATCCCTATGCATTATAAGATAGGTGGTCTTAGCCTTCCAATTGCAGGTATTGATGATTTTCTTTCTAAAAGTAAGATTCCTGTGAATCATGTTGGAAATGAGATAGATATAGAAAAAGAGGACCTTCCAGATAAACCTGAAGTCTGGACTTTTACCTTATAATTATTAGTATTTTATAAGTGGAATATTTCCAATATGTCTATCATATAAAAATGGTATTTGAGGCCCTAAAAACATTTTTCCCCATTGTGTATCCCAAATATATGGATAATGATAGAATAAAGAATGCCAAAATACTGGGATTCTAAGATAGAAATATGCTTCTTTGATAGTTATCCAGCCGTCATTATTTAGATCTGCTACTCCATCAAGTGCTTGTCTAAAAAAGAATCCAAATATTGAATCTTCAAGATACATGCTCCAGTTGCATGGGCAAAATAAAAATCTTCCTCCTGCAGTAAGTACTGTTCTACCATATTCTCTTATTGAAAACCATCTCCCAGAATAACAGTTTTCAAGAATTATTGCAATATTTTTTGAATCAAGAGTGTCAAGCCATTTATCAAACTCTTTATCTGTTATTTTATCAGGACCATATCCAGAATTTTCAGATTCATATGTGAAAATATATGCATTTCCATATAACATGTTTTTTAATTTTGGTTTCCACCCATGGCCTGCATGATAAATAATCACTATGTCGTTTTCATTTTCTTTTTCTTCAAGCCAGATTGTTATAGCATCTTTTATGTTTTCTTTTGTCGCATTTTCATTTAAGAGGAGTTTTATATTTTCTTCCTTCCAATTTTCACTATCTAATAGTTTTTCATAAAAAGCAGTAGCTGATTCATCTAAATATTCCTGATAGGGTGTTGGAAATCCTGCATATTCTTCTATACCTGTGATTACTGCATAAAAGTTTATTTCTGAAGTTTTAGTTTCATCATCATTATTTATTTTTATTGCATTAGAGTTTATATTAGCAAATAATAGAATTGATATTATTGATAATAAAAATATTTTCTTCATATTTTTTCCCCCTAAAATAAAATATTTCAAATAAATTTTATATCAATTATCTTTAATATTCTTTATGACTCAAAAATAATCATTTAACATTGTTTTTGTTTAAATATTTCGGGATTTACACAGTTTTTTGGTTTTTTTCCTTTTAAACCAATTATCATGTTTTCAGCAGCCATAACAGCCATTTTTGTTCGTGTATCAATCGTTGCTGATGCAGAATGAGGTTGAAGAATAACATTATCTAGTTTTAATAGTTCTTTTGAGATTTCTGGTTCATTTTCGTATACATCAATTCCAGCTGCAAAGATTTGATTTTTCTTTAATGCTTTTGCTAGTTCCTTTTCATCAACAACAGGGCCTCTTGAAGTATTTATTAACACTGCTGTTTTTTTCATCTTATTTAGTTCTTCCTTTCCAATCATATGATATGTTGATTTTAAAAGTGGAACATGAATTGAAATGAAATCAGATTTTCTAAGTAGGTTATTTAGATTGGTTTTTTTTGCATTTATTTGTTTTTCTAGTTTTTCATTTCTTTTTTCATCATAATACAAAACATTCATCTTAAAACCCTTGGATTTAAGTCCAAAAGCAGTACCGATTCTACCTGCACCAATTATTCCAAGAGTCTTATTTGTAACATCCTGACCAAGCATCAACATTGGTGCCCATCCCTTAAAATTTCCTTTTCTCGTGAATTTATCTGCTTCAACAATTCTTCTTGAACAAGAAAATAGAAGAGACCATGCCATCTCAGCTGTTGTATCAGTGAGAACATCTGGTGTATTGCTAACTGGTATTCCTAGTTTGGTAGCTGTCTTAACATCTATGTTATTATATCCAACAGCATAATTTGCAATCATCTTTAGGTTTTTTTCTGATTTTATTATATCTTCATCTATTTTATCAGTTAATAAACAAAGCAGACCATCTTTTCCTTTTATACCTTTAATTATCTCTTTTTTTGATAGAACTCTGTCATATGGATTTACTTTTATCTCATGTTTTTTACTTAGTAAATCAAGTCCTTTTTTAGGTATTTTTCTTGTTACAAATATTTTCATAATGATCAAAGCATAGGAAAAAATATTATAAAATTTTTCACTAATATTTAGATAATCACATACTCTTAATTAAATAAATCCGTTGAATCAAATACAGTATTTGATAGAGAAAAATAACAATTCGATATATTTAAATTATCTAATTTGTTTTATTTATTTTGGATGTGGATGATTCAAATCAATAATTTATCAAAATTTTTTAAAATTAAAGATCCTATATCCCCTAATAAGAATTCAATTATCAATGCTTTAGATAATATTAACTTAAATATTAAGAAAAATGAAATCTTTGGAATAATAGGTCCAAATGGTGCAGGTAAAACAACATTAACAAAAATTTTATCTACTCTTATTATCCCTGACGAAGGCACAGTTTTTGTAAACAACATAAATATTGAGGAAAAACCAAATTATGTTAAGAATATTACAGGCCTTCTACCAGGGGAATATTCTCGTTCTTTTTATTGGAGGCTTAGCGGATATAGAAATCTTCATTTTTTTGCTAAGTTAAGAGGAGTAAAGAATCCAGATGATAGAATAGATTATCTTTTAGATTTGTTTAATTTAAAGGATAAGAAAAATGATCTTGTTATGAAATATTCAACTGGTATGAAACACAAACTTGCTCTTGCTATTGGGCTTATCCATGATCCTCCTGTTTTATTCCTTGATGAGCCATTAACAGGTATAGACCCAGTGACTGCTAAAGAAATTAAGAATATTGTAAGAACTAAATTTAGTGATAAAACAATAATTTGGACTTCTCATAATCTCTTTGAAATAGAAGAAATGTGCGATAGAATTGCTCTTTTAAACAAGGGGAAAATTATACTTCAAGGTGAACCTGAAAATATCAAAAAAAAAGGTTGGGATCATAAAAAAATATTAATTGAAAGTGAAAAACCTGATAGATTTTTAATTTTTAATGGTAACAAAATTAATGATAGAATCGTTGAGATTAAGACAAAAAATGTACATAAAACAGTAATTGAATTGGCAAATTTTGCAGAGAAAAATAACATTGAAATTATCGATATCAGAACGGTAAAGCCTTCTTTAGAAGACATCTTTTTGAAAGGTGTAGAAGAAAATGTTTGAAGAAATTAAAAAGATACCTTATATTACTGCGAGAAATTTTCGGATGCTCTATACTTATAAATTAGCTCTATCCGTATCTTTCATAAGTGTGGTTTTTAATGTTTTTTATATGATATTATTTGGAGGAATGTTTGGAGTTTCTAATCCTGAAACTATATCTCAATATCAAGGGAATTTTATTTCATATCTTCTTGTTGGATCTATTGGCTGGAGTTTTTTATGGAGTATTATGGCTGCTACTTCTGATTCTCTAACTGAGGAAATGGAACTTGGCCCTTTTGAATCGATATTATTAACTCCTACAAAGGTTAGGACCTTAATGTTCTCTTATTCCTTGTATGGTTGTGTAATTGGTTTAATTGTTTTAATAATTCTAACTTTGGTTGGGTTTTTTTTATTTGGGGTGTCTGTGTTTGCTGATGCATCGATTTTTACTGTGATTATCTTTATATTATCGATTATTATGATGTTAGGATTTGGGATGGTTTTTGGTGGTTTGACCATATGGCTTAAAAATATTGGTGTAACTGTTGAATTATTAAGGGATATTGCAACTTTTTTTTGTGGAGTATATTTTCCTGTTGCAGTTATTCCAGAAGTTTTTCAACCTATTGCAAGATATTTTCCTTTTTATTATTCTATTACTGGACTTAGATTGTCTCTAACAAGTACAACTACTCTGCCTCAAATTATGTTTTATGTATATATATTATTTATATTATCGATATCTATTACTTTGATTGGTTTGGTAATTTTAAAAATAGGTTTAAATAAGGCTAAAAAGGATGGTTCTTTAGCGTTTTATTAAGATAGTATCTATTTTTTATAATTTTTTATAAGTTGATTTAATTTTATTATTGATAGTTAGTTTTTTGCAACATTTGTATTAATTTCATTATGACAATATAACAAGTAACTTTTATATAGTATAATTTACAAAGTATACCATTGTTAAGGGTTCCTGGTTGGGATTTTTAATGAGGAGATATAAAAGATTTGAAAGGAGGTGTAAAAAAAATGTTGGGAAAACTTGTAAAACTTGGATTTAGGGAAAAACCAATCAAAATTAAATTTCCATAATTTTATCATAATACTCTAACGCTTATTACTACCAATAACAAAAATAATCTCTCTTTTTTTTATTTTTTTAATCAAATATAATATTTTATTTCCATCTTTTAAATAAAGAATTGTTTATTTTCAATTGATCAAGAATCTTTCCAACAATAAAATCAACAAGATCCTCAATTTTATCTGGCTTATGATAAAAACCAGGCATAGAAGGAAGAATTGTTGCACCCGCAATTTTTGCTTTCTTCATGTTTTCAATTGCTGAAAGATCAATAGGTGTTTCTCTTGGAACTAAAATAAGTTTTTTTTCTTCTTTTAAAATACATATCGCAGCTCTTGATGAAAGAGTATCCCCATAACCATTTGCAACAGCAGAAAGAGTCTTCATAGAACAAGGACAAATAACCATCGCATCAAGGTTAAATGAACCACTAGCTGGACCTGCGAACATATCAAAATTATCATAATAAAAATCAGATATTTTTTTTACATCTTCAAATTTATATTTTGTTTCATGTTCAATAATTTTTTTAGCACCATTAGATACAATTAGATGTGTTTCAACACCATTTTTTTTAAGCATTTCAAGAAATCGTATCCCATAAATGCTACCTGATGCTCCACCAATTGATAACAATACTTTCATAATAATCTTTTATTCTTCTATTGCTTTTATAATTTCCCCAAGTGTTTTTTCAAGGTTTTTATCCTTTTCAAAAGCAGTACCAGTAACAATAATATCCGCACCAGAAGCAATTTTTTCTTTAGCAGTTTTTGCATCACGAATACCGCCGCCAACAACAATAGGAATGCTTGTATTTTTTCTAACAGCTGCAATCATTTCATTTGAAACAGGTTCTGGTGCACCTGATCCTGCCTCTAAATAAAAAAAGTTCATACCTAAAAACTCGGTAGCTAAGCCATATCCAACAGCTGTTTCTATGTCATCTTTTTTTACTAGATCAACCTGGCCCATTTTACCTGCTGTCATACCTGGTTCAACTATTAGATAACCCATTGGAATTGGTTCTATTCCAACATTTTTAATAAATGGAGCTCCTTGGACATGTTCACGTATTACAAAATCTAGGTTACGTGAGTTTAAGAGGCTCATGAAAAATATTGCATCAGCATATTTACTTAAAAATTTTGCACCAGATGGAAAAAGAATCACTGGAAGGTTTGAATTTTCTTTTATTGCTTTTACTGTTTCATCAACCTGCTTTGATGATGAAAGTGTTGATCCCCCAACCATCATAGCCGAAGATCCTGCTTTTTCCGCTATTTTTGCAAGTCTACCAGCTTCCTGTGGTGTTTGATCCTCTGGATCTAATAGTGAGAAATGAAGTTTTTTTATTTTTGTAAGATTAAATATCTCTTCTGATAATGTCATATTAAAGACCCCCAAATCAAATAATACTATAAATAATGTTACCTCTGGTTGATAATATTTTTTATAATGTCTCTATTGCATGATGCAATAACACTTGACCTTTCATCAAGATTGAAATTCATATCAAGATCTTTTCCATGAATATTTGTAACAAATCCTCCTGCCTCTCTTAAGAAAAGAGTTGATGCAGCAATATCCACAACACGCATATATTCACGGCCGACAACAAAAAAATCAAGAGCTCCTATTGCAACCATGCACATCTCAAGACTAGCTGATCCAAGAGATCTAACCTTGTTATCCTTTGCAAGATTAATGGTTAAATCATCTGAGTTTATACCAAGAGTGAGGCTTGATAACATTTCTTTATCAGGTATTTCTGGAACAGCTATCCGTTTATTATTAAGATATGCTCCATTATTTTTCTCAGCAATAAAAACATCACCAGTTGGAATATTTTTTACAATACCATATTCTATATCACTAATGCTTTTTCTTCCAACGGCAAGTGAAACTGAATAAAATGGAATGCCCCTATATGCATTACGAGTACCATCAACAGGATCTAGTACAAAGGTATACTTGGAATCATTGTCTATAAAACCACATTCTTCACTTAAAATATTTAACTTTGGCTCTTGTTTTTTTAAAAATTTTATTGCAACATCCTCTGCGATTTTATCTATAAATTTTGTAGGAGTGCCATCTGCACCGATACCAATATTATTTCCAAATTTATGAAACTCTTTAACGTTCTCTCTATTTACCTTTCTATAGATTTTATCCACTGTTTTTTTTACAAGTATCTTTATTTTTTCATCCATAAATCATACCAACATAAATACAAAGATTTTTTTTTAAAATTGAAAGTTAAATACATTCCCAATTGTTAAAGTAATTATTATCATAATTGATGCAGCAATAATGACTCCTATAAAAATTGTAATTAATGATCTTGTAAAATTCAGATCAAAAAGATAAGCAACAAGTGCACCGGTCCATGCACCTGTAAAAGGAATTGGTATTGCAACAAATAATAAAAGACCGAGTGTTTCATATCTTTTTATTTTTTCATCAGCTCTTTTCCTTGTTTTTTCAAACAACCAATCCATTAATCTACTCCAAGTTTTAAAATTTCTAAGCCATTTTTCAACAATATGAAAGAAAAGCAGGATAAATGGTATTGGCAGCATATTTCCAAATATTGCAAAAGGAAGTATTTGATACCATTCCCACCCAAGACTAATCATAGAGAGAGGAATTACATATCGTGATTCAAGCCATGGTATCATAGATAAGAAAAAAATTCTAAACCATTCTGGTAGCCAGTCTAACATCTATTTATTCTCCGATAAATCGTCCAAATCCTCGTTTAACTTGGATTTCTTTTTCATCTATAACTTTTTCCCCACGGATAAAAACAATATCTGGAAAAACACTAGGCCAACCATTGAAAGGGCTGAATCCACATTTACTATGAAGATTCTCTTGTTTGATAAACTCTCTTTCTTTAAGATTAATAACTATTAAATCTGCATCCATCCCAATAGCTATACGCCCCTTTGGAATGTTTAATAGATTTGCAGGGTTTTCACACATCGCATAAATAAGCCTATCAAGTGGAAATATTTCTTTTTTAACAAGATATAAAAAAATAGGATACATCGTCTCAACACCAGGGATACCTGATGGTATGTCCTCAAATTTTTGTTCTTTTTCATCAAATGTGTGTGGTGCATGATCTGATTCAAGGATGTTTATAATGCCTAGTTTTAACGCATTAAAAAGTGATTCTCTATCAAAACTAGTTCTAATAGGAGGATTTACCTTAAATAAATTCTCTGGTTTTAATTTTCTTTCAACATTTAATAATAGATGATGCGGTGTTGCCCCACAAGTAATTCCACCTGGATGATTTCTAAGTAATTCAAGACCTTCAATTGAGCTGAGATGACAAATATGAGATCTAAGATTCAAACCTTGGGATGAAGATATTATGTTTTTAATAGCAATTTCCTCACAGACTGATGGCCTATTTTTAAGATGATCATCTAAACCTTGTTCCTTTTTTTTGTGTTTTTTAAGGCAACTATCATCCTCTGCATGAAAAAGAACGGGTTTTTTTGTTTTTGATATCATAAAAAGAGCTTTTTTTAAGTTATCATTTGAAAATGAAAGATTGTTAGTAGTACTTCCAAGATAAATCTTAAAACCATTTGATCTATCAGATAGTTTTTCAATATCATCAATATTGTTATCTGAAATGCCAGAATATATTCCAAAATCAACAACTGATTTCTCTGATGCGTTCTTGATTTTATCATCTAAGACTTTTATCTTCGTTGTCTGAGGTATTGTGTTTGGCATATCACAAACACAAGAAATTCCTCCAAAAGCTGCAGCAGTTGAACCTGTATAAAAATCTTCTTTATGAGTCATACCAGGATCACGGAAATGAACATGTATGTCAACTCCAGCTGGAATAATTAGCCTATCCTTAAACTTGTAGTTTTCATCACCTTTTAAAACCTTTTTTATTTCAACTATTTTTCCATTATTTATCCCTATACAGCAATCTTCAAATTGGCCATTTATGAATGCCTTTCCTTCAATTACTTTATCCATCTATTTTTTTCTCCTCTATATCGCCATTTGGAGATTTTTCCGTAAAAATTTGACCTGAAAAACGAGATATTTTTATTTCTTTATCAAACCAGGAATCCGGCATAAGACCAGCTTTCATACAAGTCTGAGAAAGAAAGGTTTCTATATCCCATTTTTGCTCTACAGGGACCTGAGGAAGGAGTAATCCTCGATAAAATCCTTTTTCAACAATAAGCCCATCCCTTCCTATCTTAATTTCTTTTAAAAATTCCTTAGGTTTTTTAACAATTATTTCCTCTGGTTTTGAAAGAACAGTCACCTCAATTATAATATTATCTAACTCATCAGATGATAAATCTGGGAATCGTGGATCATGTGTCACGCTTATTGCACCTTCAATTATCGCATCTTTTAATTTCATTACAGGCATTGGTATACCAATGCATCCACGTAGATCATGATTTGGATATGTATGAATTGTTACAAAAGCGCCTCTTTTCTCATTGAAACTATCAGGAAGAAATTCCTCATATTTTTCCCTTTTTTTTACATATCCTTCAATGTTTTTCCTAGCAAAAACTACAGCTTTTTTACCCTGATTTATGTCTAACATTATTTAATGTAAATAAAAAAGGTTTTATAAAGATAATTTGGTCAAAAAAAATTTGACCAAAAAAATATTTTATTTATCTTAGGTTTGTATTAATGTTATATCTCTTGTTTTTACTCCTTCGCCGATGCTAACGTTTATCTTACCTGTATAATAATGTTCAATTTGTTCACCATTAATATCAATATATGTATTTTCTACTGTGATATTATATGAACCAGGGTTTAATAAAACGTTATAATATCCTAATGTTTCATTATCTGATACGACGCTGCTTTTTTCAGCTGTGTTATCTGAAACACTGTTATCTACATCGAATTTCACAGTGATATTTTCAACTGGTGTTGAGTCTGGTTTTCTAACATATCCAGTAACTGATACTTTAACGAGATTAAGAGATATATTGTATTTCTTTGTCTCATTTGCATTTATTTTTATGTTTTCTTGTTTTGAATAAGCTAGTTTTCCTGTTACATCACTGATCTTTGTGACATTAAGAGTATATGTTAACTCATTATTTGATGTTGGAATGTTATTAAAACTATAACTTCCATCTGAACCTGATGTAGCTGTATCAAAGGTTGTTGATCCGCCGTATATGAGTTTTACTTGTGCATCTGATATTTCCTCACCAGAGTTATAATCACCATCATCATTGCTATCATAATAGACTTTACCTGATAGGCTTGATGTTTTTTGTTTTGCAATATCATATTTTGTTTCTTCATCAGAAAATACTGTTACATATTCCCGATGTATCTGATATCCATCTTTTTCTGCTGTAACAATATAAATACCTGGCATAAGATCAGAACTGTTATAATATCCGTTTTCATCAGTTGTTTTTTCTTCAATATTACCATAAGAAAGCGGCATGCCCTGAGAGTCAATATCTGTTATCTCTAGCATATTAACCTTTACATCTTCTAAAACCGTGTCAACTGAACTATTATAAGCTCCATCATCATCTAAATCATTATATAAATATCCAGATATCGTTCCAGGGTCAACTGAGATATTTACTATTCTATGATAATTTACACCTTCTTTTCTTGTTGCTTCCTCTTCTGTTATAGGCGCAAGATTGCCGGTGCTATTTAATTTAATCTGGTCAAGTATTATTCCACGAACACCCAGTTCAGGATATCTTGTTATCTGAATTGCTACTTCACCTGCGGGTGCAACCAGGTTGTAACTACCATCTTCATTTATCTTCATGTTATCATGATGAATTCCAAGGTTTTGATCAAAAATAGGTACCTCTTCTTGTATCATATAAACATATGCTTCTGATACTGGTTCGCCTTTAAATGTAACTGTTCCATTGATTTTCGCTCCTTCATAATATTTAGATATTACAACACCTGGGAGGCCTGTACATAGATTTGCTCCTCCACGTGCATAATAAAGAGTTGAATTAAGATATTTTACAACAAAATGTTTAAGACCAGCTGTTGGTGAATAACCCGCATTTAAAAGTTCATATCCATCATTTGGGTTTTGTTCAAATGACTCTTTAGGAACAGCTCCGACATAACATTTATAGACCATTGTTTCAAACCATTTATCCTTTCTTTCAATACGATAATCTAGGTATCCTTGCTGAGCTAGAGCCTGTTTTTGTTCATCTGATATTCCTTCAAGAACCGACTCATTTATAAGTCCAAGTGATGGATGAGTGTATTTTGTGATAAAATAATCATCTTCTGATGTTGAATATCCATAGGTTCCTGTATCTGATAAAAATGTGAAAACATTCATAATGTTTATATCATAACCCTCAACCATATAATATCTAACAGATCTGCCTGTTAATTCCTGTATTTCATGATAAAAACTAGTAAGATCCTCATCAGATATATTAGATAATATTTCAACTGAATCTTGATATAACGCATTTTCACGGCTAATTCTTAGATTCTCATTACCATATTCAGGAGATATCAATTTGTTGTAGGAATCGCCATTTTTTGCATCTCTAAGTATTTCAATTAGTTTTTCACTGTTGTTACCATAATACTTGTTAATTGTTGAGATAATATCCTGTGGTATTTCTTTATTATTAAAATGTTTTGCACCACTAATAAGTAGAGTTGCCCAAATAGATACTGCTTCTTTTTCAGTTGTTGATGTATGGAAATTTGAAGCAGGAGGTATTCCATCCTGGAAGTTATCAGCTACAGTTGGATGTTTACCTATTGCTGTCTCATAGAACCCATAATCCCACCATGATATAACTGCAGGTCTATTTTCAGGTTCTTCATTTGCATCTTGTGTTGATAGCCATAATAGAGGTGTAACCCAATATCTCTCAGTATAAAGATTAAGACCAAAACCAGCAGTATCCAGATCGCCCATTATTTCTTGTTTTTTAGTACCAGGTACTGATGCATCAAATGCCATATATGTCTGTGGAAAAACAAGTATAAACGCGATAAATAAAATTCCAAAAATATGACTAATTTTGATAGCTTTTCTGAGACCATGTAGATTAAAACCTATGTTTTTTATGTTTTTAATCATCTGACTAAAATCAATTTTTGTAAGCATATACCATAATGAAATACCCGTAAATATTGCAATTAAAGGTACCATATCGTTAATGAAACGACCTGCTATGCTTGTAAGCCATATATCAACAATAAATAATACGATTAAAAACAAATATTCTCTTCTTTCAGAGTTTTTTAGGAAAAGATAGGAAATCAATAAGAAGCCTATCCAACCCATCCAATAAAGTGCAGGTCCAAAACTCATAATCGTACGGCTAATATCATATGTGTTTGCCTCTGCAATTGTAAGAGATACTTCTTCACCATAAATACCACTACCAAATACTACTTCTGATAATCTATTTAAACTTGAAAAAGCAGGTATAACAGATGAGATTTCATCAATATAAAATAAAAATACAAGCCCAATTGCAATTATAATAAAGATCGATGGAATCGAAATAGTCCATGGTATTTTTCTTTCTCCAAAAAACAAATAAAAAATTCCAAAAGCACCAACTGCTAGACAAAGATATAATGAAATATCAGGTGAAAACCCACCATATTGTGATGCAATAACCGGCAATGATAAAAGATATCCTGTAAAAAGCAGTACAACTGTTGAAATAAAGGTATTTTTATTTATACGATTTGTGAATATATCTACAAACATCTGAATTATTGCATAGACTGCTACTACAGCATATAAAAACTGAGCTTGAACCCATGTCATAGATAATGCTGCTAGAGGAACACCGCCAAGTACTGCATATAAAAACGTTTTCTTAGAGTCTTTTTCTTTTATCGCCTTAATTAGAAATAGAAACGTCATCACAAATAGGAAAAGGTTAAATGAATCATGATCAAATAACGAAAAAGCAGATCCATGCCCTGATCCAAGATGTATAGGTATTAACGCTACAAATAATGCAGCAATCAAACCTTCCATTTTACCAGCAACTGTTTTTCCAATAAAATAAACAGGGAATACCAGTAGTGCTCCAAACAAAGCAGGTATAAACTGCATAGAGAGTCCTACTGCATCTACCTCTGGCATAAACGGCGTCAGAGTTCTACTGAATCCTATTGCCATCATGTTAAATAATGGTGCACGAAGACCAGTTCTACCAAATGGATATTTTAGTAATGGATCTAGATCACCATAATAGGGATATCTACCTGTCTCAAGTGTCTTATCAACAAGGCGCATATTATAGTAAGGATCGGGACCTGAGAGCAGATATCTTGATAGGCCTTCTCCACTATCATTATATGCAACATTAGATGTAATATTGAAATATGAGTTGAAGAATAATACAAGTAAAAAAATTCCTATTAAGGATACAGCTACCCACCAGTTTTTATTTAGTTTAAATTTTGTTTTTTCTTCATATTTTGGTTTAGTATCTATATGTTTTGGAATTGGTTTTTTAACTTCTGGTTTAGATTTTCTTTGCGCACGTTTTCGCATATATCTCACCCTGCGATAAGTACAACCGTAAAAATATAGTCTTATATATAACTTATCTAAATAGTTTAAATATTAGTATTAGTTAAAACCTTTTTTATACATGGTGCAATTTTTACCTTGCTAAATTCACTCTGTATCGTGTCTGTTGATATTATCTCCTCAACGCCTGCATTCTTAAGTTTTTTAACAGCTTCACCTGCAAATAAGCCATGGGTACATGCAACATATACTTTGTTTGCTCCTTGTTTTTTTAATTGATTAATGGATTTAGCCATGGTACCACCTGTTGATATAATATCATCAATTATTGCTACGTTTTTTCCTTCAGATTCTAATGATTTTGGTTTTATTTCAACTGTTTCACCATCAAGACGTGTTTTTTCCATATAATCAAAATCACAGCCTATTATTTTTGATGCTTTTGTTGCTCTATTAAGAGCTCCTTTGTCTGGTGCGAGTACCATATCTATTTCTTTGTCTTTAAAATAACTAGCAATCTCGTTTACTGCTGAGGTGCTAAAAGCAGGGATTGTGAAAAACTTAAGAATATGTTCCTTATGCGGATCGACTGTTATTGCTTTATCAGCTTTTAAGCTTATTAGCTGCGCCATTGCTTTTGCACTTATTGGCTCTCCATCTTTGAACTTTGTATCTTGTCTTGCATAACCAAAGTAAGGAATTACCACTGTTATTTTCTTTGCACCAGATTCTTTTGCTGCATCTTGAAGTAAAAAGAGCTCCATTATGTTTTTATCAGGATATGTAGTTTGAACGATTAGTATTTCTTCATTTTTTATATCATCATGTATTCTGACATATAGTTCATCATCTGGGAAACGTTTTGAAATTGAATTTATAATCGGTACGTTTAGTTCTTTTGACAAATCTTCTGCAACTGATTCTGATGCAGTACCACTTAGAATCATCATTTTACTACTCAAGGAAAATAAGTAAGAGGTTTTTAGTCATTTCGTAAAAAATATTATATATACATTTTTGTCAGAAAGTTTTTATAAAAGCATATGTTTAAATCTTTTTAAAGGATTGGGATGTATAAAATATGAGAGATAGAAAAACACTTCCAATAATTATTGTTTTACTAATTTTTTTCTCAGCGTTTATTAGTTTAAATGTAAGATCTGATGAGGTTGAAAATAGCATCTCATCACGTTTTGATATAACATTTGAAACAGCCACCTATCTAAAAGTAAAGGTCACAATGGATGTAAATAAAATTACTCTTGAAGGTGCGAAGAAAAAGACTTATACCGATAGTGAAATCTCATCAATTGCTGAAAATGATTTGATAAAACTTGGAACAATAATACAGCAAATAAATATTGATCTTAGTGAACAAATAACTAGTACTTTTCCAGATACAAATATTGATTCCCCTTATGATATACCTTATTATGAAGATGAACTTTTTAAAAATGAATATACAATTAATCTAACAAATAACTTTTTTGGGTTAAATGAGTCTATTGATACTTCTGATTTTATTAATGGTCTGATTAATATGGGTGCTGTTGTGAATTTCTCATTTAATCTAAATGCACATGAAGGATGGCTTAATACTTATTCTATGTCAATGAACTCTCCATTGTTACGTCATTATACAAATGGGGAGGAAACTGCAAATACAATTAGATGGATTGTTGATAATATCAATGGAGTGACACCCGTTAGCCTTGCAGAATTACATATTAAGCATCAAAAATATGATAGTTTAAGACTTGTTAATGAAGATATTGAAATTGATTTATCAATTGATACTACTAATATTGATACAAATGGTTTCTCATGTTGCATAATTGGTAAAAATCTTGATATTAGTAATTATAATATTTTACCATCTTTTGTTGATAAAATAAATTATGTTCCATCAGATGGTATAAGGCTTTTTGTTGAAAATGGTTTAATCAGCTGGGATGAATTTTATTCTTTATCTTATGAGAAAATAAAAGATGAAATAATACCAATTATAGAAAACGATCCTAGTTTCAATCAAACACTTGATCTTGATTTTAAATGGGATATAGAGACTACAACAGACATAGAAATACCATACAATCTTTCCAATATGGCTAATACTACACCAATTAGAGGTGACCTAGTTGATAACGATATAATATTTGAGATATTTGATATATCTAGTAGAGCAGTATTTGGACTTGTAAATGCTGGTGCAGAAACAAATCTTTCATCACAGGATTTGAATTTTGGCCAGAGCCTCTCAGATATTAAATATCCTTATATTGTGAAGATAATGCTCCCCGATGGTTTTTACATAGATAACAAAAACATATATGAATGGGACAAAGAAGAAATTACATCTGGATTAATAGAAACTGATTATAACAACTCATTTTCTGAAAGTATTGTTAAAAAAATAGTTGAAATAGAATTTACCTCCTCAGATCTAAATCTACTAAGCATTTTTACTGGTGTTACAGAGCTAAACTTTGGAGTTTCAATTCAAGAGATAAGTAACTATAGTGTCACAAAAATACCAATAGAGTTCAGCATTCCAGAAGAAATAAAACTTGATTATCTTTGTGCTGATGCATTTAAATTATGTGTACTAGAAAACGTATTTTTAGAAGAATCAGTAAATGATTTTTTAGAAAATGAAAAAGATTTATTTGAAAAACGACTGGAAAACGTATTTAACGATGAAATAGAAGTAGAAGGAATAATTGATAAAACTGTTTTTGAAAAGACAACACAAAACTGGGATGGCAATATTTATGATATGGGATATGAAAAACCAGTCTCTGTTAAATCATATTCACATACATCATATACGGTTCCATTTAGGCTATCAATTATCCCACCTGAGTTTGAGATAAATGAGAAAAGATTTAATGTTAGTGGGATACAAGATGAGGAAATAACTTATAGGATAATTTATCCATCGGGTACATCTCTTGATGTAGAAGACAGTTTAAACAAGATAAACTCATATCAGATGAATGATGGTAGAAACATTATTGAACTGACATTTGGAAAAGATGAATATAATAAGAAAGATGAGATAAAATGTAAGATGATTCCTTCACCATTGTATCTTATAGGAATATTTATTCCATGTATACTTAGTATTTTTATCATAATTATTCTAATTATCGTAGTTTATCTGATTAGAAAGAAAAGAAGAGGTGGCACAGGTAGATTAAAAATTCCAGATGAGGAAGAAATTTCAGGATATGAAAATGAGGATTATTATATTCCGCCGCCGCCTGGTGGTAAAGAATAAAAATTTTTTTTATTTTTTTAATAGGCCAGGTATCATTGTTATTATGCCTGGTGATTTTTTTATTATCGGTTTTAATAGTTTTGATGGATAATCAATGTCGCCATATTTATTTATAGTTTCAATAATAGATTTTTTTTGAAATCTTTTTATGAATTTATCGAATTGATCATCAGATATATTTTGATAGATACGTCTGAATCCTATGCCTTTTTTAATTTCCCTTCCTATATCTTTCTTCCATTCTTTCTGATAATTTTTTAAAAAATCCTTTGTGAAATCATTATTTTTTAAGGATTCATGAGCTGTTTTTGCACAGATATCTGCACATACAAGACCAGGATATATTCCTCCGCCTGATGTTGGTTTGACTTGTGCTGCTGCATCACCAACAAGCATAAAATTTGAGTCATATGTTCTAGATGGTGGGTTTATTGGAATTACTCCTCCAATATGTTTAATTATTTTTGTATTTTTAAGATATTCTTTTGTATTTTTATGTTTAAAAAATTTTTCAAAATGATCTCTAATATTTCTTGTGTTTTTATTTTTTGGATCGATGCATAGTCCTATTCTTGCTGTTGTACCATCTTTATTTGTTGGAATTATCCATGCAAAAAAACCAGGTGCAATCTTATTTCCAACAAATATTTCTACAAAATCAGGGTTTATGTTTGTGTTTTCAATTTCAGCTCCGAATCCTCTTAACATTTCGTTTGGATTTGAAATCTTGAATTGTTCTCTTGTCTTTGAATGCGGTCCATCAGCACCAATAAGTAGGTTTGTTTGAAATTTTTGGTTTTCTTTTGTTATTATCTCAATTTTTTTGTTTTTAATTTTTGATTTTGAAAAACTTGTATCTAAGAAAACATCAACACCATTTTTTTCTGCTTTTTTGATTATTTCTTTGTCAAATATTTCTCTATTAATTACTATTGCATGTGTTTTGTCTCCACCTATAGATAATATCTCGTTGTTTGGTGAATGTATTTTTGCTCCTTTTATTTTATTTTGAATGCTTTTATTTGAAATTTTTGTTATATCAAATACACGTTTTGTGACAAGCCCTGCACATTTAATTGGAGCTCCTATTTCTTTTTTAGACTCAATCACTGCAACGTTATGTCCATATTTTGATATTTTTTGTGCAGTATGTCCGCCTATTGGTCCACCGCCTATTACTATTAAGTCATATGAATTCATTTTAGACCTGTATATTGCACAAGATTTATAAAAAAAACGCCTATTCAGGCCGTTGTGGATTTAATAATTTTCGTAATTATATTGTCTGTAATCGTCCTATTTGAAATCATTATAGGAGTTTTTTTTATTTTTAGAAAGAAAGAAGAAAAAATTGAAGAATTTGAAAAAGAGGAAACAAAGAAAAACAGTCTTTTATGCAGGTTTGTGATGGAAGGAGGGGGGAGAAAACTTGGTGAGAGCGTTGCTGTTGATGATGATATAATAATTATTAAGAATGGCTCAAAATACCTTGGTGTTCCATTAAAACATGTTGAAGAAGAAGGAAAAACTCTTCTTGTTAAAGGTCTTGTGGATCATGATAAAGCTGAAGAGATTGGTGAAAGCTGGCGTATGGATTCACATAATGTTATATCTCATCCTGAAAAAGAGGATAAAAAATGAATGATTTTGAATATAAAATGGTGATTGTCACCCGTAAAGATCTTAAACTTTCACCTGGTAAACTTGCAGCACAAGTTGCTCATGCAGCTGTGAACTGTGCTTTTAAAACAAAAAAATATAAGCCAAACTGGTTTAAAAAATGGAATGATGAAGGAGCAAAAAAAGTAGTTGTAAAAGTTGATTCTATAAGTGATTTCTTTGTTTTAATGGAAAAATCTGAAAAACTTGATATTTCAACATCACTAATTGAGGATGCTGGTCATACTGAGATTCCTATTGGTACAAAAACAGTCCTTGGAATTGGGCCTGCACCTGATAATATTATTGATCAGGTAACTGGTGATCTTTCAGTTTTATAATAAAGTTTTTTATTTTCAGTTATTTTATCGGCAATATTTAAGGTTAAATCCATTATCTCATCAAAACTCTCATTAGTTTTAACAAACTTTGGCATAGTTAATCTTAATAATTTATCATCAAGAACAATATTTGCTTTATGTTTCCTAATAATTTTTATTATTTTATCTTGAATCTCATATGTTAGAATATCTATTACAAAATTTTCATCTGTTCCTTTTATCATTACTTCCTTATCAAAACCCTCATAACCAATTTGTATGTCCTGCATTCCAAGTTTTTTTCCAGCTTTTGATAGCATTGTTTCCTTATATATCCTCATTTTTTGGTTAGTATTTTTATATAACTCTACTTCAAAATATGTAAACGTGGCACTTCGTGTTGATAAAAGCCAGACTTTTACTTCGTTTAAATTATGAGTAAAATTTAAGCTGAAACCACCAGTTAAAAAACCACTAGAAACAATACCATTTCTTTTCTTAGCTTGATCTTTTAAGACTTTCTTATGCTGCCTCTCACCATTAATCAAATAATACAAATATAGAATAAACATGAATATAATAAGAGAAATGAAAATAAATAAAGCAGGGGCATGAACGTTATTTTCAAAAACCATAGTTTTCTAAATATTTATTTCTTACAAAAAATTTGTGATAATCCTTAAAATTGAATTTAAAAATTTATAAGAAAATAGAGGATAGGGAAATATAATGAAAAATGAGATAAGAGTCCTTGGAATTGATGATTCACCTTTTACTTTTAATGATAAATTTTCAGATATAATCGGTGTTGTAATGCGAGGTGGATCATATATTGAATGCGTTCTTAAAAACACAGTTGAAATTGATGGCGATAATTCCACAGATAAATGTGTGGACATGATTAATCATACTCGTCATAAGTTACAATTAAAAGCTGTACTTATCGATGGTGTATCATTTGGTGGTTTTAATGTAATTGATACAGAAAAAATCTATGATTCAACATGTATTCCAATAATTACTGTGACACGTGACAAGCCTGATTTTGAAAAAATCAAAATGGCATTGGAAAAGCATTTTAAAGATTGGGAAGAAAGATATAAATTAATAATGGAGGGTGATTTACATGAGGTTAAAACTGTTCATAACCCAATATATGTTAAATGTGTGGGAATGACGATTAAAGAAGCAAAAGAAATAATAAAGATATCTACAATAAGGGGTGTTATCCCTGAGCCTATTCGTGTGGCTCATATGATAGCATCGGGGATTTCCCGGGGTGAAAGTTATGGTAAAGCCTAAAGCAAAAGTTGATAATAAAAAATGTCTCGCATGCTGCGGATGTATATCTGTATGTCCTCAGGATGCGATAACATGGATAGGATACAAAGCATTCGTAATTCAGGATAAATGTATAAGCTGCTCAATTTGTGTTAAAACATGTCCTATTGGCGCGATTTCTATGGAGGGATAAAACAGGTATGAAACTAAAATATGATGTAGTGGTAGTTGGCAGTGGCCCTGCGGGTAGTGTAACAGCTCGTTTTGCAGCAGAGGGCGGTGCAAAAGTACTTGTTATTGAGAGGCGATCTGAAGTTGGTGTACCAGTTCTCTGTGGTGAAGGAATCAGCCGTAAAATTGATGCATGGAATATCCTTGAGGGGGAGCGCTGGGTTGCTGGTAGGATGGATGGGGCTTATATTTTTTCACCTGATAAGACCCGTGTTGTAGTTGATGCAGATAGTGCTGGTAATGAAACTGGATATGTAGTTTATCGTGATATATTTGATCAAACACTCGCAGAGAGTGCTATAAAATCTGGTGCAACATATATGATGAATACTAAAGCCATAGGCCTCATAAAAAAGGACGGTGAAATAAAAGGAGTTGTTGCTGAGCATTTTGATGAAAAAATTGAAATCGAATGTAAAATCGTTGTTGCCGCAGATGGAGTTGATTCGAAAGTAGCACAATGGGCGGGTATTAACACGATTTTAAAACCACATGATCTAGAGACATGTGCACAATATACGCTCACAGATATTGATGTTGAACATGCATACTGTGAATTTTATCTTGGTAAAAAAATTGCACCAGGTGGCTATATATGGGTTTTTCCAAAGGGAAAACGAATTGCTAATGTCGGGATGGGCATACTTGCAAGCTTATCAACACCAGGTAAAGTCAAAGAATTGCTTGATGATTTCATAGAAAAAGATCCAAGATTAAACAAGGGTAAAAACCTACGTTTTATTACAGGAGCAGTGCCTGTTGCAAACCCGGCAGATCAAACAGTTGCAGATAACCTTATTCTTGTTGGTGATGCAGCACGTCATGTGGATCCAATCACTGGTGGTGGTCTTACTCATTGTCTTGAAGGTGGGAAAATTGCTGGTGAAGTAATTGCTAAATCTATAAAGAAAAAAGACTATAGTGCTAAGTTTTTACAAGAATATGAAGATGGATGGAAAAATGCATTCGGGCAGAAAATTACTCGTAATTATCTAGTTAAAGAAATGATGCTTGATATGGATGATAAAACATTCAATAGGCTTGCTGATGCTCTTTCAAAAGTAAAATTTGATGAAATAAGTACACATGGTCTTATAAAAGAAGTAGCTAAACATGTGCCAATTTCAAAAAAACTTAGTGCACTTATTAAATTCCGTAAAGAAATTAAGGAGCTTAAAAAGAAATGAAATGGGGTCTAATTTGTAATTTTCATGTTAAAAAAGCCTGTAACACAGGATATGAAATATATAGATTTTTAAAGGAAAAAAACGATGAAATATACCCTGAGGACAAATTTTCAAAAAAATATAAAATTAAAGGATACAAGATGGAAGAGATCAATGAGAGAAGCGATATCGTGATAACAGTAGGCGGAGATGGGACAATTCTACGTGCGATGGAAAAAATTGATAAACCAGTTTTTGCGATAAACTGTGGCGGCATGGGTTTTTTATCAGAAGTGGAATCTAAATATGCAAAAGATGGTCTTGAAAAAGTTAGAAACGGCGAATATAATGTTGAAGAAAGATCGAAATTAAAAATAACACTTGATGGAAAACGCCTACCTGATGCAACAAATGAGGTTACAGTTCAGACCGCGCGTATTGCAAAGATAATGTATCTGCAGGTTTTTGTCGGAGGTGAACTAATTGAGACTTTTGGATCTGACGGAGTGATAGTATCAACATCAACAGGGAGTACTAGTTATTCTCTTAGCGTTGGCGGCCCTATTCTTGATCCCGCAGTTGATGCAATGGTTATTGCACCAATAGCCCCTTTTAAATTATCTGCTCGTCCATGGGTTGTACCACTTACAAAAGAAGTAAGCATTAAAATTCTTCATAAGAGTAAAGAATCATATATCGTAATTGATGGTGAAAACCCACAGCCAATAACTTCTGATAGTAATATACAGATTACAAAATCAGAGAAAAAAGCAAGGTTTGTTCGTTTCGGTGAAAGTTTTTATCAGATGTTTAGACTTAAACTTGTAAGATAATAAAAGATTTTTATGTCTATTTTTAAAAAAAATAAAAAAACACCTGAAAAAAGGGAATGGAATATTACAGAGAAATGCCTTAAACTTATCTTTGAATGCGCAAAAGATAGTCATCCAAAAGAATTCGGAGGGCTTCTTAGGGTAAATGAAAAAGATAAAAACCTGATCGAGGAACTAGTGTTATTACCAGGTACAATATCAGGTGATTCGCATGCAATTTTTAGGCTTCATATGATGCCAATTGATTATACAATTGTTGGAACAGTACATAGTCATCCAGGGCCTATAGCTAGGCCATCTGATGCTGATCTAGCGCTTTTTAGAAAACACGGTAAGATACATATCATCAGTGCTTACCCATATAATTTAGATTCTTGGAACGCATATGATTATGATGGTGAAGAAATAAAAATAAGGTATATTTAATCGGTATAAAAAATAAAAAATGAGAGTGATGCTATAAGAGATCTGCACAACCGTCGTAACATATCTCCCTTGCTAAATCACATAAATCAGGGTCTTTTCCATCATCAATGCATCTATTATAACTCATAGTACATCCTATTGAACAGCATGGAAAAGGGAATATAAGGCATAATGGAATCAGTAATAATAGCATTATTAAATCAAATAAAAAACCCCAAAAATTTAAATCATTTTTGTTAGACATAATACTTCTTCTTAAATCTTTGATGGCCTCATCTCTGCCTTCTTTATAGCAAAGAGGGCAATCAGATTTTTTATCTTCATTATCATCAACTTCAGTTATTTTATCATCAACAACATCCAATAAAACTTGTTCATCAATAGCTTTATAATGAGATACATTTACAGCCGTTCCAGTACTAACCATAAGTAACGCTGCAAAAAATGCCCCATAAAACAATATTTTTTTTCTATTCATCTTTTTACCTCGCTGTAATTATTATTGCATGACATAATTTATAAGATTTATAGTCCTAAATTCCCTTTTAAATCTGATCAATTTTTAGAGAGATAAACCATAAAAGTATAACACAAGTGGGAATAACAAAGAGTATAATATAGAATATCCTGATAATGCAATTAAAGGAAGAATTATAGGACCAAATAATGCCTCTACAAATGCTATAAGCGGTGGAAATACAGCACCTAATACTTCTAAACCTGCAGCAATGAACATTAGGAAAAATCCAATAGCACCTGATATAACCCCTAAAGGAATTCCAATAATTAAAGCAGGAATCCATAAAATAAGACCTGCTAAAAACAAAACACCTGCTAAAACCGTTCCTTTGGGTTTAATTTTAAAAAATAATTTTAAAAATGATTGATCTTCTTTTAATTGTTCAATTTTATTAATAATTGTTTTACTATTACAAACAGATAGAGCTGTTGATGTTGAAATCATAAGAAATAAGACAAAAAAAATTCCAAAAAACATTACTTTTTTTCTCATTATATTTCCTCCCATTTAAACTGGGCTTTCAAAACCTAACTTTGCAAGATAGAAAGGCCAAGTAATTGCCATTGCAATTGTACCTAATGCAGCTAATATACCCATGATAATTCCAGCTGATATACCACTTGCCTCTGCCATTAATATTCCAACATAAAGACCCATCAATACTGAACCCGGAATTGAAAGTATTAAAGCTGGAATCCATGTTAAGAAACCAAAAATTAAACCAGCTAATGCTCCAAAAACAGCAGTGGGATAGGGATCTTCCTTAATATTTGCTAATTTTTCTAGAAATATTTTAATTTTTTCTATTGTTTTTATAGTGTTGTTTTCAAAATATTTTACTTTATTAATATTTACTTCTCCTTCAAAAACTTGAATTGCTGTAACATTTGAACAAAATAGTATTACTGCTACAATTGCCCCAAAAATCAAAATCTTTTTTCTTTTCATCCTTTTACCCCATATAGATACATATTGTTTGATATTATTTTTAAACTTTATAGTCCTAAATTCCCGTTTAAGTATTATCTTTTTTAGATAGGCGGATTCTAGAAAAAACAACTCAAAATAAAAAAAACAATACTATAAAATTTTTTAAGATAATACAAAAAAAGGAATTATTACACCGAATAATAAATACTCATTATATAAAAAATTATGATAATATGTTTATATTTGACCGTAGTTATAACAGGCCAGTTGCATATTATCAATATATCCTAATTCATCATCCTGCATGAAACATTTAATAGCTTTTTCTTGGTAATCAATTGCTTGATTGTAAAGAATTTTTTGTTCAGAATTAAGATTATTACCAGTATAGTTCATATAGTAATTCCAGGCTTTTTTTGTATATGATAAAGAATCATCAGATTTATCCTCAGATAATGTTATATTATGATTTACTAAATTTTGCCAATTACCATATTCAATATCATATATAACTTTTAGATTTGAAGTACCCCAATAAGCAATGATACCTGCATAAGGCCTTATTCCATTAAATTTATTAAATGAGCTTTCATCTTCTGGATGGGCGCAATATACAATAGTATTTCTTTTATTTGGATAAGGTGTTATTCCTCTTGTAGTCTCAGAACGGATCCAACCATATGGATGAGCATAATATTCTACAATATAATGTGTGGGATATACCATTAATACTCTTGCAGGAATGCCATTTGCTCTTAATAGTGCTGCTCCAAGATTTGCTTTTCCTGTACATACTCCAAAAGTTCTAATAAGAGTCGATAGAGCTTTTTGACTGGCCCCTCCCTTATATTTAATTATCTTGCCTGTAAAAAAAGTGGTATGATTTGCTATTTCTATAAGATTTTTATTAAAACCTTTTAAGAGTTTTGCAACCAAATTAATTATAAAATTATCAGATTGGATAAAATATGTTGAAATAAGCCATTTCTTAACCTCGTCTGGTAAATTTTCTTCAGAAGTGATATCTAGAAATATTGGTAAATCTTCATAATTCTTACTTTTGATAAGAGTTGAAATATTAAAAAATACATTAATTTCCTGATTATAATTTAAGTTCTCAAAACTAATTTCTAATAATGCATTATCTCCCGAATATTTTTTATTTATCTTATACTCTTTTATTTTACCTGATGGTTCACCCCAGATATCATTTACCATTATTGGTGATTGCCCCTCATGAATAACTGGAATGTGACAATATAGTTTACAAGATTCGCCATCCTTTTTTGCACAAACTGAATAACATCCTATCCAGTTTGTTAAAACCAGTTCCGCGCTATTATCTTCTTCAATTTTATATGTTAAAATATTTGATTGTACCAGTGGAAAAATAATTATAATCAGTATTGAGAAAATAACAAAAATTTGATATTTTTCCTTCATTTACTTTACACCATAGTAAGATATATTTTATATTTATATATTTATAAATTATAGTCCTAAATTCCCGTTTAAAATTAGTATTATAACATTTTGCATTTGTTGTGATTTTAAGCTATAAATGGTATTGGACACCATTCAAAATATAAATTTATAACTCTTTCAATTGCTTTATCTGTGCTAAATATATTTTTTGGGAATCCGGA
>Ga0272441_10001857_pt1 | contig 44264 bp, 46 predicted proteins | sample SSMProp6N_FD_193582 | JGI IMG/M metagenome (GOLD analysis project Ga0272441, IMG submission 193582) | Marine sediment archaeal communities from Little Sippewissett salt marsh, Falmouth, MA, United States - SSM-Prop-6N | ecosystem: Environmental > Aquatic > Marine > Wetlands > Sediment ... | reverse complement strand
CTATTACAACCGGAAACGACTTCATACCAGTACCGGCTTAAAAACACCTTTAAATTTTACAAAATCATTTATTAACCTTTCCTTAACTCGAACTAAAAAGTGGTTTAGTATTTCTAGGGATTGACAAATCATGAGGTAAGTACCATGTTATATGGTTTAGCTGCGAGAATATTGGATCCGACTCAGCCGAACACACTTGAACCAGCCACCTGTCATGCTGGTATACCTGACGGTAAATCAAGTAATATCATGCCAGCTAAAGTAGAAAGTTGGTGGGGAGTGCGTACTATGTTGCCGCGAAAAGAGCATGAAGAATATTTACAAACCATCATGAAGGAAGTGCGCCATGTGGTCGAACGGTTTCCGGAAGCTTCAGTAGAATTTAAGACTATCGCTGGCCATCCAGCCACTATTAATGATTCCGCAAAGGTCACAATAGTTGGTGGTATTCTTAAGTCAAATGGAGCTAAGGTAAATATAGACCATCCACCTGTTCTAGGTGGAGAATCATTTGCTTATTATCTTGAGAAATTACCTGGCTGTTTCTGGATGCTTGGGGCCTATCAAGCAGGGTGCGGATTCCATCATGAACCAGATTTTAATCCCGACCCGGAGCAGTTTTACAAAGGAGTGATGTTCTTCCTATCTATTGTAACGGATCAAAACCGGAAAAAATAGAAATGGAATTGAAACTGAAACTATAAAAGCCTCCATGGTATTCCCAACCATAGGAGGCTATTTTTTACAAAAATTTTGATCATTATATCTTAATATCCAAACAAAAACTGATTAAAGCCGCACCGAATTCATTATAAGGTTCTTTTTTGGAGTAACAGGCCCTGGGATCATCATCAACATCTTTTTCTACCTCAAATATTCTTGGCTTTAACATATATAGAATTGCGTCCTGGCGCAATTTTTTCATATCTTGTTTATTAATTGGCCGATATTTTTTTAAAACTAATTCTTCTTTTTCCTTGGAAAATTTATCAGCCGGGATAATGCCCTTTTGTAGGCCACGGGTTAAAAATAGCACATCAACATCGCCGATAAAGTTATCCAGCTTGTCATAGCGAATACCCTTAGCCCCATTTTTTAGAGCTTGCTGTTCAATTTCTTTTGGCACTGGAAAATGTCCCAAATCATCAATCACGATATCCATACCATAATAGCCAAAAATTGGCATCATCGCCTTAATACAGCGATTTATTTCCGGCGTACCATAAATACCAATTTTTAAATTTTGCAAATCTCGTTTTAGATAATATCTCATAGTACATAATACCCATGGAGTAGCGACCGCGTGCTCTCTGGATCCACTGCCACCATTGACCAAGGGAATATAAGAATAAGGAGCGGCCCTTTCGGCTGAGTCATCATCTGGATGACGCATAGCAATCATATCAGCAAAACAGCTATATTCCCGAATAGTCTCTTCCCAGGTTTCCCCTTTGTCCATAGAAAGGGGTTTGGTATCGGTTACTCCTACCCAGCCGCCACCCATTTTAATAATAGCAGCCTGGAACATATTCATAGTCCTGGTAGATGGCTGTAAAAATAGAGTGGCGACTACTTTACCCCGTGCCAAATCAGGTGAAATGCCATTTTCAACAAAATAATTAAATCGCCGCAGTATCTCATCATAATCTTCCTTGCTGAAATCTTTTGACGAAATAAGATGTCTAATTTTTTTGTCCATATATTTTCTGTTAGTTGATAATTATTATTTTTTATCTTTTAGATATTCGATGGCTTTTACAGAAAAAATTGAATGAATAGCAGCTAAATCTTTTATCACTTTAGGATCAATCTTAAAATCCAAACTATGATGCGGGCCTTTCGGATAACCTTTGTCCGGGTTAGCCGCTCCGACCATCATGAAAACACCGGGGATCTGTTTTTGGCGCAATGTTTCAAAATAGAAAGACATGTCTTCTCCGCCCATTGAAATTTCACTCTTGTTTTCACAATTGGGTATTGTCTCTTTAGCTGCTTGCTCGGCTAATAAAACTAATTTCTGATCACGATGTGTTACTGGTCGATATCCTGGCCTTTTATTTATCTCCACTTCTACATTCCCCTGCCTATCCTCAAGGTGTTTTGTGATTACACTTTGGATAACATCTTGAATCTGGCTTGTGATATCCTTGGAAATATCTTTATAATTTGGATCTGTTATTCTTATCACCCAAGTACTTTTGGTTTCTCCGGCCAATACATTATAAGTCTTTTTGTCAAATTGAGTATGGCCTGACGCTACTAGGGCTTTCTTCTCTTTGGCCATTGGTTTAAAAATTTTGGATAATTCAACTGTCATGGCTGATGTTATCTCATTTAAGTTCGGCAACTCGTAAGCATTCATAATATGCCCACCCGGTCCTCTTAAAATTATATCTACTTCACCCGAGCTAGCCATCTGCACTCCCTCTTTTACATTTATCATATTTCTATCTGCTTCTCGAAATACATGTAAACCTAAGAACGCGCCTATCTTATTTCTCAATCCTGTTTTCTCTAGAAATTTGACAATCTGAACAGCCCCGCTTTGTTTTTGAAAAGATTTCTCTTCGCTGGGCTGAAATATTAAGACAATATTGCCATCTAACTTATCTTGATCTGCTAGGCCTTTTAATATCTCGGTTGCGCCTAATAAACCAGCGATATGAGCATCATGTCCGCAGGCATGCATTACGCCTTCGTTTTGAGAGCGAGGTTCATGATTTTTGTCTTCAGTAATTGGCAAAGCGTCCATATCAGCTCGCAGGGCGACCGTGGGCCCGTCTGATTTTCCCTCAATCATAGCAACAATGCCGGTGCCTTCCTTTCTTTCACCTTGCTCACCAATACCAATACCTATTTTATCTCCCAAAATTTTGATGCCCATTTCCTCTAGACATTGCTTTATTTTGGATGCGGTTCTAAATTCCCGGCCACCAAGTTCCGGATGTTCATGAAAATCTGTATAGTAACTCTCCATTTTGGGCTCTAATTCTTTTAAAGATTCTAAAATATTATCCACTATTTCTGGCCGTTCAAACTGTTCACTCTTAAAATTTAATTGTGTTTCTAATGATTCTCCTTTGGTCATAAAAAAAGATTAATATCACTATTTCAATTTTATCACTGTTCCTTGATTCGCGTCAACTTGTATTAAATCCCCGTCTTTTAAAACTTGGGTAGCGATTTTAGTACCAACAACACAGGGAATTTTTAGTTCACGAGACACTATGGCAGCGTGGCAAGTCAATCCACCTTCATCAGTTATTACTGCCACTGCTTTTTTCATTAGGGGTACCAGTTCTGGAGTTGTCATTGTAGTTACCAATACATAATTCTCACCTTTAATATCAATTGTTTGCTTTTTAATTTTTAGGACCCTACCAGTGGCCTGGCCAAGGGATACGCCAATGCCATTTAAGGTTTGGCTTGAATCTTGGTTTTGCAACTTTTTAGTAAAGTCTTTTATGGTTTTTTGATCATAAATTTCGCTTCTTTGGCCGTTTAAGCTTAAGATGATATAACTTTTTTGTCTCTGCCTAATCTTTTGCTTTAACTCTTGACGGTTGGTCTCAAAAATTCGCATAATTTCCTCATAACCAAGGGTTTTAATATTTGTAAATGTTAAATTGTTTCTCTTGGCAATTTCATTAAATAATGGTCGGGAATAATAATGAGCCATATTCAGTCGTTCTCTGATTAGGTCTTTAAAATAAGCGCCATAGGATGATTGCTTGCAAATAGCCAATATTTGTTGATCAATTTTGTATTTACTTGCCACTTCTTTTTTCTTGGCATGGATGATTGCAGTTTGTCTTTTAATTTTCCTGATTCTTTTATCTATGTCATCAGAGCTTAAATTTGTAATTTTATTTAATCTTGATTCCAAATATTTTATATCCCACTCCGTTTCATCTAAGTAGCCTACTGGCATCCATAAATATTTTTCAAGGTGTTTTTGTAATAGTTGATCCCATTTTGATTCGCCTTGCTTTATTTTCTTAAGTGCCTTTAATAAATCAACCTCCTCCAAAGCATCTATGCTTAGCTGATCAGGCGAGGTTAGGATATTTAGAATTTCAGTGGCTTTAGATTGGTCTTTAAAACATTCATTAAAATACTTGGCTAATCTTTTTTCAATCTCGCGGTTTAAAATTCTTATAACGGCTATATGAGCTGTGGTTTCTATATAAATAAAATAATATTTTTTCAGCTCACTAAGTAATTGATTATTACTTAATTTTTTTATATCTAATTTATTCAATCTATTAAAGAGATAATCCTTTAGCTTATCGCAACTCAAATTACAATCCTTTATCCATGGGTCAGTTAATTTGTATTTAATAAATTTATTCAATAATTTTTCAGATAAATCAAAAATTTCCTTTTTATCAAAGTACATTTCAACTATATTATCAAATTTACCCATTAAAAAATATGTCTTCAACAGATAAGCATACTTTTTGGGTGGCATTTTCCAAGCCAAAAAAATATCATCGGCCACAAAAAATGTCATCTGTCTTTCCCATTCATATTCCCAATTTATTTTTAAAATATCTCTCATAAAATTAATTCGCATATTAAACCAGCCTTGTCACCACCCCCTTATTCGCGTCAACCTCCACCATATCCCCATCTTTTAAAACTTGGGTAGCGATTTTAGTGCCAACAATACAAGGAATATTAAACTCTCTGGCAATAATGGCTGCGTGGCTAACAATTCCACCTTCATTTGTAATAAAAGCAACTGCTTTCTGCATCGCAGGTAGATAATTAGGATGAGTTGTGTTGGCTACTAACACTTCTCCCTTATTAAATCTCTTAATATCATCATAAGTAGTGACTATTCTAACTTGGCCTTTAACTTTGCCCCTGTTGCCCACTAATCCCTTAATAATTTCATTTTCTAATTGCTTGGACTGTTCAATTGCCCTATTATATCTTTTAGGGATGCTTTTGCTAGAAATTACTTGGATTTCTAATTTTTTAGTCTTGGTAGTCATAATACAATGACTGTTCTTTCTATTGCTTATAATTTGTTTATTAATTTTATTCCGTTCTAAAATCTCCTTTATCTCGTCCAATGTCAAATAACCCAAATCGTTATAGTCAATTTTAAAATAATCACCAATCGCGTGAAACAAAAACAACCATTTAAAACAAAAAAATCTTCTCAAATCGTCACGCCAATCCTTAAAAAAGATAATATACGGAGCCATCTTAATTATCTTTTTCTCATAATTTTTTGGTTGCAAAATTTTATAAATTTCTTCTTCAGAGTATTTTTTAAATTTAATTTTAAAATTATCTGCTTGAGATAAATCATTAATCCATTCTTTGTCAAAACGCTTATGCCAAATAAGCGACCAACTTCTCAAAAACTGGTATTCTTCTATTAAATCATTTTTCTCTTGGCCATTTTGGATTTTTGCTTGAATTTCATTAATAGCTGTTTTTCTCCAAGGTTGACATATGGAAAAAATTATCTTATCCTGTTTATTTTGCAAAGAATGTCTCTGGATTATATCTCTAATCACCTTATCAAAATCAATTTGCCAAAACTCAATGGCCAGCCATGATAAAATACTATAAAGAGGATTGATTACATCCAACTGCCTCTTAAAATTTTTATACGCCGATAACAAATTTTTTTGGCTGTTATTTTTATCAATAGTGGCAAGATGCAATTTTGTTTTTTGAATTATGTCAGTTTTTATCTTTTTTCCCTCATAATAATATTTTTTTATACTTTCAGGCGAATCAAAATATTTTTTGTATAAATATTTCCCCCATTCATATGAACTTATATCCACATAATGAGTAAATGATTTTTTATAAAAATGCACAAAAAATAATTCTTTCCTGGTTTTGCTGAATTCCCATATAGAGCCGAAAAAAACTTCTGCAATACCTGATATTGTAGTTATGTCAACATTTTCTCTGGCAAGTAATTTTGACCACATAAGTTATACTTTTTTAATTTTCCCTTGGTTGGCATCCACTTCAACTAAATCTCCATCTTTTAAAACTTGGGTAGCAATTTTAGTGCCAACAATACAAGGAATATTAAACTCTCTAGCAATAATAGCGGCATGACAAGTAATTCCACCTTCGTCAGTCACGATTGCTCCAGCTTTTCTCATCGCCGACACATAATCAGGTAATGTCATCGAACAAATCAAAATATCATTTTTGCCTTTTATTTTCCTTAAAGCGTCAGCTGCCCCTGTGCATACCTTCACCCTGCCCATTACTTTACCCCCTGTTACTCCATTACCTTTCAACTCCCCTGAATTAAAATTTTGACTACCTAATAATTGACCTAATTCTCTCTCAAGGTATTTAATCGCGCTTGCACCACTCCATGACTTAATAAATTTTTGATTAACTAAAACTGCTATTGCCTTTTTTCTTTTTTCAATCATAGCATTATTCAATTGCTGACCGCGTATTAGATCTTCCACCTCATCATACCACAACCACTCCAAGTCTGAAACCGAAAAATCTAACCTCATAGCAACTTCTTTTAACATAAGATATAGGCTATACATCATCTTAACCTGCATCTCCTTCCTTAAATCGTGTAGAATAGTATATTGATCTATAATATAAAGCCAATGCAATAAACGTGATGATAAATTATATTTTTTAACTAATTCATTCCTTCTATTTTTAATCTGATTTATTCTTTGCTCAAAATTTCCTAATAATTTTCTTAAATTTTTTTTCTTTTTATATTTTTTAATTTGATTTCTGAAATAAAGTAAAGAATAAGGTTTAACATTTTCCCAGCCTAAATTACTCCAATAAAAATCAGAATATATTTTTTCAATTGCGCTATTTTTTAAATTCTTATCTAACGCCGCCTTAATAATTACCTTTTCGCGGCTATTAGTATAAGTTTCACATATCGACTCTGTTAAATCTTTGTATGCTATTAAAAAATCATCCTGACTAAGTTTTAATTTTAATTCTTGCCAAAATTTTTCTTTAAAAAAATCATCAGATACGACGTCAAAAGCATCCACCTCCAGCATGGTAGCCCCTTGAGCCCAAATAGCAGCTTGGGTTAATTCTTGATATTTTTTCAATAATTGTTTTTTGGATAAAATGCTTAAGTCAATTTTAATAATTTTTTCTGCTTTTAAAATAGCAATAGAATTATACTTTTTAAAACGACTAATCCGCCTATTAGCCATCTGATTATATTTCAATTCTTCTAAAATATTTTGCCCCAATCTTCTAATTTGGCGCTTATCCCAGCTCCATAACAGCAATTTTCCTTTATTTATATACAAACTCTGGACAAAACCACCACAAAGCCTTTTGCTATATTTCTGCACACCCAAAATCACCATTGCCACTCTGTGTAAAGGAATTGTTCCTCGTTTATAGGTAAGCCACTTCATAAAATTATTTCAATTTCTTAATAATTCCTTGGTCTGCATCCACCTCTACTAAATCCCCGTCTTTTAAAACTCTGGTTGCTTGACGCGTGCCAATAATGCAAGGTTTATTAAGCTCACGAGACACTATAGCTGCATGGCAACCAATTCCACCCTCGTCAGTCACAATCGCTTTGGCTTTTTTAATTAAAGGCATAAACTCCGGCCTAGTCATCGCAGTCACTAAAATATCGCCTGATTTAAACTTATTAAAATAATCTTCATTGGTGACTATTTTTACCCTGCCCCTTTGTTTACCCATGCAGGCAATTTGACCACTTAGCTCACTGATATCCAAATCAATCGGCTCTAGATATTTAATCGCCGCGCTACAAATCTTTTTACTTAAAAAATCTATAGTCCTTTTCTCTTTATTATATAACACCAAATAATTATTCTTAATTAATTTCTCATAATAACTAACTACTTTTTTAGACACCGGAATTTTATCCATATAATCTGGCGGGCAAATATTAATCCTCTGCCATGGATACTTACTCCTGCGCGCGATTTCCTGTCCAAACTTCTCAAATGCAAAAGATATCTTTTGCGCCATCGCTTTCCTTTGCTCGCGCCACAACGCTAACCCCGCGAAAAAATTAATTATATCTCGCTCCTGTTTCCCTAGCCTGTATTTATATCTAATATTTTGTTTCTGCTCTCTAATTATTTGGCTATAATTTTCAAAACCTCTGATCACAACACGAGGTGAATTCTTCTTTAAACTATTAAAATCTCGTCTAACGTCAACTACGGTTAACGGCGAACCTGACTTATAACTACAACTAATAAAATAAAAATCATTCGCGACTTCATTGAGGGCTTGGTCAAGGCTGACTTTAGTTTTTTTATAATTTATTATTTTTAACACAGCCAATTGATATTGGTGATAATACGATAATTGCTCTGGCCGGATCAAAAGCTTAATTTCTAGCGGGGTAGGCTTACGCTTGCTTGATAAATAATTTTCTAAAAACCAATCTGCGTTAGCGTCAAAAATATCCAAAAAAATTGGTAAATTCCAAAATTGCCAAGAAAGCCTGGCTACCTGTTTATTTAAAGCTAACAATTTCTGATTACTAACTTGATCAATATCAATCTCTTTTATTCGCTTTATCTTATGCTCAATACTTCCCGTTTTTTGTAACCAAATCTTATGTGCAGTTGATAAATAATTTTTGTCTTCCAAAAATTTGCTAAACACTCGCCGCGCCCGCTTAAACAAATAATCTTCATTATAATACATCCGTAATAAATTTCTTGTCTGGTAACAAACTAAATCCATACCAGCCCGCAAATGATTTAAAACAGCCAAAGTTGGAACTGATACCAAATATACTACCGCCCCAGTCTCCTGCCGATACCAATTAACTGACTTAATATGTTTAATTAATCTCGATTGAGTCATATTATTTTTTATTTATCATCCCGTGTCTAACATCTACCTCAATTAAATTTATAATAAATTATTTTAAAATTTTAACTGTGCCATGATTTGCTCTGACTTCCACTTTGTCTCCGTCTTTCAGAACTTTAGTGGCGATTTTAGTGCCAATGACGCAAGGTATTCCCAGCTCGCGGGAAATAACAGCGGCGTGGCAAGTAATACCCCCCTCATCAGTTATAATAGCAGCCGCTTTTTTAATCGCCACCATATATTCAGGTCTGGTCATAGAGGTAACTAATATATCACCTGGTCTAATTTTATGAATATGGCTTAAATTTTTACAAATTTTAACATTACCAGTGATAGTGCCCTTATTAGCGATTGATCCATGTAATTCATTTTCAATAAAATTATCTTGACCGACTTGTAATCCCTCTTTAATTTTGGATAATTTTTTAGCTTGATTGCCGCTCAAATATAATTCACCATGATCATTCAGTAAAAAATATGATTCTTGTTTTCTATTTGATAATTCTGGCGCTAAATTTTTTATATCACCTAGCTTATCCACGTTTAGAATATCGCCTATACCAAGAAAATAAAGGCGGCTAATTGGCATATCAATACGACGGCTAATCTCGTCGGCGACAACTCCTAAATAACCAATGGCTTTAAGAATTTTGGCTTTTCTTTTGTCCTGCCAAACAGTGCAAAAATCGATTAATTCTATTTGTTGTTGAATATTTTTATTTAATTTCAATTTTATTATTAAATCATTTTTTTGTTTTTTAATGTTATTCTGAATTTTTACAATACTAATTTTCTTCAATTTATTTAAAAAATAATTATAATCCAAAATTTTATATCCAGCATAGCTATTTTCTATCCAAAAATATTTACGAGCATGTTTCTTCAATGAGGACATTAAATTTTTGCCTGATAATTTTTTTAGCTTTAGTAATTCCCTCTCTTCTTCGGCGACAAATGATATTTTAGTCGGAGCAGTTAATACACTATAAATCTGATTAAAATCCTTAGAATTATTTATCCGTCGGGCTAGAACATGCTTAAACTCTTTTTCGATCCCAAGACTAACAGCCTCGATCACATGGGAAACGCCAACAGAATAAACTTGGGCCTGCCCGGCTTTTTTTAATAACGACATTAATCTATTCTCCGAAATTTTACTCAAACCCTTTTCGTAAATACCACCTAATGCTTTTTCAAAACAAGCAAATTTTGAATAATATTCTTTAGATACCTTTTGTAAATATTCGGGATCAACGGACAACTTTCGTTTTATAACTCCCCAAACTTTTTTTAATTCTTTCTGCGCATAACAAGCTTCACAATATTTGTGTTGATAATGAAGTAGATAAATATCATACGTATATCCCAAACTTTCCCCCATCACTATCCCGCTATAGGCGGTTGGATTTAAAAATAATGGTACACCAACAAAGCCTTGTATATACCAATCTTGTTTTAACGCCAATTTGAATATAGCAAAATTATCATTATCCAATTTATCTTTTTCGCTTTTAAACAACTCCAACAGGCTCCCGATCTGCCAATAGCCCTTCTTCTTTTTTATCCCACTGTTATCGTTTACCAAATAATAAACTCTCGCCTTTAAATCTCGACACTTTTTCAACTTTTTCAATTCTTCAGCTGCAGCCACAAATTCTTTGACTGTTTTTAACTTATCTTCAGTATACACAAATTCCCTATATCCTTTATTAAAATAATCTTGCAAGACCAGTTTAAATAAACCCCTATCTTTTTTCAAATTTTTCCGCTTATAATCAAATCGGCTAATAACACCCATCAAATAATCATTAATATCTGTTTTATATTTTTTAAAATAAACTTCCCTGCGTGCATCCATCTGACCTGGGTTGCCGGAAGTGAGAATATAGTTATTTTTGGTATATTGTAAAACTTTTTTAAACCCTTTATTTAAGGTTAAATTAAAATACTGTTTACGATAAGCTTCCTCCCATATTATCTCTTCCTCCAATTCAGTGCATCCATAGGGATATTTATAGGCTAAAAAATCATCAAAATTTTTATACTCTGACCACGTCCATTTTTCCGGAAACAATGTCCCGCCGGCGTCCCATAAATATATTGTTTTACCTTGGTTTGACATAAAATTCCCATCTACCAAAATATTCTTACTCTTTTATATTTAATTATTAACTTAATTGCTAATCGATAGCTGATAATTGATAATTTCTAACTAATTTTCCTAACCCAGCCATGATTGGCGTTGACTTCTACCATTTCCCCGTCTTTAAAAGTTTCAGTAGCAATTTTAGTACCGATAATGCAAGGAATACCAAGTTCACGGGAAACAATGGCGGCGTGGCAGGTAATACCGCCTTCATTGGTAACAATAGCGGCGACTTTTTTCATGCCGGCGATATAGTCGGGCCTGGTCATAACTGCTACTAAAATATCGCCCGATTGTATTTTGTTAATTTCAGTGGCTGATTTGATAATTTTTACTTTACCGATTACCCGACCGGTAGAAGCGGACAAGCCACGAATATCATGGATTTCATCCTTTTTATTTTCATTCAAAGTAATTCTTTTAACTTCATCAACTTTTGCTCCGGTTATCATTTGATATCCTTTGCGATCAATTATCATGGCTAATTTTTTCATTCTATCATTTAATTGCTTTTGAGAAATATTTTTATTTTTGAACCAGTCTACTACTTCCGGTATTAATAAAAATTTTAAGCTTTCTTTGTCGTAACCGGTACGCCTGGCCATTTCGTTTAAAATTCTAGTGCCAATATCAATATTTAGATAAGTGGCTCGCTTGCGCTCATCTTGCCACCAAGTAAAATCTTCGGAAATTTTCAGTAAAATTTTTAATAAGGGAGAAAATTTATATTGTTTAAAAAGTTTTTCTTTACGTTGTTTATTTATCTTGGGCGTATTTTGCAGCTGGCGTAAACTGGCTTGTAAATCTTTTCCTAATTTCAACCAATTATTTATTTCTTTTTTAAAATAAGCTACGCTTAGATTTTGAGCTTTGATATAGTTATTTTTTGTCCAATAATATTTTTGTTGATGAACCTTAATTTTATTTTTATCTAGAGGTGAAGAGATGGCTATTTTCAAAAGATCTATTTCCGCTTGATTTATAAAAGATTGATGTATTGGCGCAGTCGCAATACTAAAAATATTGGTAAAGTCAGATTCTTTTAATAACGAACCCACTTCATTGCGTAGCATCTTCTCCACAACCTCATCAGTACCCAAGGCAAAATGATCAATCACAGCCGAGGATGTAAATCGATTTAGGGACAATTTAGTATATTGCTCATATAAATTTATTAACTCGCTATCAGTTAGTTGCTTTATATTAATCTTTTGAAATTTTTTAAAAAACTGATCAAATAACTGTTCGTCATTTTTCCATTTGGCTAATAATTTAATGCTTAAATTTTTATCTTTTTTTGCTGATTTTATCAACGCTTGGCTGCCTCGATTAACATCCTTCATATCCAAATACCAGTCAGCCTTGCCATCGTCAAAAAAACAGATTCTAACATCGGCCTCGGTGCCGGCCGGCTTTCTTTTCTCCTGGCGCACTTCAGCAAAAGCAATATATGACATAAATAACGGGCAACCGTCAAAACGCTGGTGGTACCATTGTTTATTTTTTAAGCTGGTTAAATTGATCGGGGCTAATTTACTCATAAATGTATCATTAATTATTGATAATTTTAATTATTCCATGATTAGCGTCCACTTCCACTATCTGCCCATCCCTCAAAACCATTGTCCCAACTTTTGTGCCAATAATGCAAGGGGTTTTTAGCTCCCTAGACACAATGGCGGCGTGAGAAGTAATACCACCGAGGTCAGTGATAATTGCTCCTGCTTTTTCCATGGCTGGCACATAACTGACAGTGGTGAGGGGAGCGACTAAAATATCACCTTTTTCAACTTTGCTAATCTGGCTAGCGTTGAACACTAATCTAACCTTACCTTTAACTTTACCCTTGCAAGCCACTTGGCCTTTTATTTCTTTGATATTATTTGTCTGAATAAAATCATCAATTTTTATTAAATACTTTTTCTCTTCTTGTTCGTTTAATAACCTATACCCGCCATTCTTCATTAAAAATACACTAAAGTCTTTGCGTGAATTTAATCTTGTTATTTTTTCTCCCCGAATAAATTTAATCAATTCTTTTTCATTCAAAAAATATAAATCCAGAAGTTCGGTTTCTCTTTCTTGGGCTAAAGGAGCCAAAACATTACGAATAGCAATATTGACTTTATTTAAAACAAATTTTTTGGTTTCTGAATACAAATAGGCAAAATCCCTGATTGATTGGAAAGCATCGGCTAAATTATTTGGGATTTTATAGTTGGCAATAATTTCCTTAATTTCTTCTTGTTTTGCGTGGGGTTCATGCTTCCATTTTAAAATTTGCGCTTGGATTTGAATTCTTGATTTCTTACTGGTCAATTCCTTTAATCTATTTTCAAAATATTTCTCATTCAAAATAGTTCCAAAATAATCATAAATTAACCAGTAATATTTTTGGCAATGTTTTTTAATTGCCTGTCTTTGCTTGGCTTTGACCAATAATGAAATTTCAAGCAAGCCAATATCTGATTGTTTGGTAAAAGTGTTTTGGGTGTAGCAGGTAAGTAGATTAAAAATGTATTCTTTTTTGGCTGACTTTTCCTGCTTGCAATATTTATACAATTTATCCTGAAAAAAATTTAAACCATTCATTTGCAGGGAAAAACTAATAGTATCAGTATAATATGAATAATTTCTATAAATAGGAAACAGTTTTAGAAAAAATTTAATAGTCTTATTTTTATCCCAATTAATTTTTTCCTTAGGCGTTCGAATACTTTTTGTCAAACTAAATAATTGCTCGGCAAATTTATTTGCCTGTCTAGAGCATTTTAAAAAATATTTATTGCCATTTACTATTATCTGACGATTAATCTTATCTCCCATACTTTCTATTTCCGACTCCTTAAAAAACCAATTATAGCTCTGATTTTGGGCTATAAACAAAACATAGCTAAATTTATCATCAACACCAATACTTTTCTTAAATAATAAAGTATAATTTTCAGCCACTATTGAAATGGGAAATAAGGGTGTAGTGCCGGTTTTGTAGGCTAAAGTTAATTTGGGCATATTATAAAGTAGTAATCGGCCTTGATTGAGTAATGTATAATTTCCCCCGCTCCAGCGCCCATTCGATATCACAAGGGAACTTATAATGCTTTTCAATTTGACCACAGAGCTTTGCTAGCTCAATGATTTTTTTTCCTGATATTTTTTGCTTTTCTTGGTTCTCTTTTTTAACAGTGGTCATTTTAGTGATTTTTCCTGTTTTAATAATCTGCTGTTCTTGTTTGGAAATATTTATATCCATAATCGACCAATCCCTTTTATCAATCACATAGCTGTCTGGGGTAATCTGTCCAGACACTATGGCTTCACCTAAGCCCCAACCAGCCTCAATAATCATCTGATTTTTATCTTGCGTCACTGGATGGACAGTAAATGTAATCCCGCTGACTTCAGACTGTACCATTTTCTGCACTACCACTGCCACTGACACTTTTGATTTTAATAATTTTTTTTCATGCCGATAAAATATGGCTCTGGGTGTAAACAAAGATGTCCAGCACCGCTTGACGTTTTTAATCAGCTCCTTTTCCGTGGTATTTAAATATGTCTCCAGCTCCCCTGCCCATGAAGCTGTCTTTGAATCTTCGGCTGTAGCTGAACTCCTGACTGCTACTAACGGCGCTTTTAATTTTTTAAATTCTGCCATTATCTCGCGTCTTAAATCAGCTGGGAATTTAACATCATGGATCATATCCCGAATTACATTTGAAGCCTTATCAACTGAATTAGTGTCTTTATAATTCACATCAGCTAAACGTGCTTGAATATCCTGGAACAAATCAGTTTCATCCAAAAACCGATCAAATGCGCTAGCGGTTAACATAAATCCCGGCGGCACTGGCATTTTGGCGCTCGTCATTTCGCCGAGCGACGCTCCCTTGCCACCCGCCTGCGCCACATCTTTTTTGCTAATTTTGCCAAAACTCAAAGTGAACTTATTTACGCTTGACATATATTTTTGTTATGCTATAATATAATTATCACGATGAAAGGGCACACCTAAGGTTTTGTCCGAAGGTTACTCCCTTTCACTCAAAAAATCGCCACAAATCAGGGGCGGTTTTTTGCTTTAGCTAATTTTTTATCAAGGCCGTTAATATAAACAAAATATCTACGAAACTTTCTTAAAAGAGAAGAATACTTTTTCGCATTTGGGATTAAAACTTTAAACAGTTTATTATTCTGTTCTAGATATTCTATTAAACAATGAAAGTCACCGTCTCCACTAACAATCATAGCACGGTCATAATTTTCATATTCAATCATTGTATGTAACACCAATTCTGCATCTACATTTCCCTTAACTCCTCCATCTGGCAAAAACAAAGTTGGTTTAAATACTACTATATAACCAGCTTGCTGCAAATTAGTATAGAGTGACTCATTGCCTGGCATATAACCAATAAATAAATACGCTTCCCTAATTTTATACTTATCCTTAAGATATACATAAAATCTCTTAAAATCTAAAACCCACCCCTGGTCCCTGACGCCAAGATTAAGGTTCTGGCTATCAATAAAAGCATAGTTATTTTCTTGTCTTTTCATACCCTTATCTTACCAAAAAATAGTCTATTTTGGCAACTAAAGCAAACTGCCGGAGTCCCTCTTTTCGGGAGACTCCGGCAGGAGAAAACTAAAGCAAACTGCCGGAGTCCCTTTTCAGGAGACTCCGGCAGGAGAAAAATATCAGCTATAATCAGTGGAATTAAAAAAATTAATCACACACTCCAGCCACATTAGAGCTAGAACTGCTTAACGTATTTTCACACCCAACAATATCATTATATTTGCAAATATTCTGCCTGACTGTCTCGGCGTCAATGCCATTAAATTTATACTTATTATTCACCAACCAAGTCGGGCTGGCACTAATACCCAACTCTTGAGCTAATTTTATATTTTCACTCAAAAGCTGACTGCCCTCATCTGAATTAAAACAATTATTTATCTTAGGATAATTAATCATACAACTGTCAGCCGATCCGGTTATATCCTGATTACGACACCAAATATAATCCATATAACTATTAGGATAATATTTAATCGCGCACAACTCTCTGATATTCTCATCCACCTCGGGTTGACCGTGCAAGGATCTGAAACTGCCGTCATTATTTTCATCGGCGATATAATAAATATTAAAATCGATTTTTGACCCAAAATTATCCAACACTGCCTCCATTGCATCCAAAGCCTGGGTGCCATAAGGACATTGACTCATTACAAACAAATCCAAGCTAGCCACAGTCTCCTGTCTGCATTCAATAAAGCCGCTGCATTCCGGATCATCACAATCAACCAAACCATCTTCAGTGTCATCAATCTGATTATAACATATCTCTTTAGTTGGGTCGTGAACTGCTCCAATAGCTAGGTTATACATCCCGTTAACCTCTTTTAAATAAGGCTCTACTTGGGAAAACCCCTCGGCTTCCCTAACTCCATCCTCAAGTAAAACTGCTGGTAAAAAAGATAAATTATTTTCTGTATAAAATTTATATCCGTCTTCAGTATCATAATCAAGTTGATTATACTTTATTTTAGGAAAAGTCGTCTCCAATTGCTGCTTTAACCTAGTAATATCACACTCGGGCGCAGTGCACCTGGAATCAATTACTATATGAGCCACAAATTCCTTTTCTTCCGGGAGCTCATCACATATATCGGCTTTATTATCAATTTGCTCGCACAATGCTCGCTGCAATCCTCTTTCTGTGCGCTGGCCCTGATATAACTCGTTATTGATATAAAAAGTAGGACTGGCGCTAACCTGCTTTAACTCTGCTTTTTTTAAACTTTCCATCAGCAAACCATTAGCATGGCCATCATCAACGCAAGCCTTAATCTTGCTAAAATCAATCCCGACTTCACTGGCACAAGAATCAAAACTTGATTTTAAATCCTGATAATTTTTATTCTGACAATTTAAAAAATCCCAAAATTTATCCGGGTTATAATACTTAACACATAACTGATATTTATTACCCTCAACTTCGGGGTCACCATGTAAAGAATTAAAACTACCGTCTGGATTTTGGCTGGCAATATATTCTACGTTAAAATTAACATAATCTTCAAAATCAGGCTTAATCTGGTATATCAAATCCTCGGCCTGCGACCCATAAGGACACTGGCTCATAGCATATAAATCCATTGTTATTTTATCCTGAACTTTTTTATTACACCCTGTTGCTACCAACGCTAAAGATAGCAATAAAAGTCCCGAAATAGCTATTTTCTTCATATTAATTAAAATTAATTATTAACATCTAGTTCATACACTTTAGCATGTTTTCAAAAAAGCTGCAACCTATTGAATTTATAGAATTAACTAATTAAATGGCTAATATTAGCCATTTTAGATTATAACATTCAAACAACATAACAATTAAACATATTTCCCATTCGGAATTTAATTCGATTAATTCGACAAAAATTAAGGGAATACCACCATAAACTCATCCTGTCAAAACCTTATTCAAATCTATCCCTATCATCTTATCCCCTTTAGGCAGACCAAGCATCGATAATATCGTCGGTGCCACGTCAACCAAAGCGCCCTTAATTTTCATATTAACCAACTCTTTATTTTTATGCGGGCTAAATTTCCCTTGATATTCTTTTTTAACCAATACTAAAGGAACTGGAAAATTACTATGCTCTTTATCCGGCTGGCCAGTTTCTAAATTAATCACTTCTTCAATATTCCCATGGTCAGCTGTTATCAAAAGCTCACCGCCAGCGCCCAAAACTGCCTTTATAATTTCAGTTAAACAACTATCAGCTGCCTCCAAAGCTTTAATACAAGCATTTAAATTTCCAGTATGACCGACCATATCTGGATTAGCAAAATTGACTACAATAAAATCATTATCCAAATTTTTAATCAACTTGTCTTTGAGTTCATAAGCAGACATTTCCGGTTTCTGGTCATAACTGCTCACGCTAGGCGATGGCACTAAAATCCTATTTTCTTTTTCAAATGGCTTTTCTCTAAGCCCATTCATAAAAAAAGTTACATGGGCATATTTCTCGGTTTCAGCTAAATGAAGCTGGCTTAACCCATTATTACTCACAATCTCCGCCAAGGTATTATCAATATCATCCCGCCTAAAAGCGACCTCAATCGGCAAACCTTTTTCATATTCTGAAAAACCGACAAACATCAAATTGCTCAATTTAGAACCACGATCAAAGCCTGAAAAATCATCCGAAATAAAAGCTTGGGTCAACTGCCTGGCTCGATCTGACCTAAAGTTAAAAAATATTATCGCGTCATTATCTTGAACCGGACCGACCAATGAACCGCCTGTTTTAATCGCAACCGGAATAAATTCCTCATCAAAAATTTTATTTTGATAAGATTTCTTTATTGCAGCCACAGGATCAACAGCCACACTCCCGGATCGGCCTAAGATAACATCATAAGACTTCTGAATCCGATCCCAATTCTTATTTCTATCCATACCGTAAAACCGCCCTGATACCGAAGCAATCTGGCAACATCCAGCCTGATTTATATCTCGCTCCAAATCCTGCATAAACTTCAATCCCGAATCTTTAGCCGTATCACGACCATCTAAAAACAAATGCAAAAAAGTCTTATTATTAAGGGAATTTTTAGCTGCTAAATCAACCAAAGCATAGATATGATTTGAATGAGCATGCACTCCCCCATCACCTAAAAGCCCGATTAAATGCAACGATGAATTATTATTCTTCACGTGATTAATCGCTTTTAAAAAAGCTTGATTTTCAAAAAAGTCGCCTGAAGTGACAGCCTTATTAATTCTTTCTAAACTTTGAAGTAATATCTGCCCCGAACCGATTGTCAGATGTCCCACCTCTGAATTTCCCATCTTGCCCCAAGGCAATCCAACTGCAGGCCCTGATGCCTGGATTAATGTGGCTGGATAATTCGCTAACAAATAATCCCACCCCGGCATTCTAGCGCTGGTAACTGCATTGCCTGCTGTGGGAGCTGCTACCCCAAAACCGTCTAATATTACTAATACTAATGGTTTAGACATATTATTTTATCCAAAAATTTATCCTGAATAATTTTCTTCACTTACCGCTCAACAATACAAGATCAAACCCTGGTATGGCGGGGCAAGTATTATTCAAAATAAAATTATAACTTATTCCTAAAAATCATACTCTCCATCAATCTGTTCCCCGTCTAATACCTCATCTATCTTTTTTGCAATCATTTGTTCATACTCTTCAGCTCCGCGCATAAGCTGTTCTTTTCTGTCCTTATCCTGCTCTGATTCAGCTTTAACTATATCCTGATTACGCTTATAAACCATCCGGGTAATCGCCATTATTACCTTTTCTTTTTTTTCTTCGGGCACATCTCTACCGTCAATATACTGGTCAATTGTCTTTTGGCTTATTTGGTTTGGCATACAAATTATTTTAACCGAACCAATTACTTATAAATAATTCGGTTTTAAAATAGTAAATCATATCAAGCACAATCATCAACCCACCTTAACCACCAAATTATTTTTAGCTGATAAAATACCAAGATCAAGCCTGTCTTGTTTAGCAGCATATAAAGTAAACAATTTTTGTCCTTTTTTAATTCTATCTCGCAATCTGCAATGCATATGAATTCCAGACAACTTTTCTTGTGGAGCACCCAAATTAACGCTAACTTCCTTTATAGCCTTATTATCAATCATTTTTACTCTTCCTGCCTTGGGAGCATGAATCTCATAATTTAGGACTCCGAGAGCGACTTCATCTGCTTTTATATCAGCTTTACCTCCTTGCGCTGTTATAATCTGCTGCATTTTTTTCCATGCCTGGCCGTTTTTAATCTGTTCGTAAGCAATTATTTTACCCTGTCCTTTCCGACAAAATTTCTTTAATTCAAGCAATCTACCGGCCAAATTAACCGATTTTTTCTCTAAATCAAGCGGTCTTAATTTGTGCCGCTGCAATACCCGCAACACATCTCTAGCCTCAAGCGCAGGCCCAATCCCAGAACCAACCGGTTGCTCCGCCCGACTGATAACCACTTCCGTTTTGATTTTAAATCGCTTGCTAATATCAACAAATTTTTTGGCAATTTTTTTAGCTGTTTTTAAATCATGCACTTTTGCGGTTGATCCATAAGGTAAATCAATCACTAAATAATCAGCCCCAACTGCCACATGCTTGGCTAAAATAGACACAATCATCTTATCATAAGGCTCCAATGCTAATGGTTTTGACACTTTGATTATTTTATCATCAGCCGGTGCCATATTTATCGCCCCTCCCCAAGCCAAACAAGCCTTTGTTTTTTTAATTACCTGTTTTATTTTATCAAGCTCTAATTTAACCGGCGCCAATACCTCCATAGTATCAGCTGTGCCCGAAGGAGCTGTGATCGCCCGCGAAGAAGTCTTGGGTATATATAATCCCAAAGAAGCAATAGTTGGTATCACTATCATAGTAGTTCTATTGCCCGGAATACCGCCAATAGAATGTTTATCTACTGCCGGCACTCTAAGATTAAACTTATCTCCGCATTCTGCCATTGCCTTAACCAGATAATACAACTCCTGATTATCATATGGCCTCACAAAACTGGAAGCAACATAATAAGTAGTTTCAATTACACCTAATCTATCACTCGAAATATCAGCAATAATCGAATAAATTTCTTTATAATTAAGCTTTTTACCGACTAATTTCTTGTTAATTGCTTTGACCGATTCCGGACGAGAATAAATGCTAATACCAACAATATCCTCATCATCCACTTTACGTTTCTCCCAAATCTCCTTAAACAAACCAATCTCGCCATAATCAACTTTACTATTAGTAAACTGGACTATAGCTATCAACGACTTATTACGGCTCCACTTTAACACTACCCGATCGCCCGGCATAATACCATGATTTTCAGCTTCTTTTTCCCTCATCACCATTATTGACTCCCCACCGGACTCAAAATCAAGCTTTTTACATTTATAATATATTCGCATAAACTAAATATAATTTAATTCATAAAAAATTTACCGCTGGCTCCAGATTCAGTTCTCAAGACTTAATATTTCTAATTATCAATCTACCGCTGGAGCCAGATAAAATAAAAAAACCTATACAAAAACTTATTATTTATGACTAAAAATAAGATTTTTTTATTAACACCTGTTTCTCAATTCTGTCTCCTGATTTAGAATATAGAATATTTTTTATGTTAATTTCTCCCCCCAAACGTAATTCTCCACTGGGTCGCAATTCAAGATTTTGAGCTTTTCTTAACCTTCTTCCAAAAATTTTATTAATATATTTGGTTGGCACTTCCTCGTGTGTTAAAATGACTATTCTAACCCTTTTATTGCCTATTACTCTCTTTGTTGCTTCTGAAAAATATTGATTTATATTAATCATGTGTCTTAAAAACCGCTCAAACCTTTTATTAATTCCGTCATAGTCTTCGCTGAAAATATCATCCCACTCTTTTTCAAGTCGCTTTACTATCTCTTGATGAATTTTTTCTGTCGAAATATTATTACCAATAACTTCTCCTTGGTGATATCTGTCATCTTGCTCACGCCAGCTATTAAGGTCAAACTGACCACCATCTTTTTTGGGCTTAAACCCAATCTGTCTAATATTTTTTGATTTTAAATATCTATCGATAACTTTTATCCCTTTATTCTCCAAAAAATTTTTAATTAACAAAGTTGATGATTCTGCGCGATAGTTCGGACTGGTAACAAATAATATTACTTCATTTTCCTTGTCAATTCTATCTACCAGACTTTTAGCTGTTTTGAGAATATTTTCTATACCTTTTTGGTTAAGATCTAAGTGTTCTTCATCTAATTTAAAATTAGAATCGGACAAATCAAACTTAAAATCAGAATTTGCCAACTCCTTATAATAAGTTTCTCCGTGTCTTATAATATCAATTATCGGCATTCTAGAATTATCCTTAAACTCAAATTTATTTTCAAAGTCATCTATGATTTCATTTTTATAAACTTCTCCAATCATCTTATTTTAAGTATCTCATTAAAAAAATAAGTCTAAAAAACAAAAATATCTACCCTAGCTTATCCTTCAAATAATTTCTTAAATCACTTATCAATACCCGATCCTGCTTCATGCTATCTCGATCGCGCACTGTCACTTTTTTGTCTTCTATGGAATCAAAATCAACGGTAATACAATAAGGAGTCCCGATCTCATCCTGACGACGATAGCGCTTGCCAATTGAACCAGTATCATCATATTTAACCATATATTGAGCTGATAATTCAGTATAAATATCTTTGGCTATTTTCTGTAACGGCTCTTTTTTTGACAATGGCAAAATAGCCACCTTTATCGGCGCTAAATCTTTATGCAATCGCAATACTATCTCTTTCTCGTGTTTAGATCGATCATCTCCAGAGCGGGTTTCGACTTCGTCATAGGCATTCACTAAAAAAGCCAGCATAGCCCGGCCAACGCCATCTGAAGTTTCTATTATATAAGGATGGTATTTTTCTTTAGTGTCCGGGTCCATATAAGTTAAATCTATTCCAGAAAATTTTTGATGGCGAGACAGATCCCAATCTCCCCTATTATGCACCCCTGAAAGCTCCTTCCAGCCCCCAAACGGCGAATCAAACTCAATATCCCAGGCTGATTTGGCATAATGAGCCCTTTCTTCTTCTCCATGCTCGCGCCAGCGTAAAAATTCAGGCTTAATGCCCAGATCCTGATACCACTTCATCCGCTGTTGTTTCCAATAATCCAAATATTCATCTGCCTGATCCGGCTTAACAAAATATTGCATTTCCATTTGTTCAAATTCGCGGGTTCTAAAAATAAAATTGCCCGGCGTAATCTCATTACGAAAAGCTTTCCCAATCTGCGCTATGCCAAATGGAATTTTTTGTCTGGTAGAATCAATTACATTTTTAAAATTAACATATATACCCTGGCAGGTTTCCCCTCTAAGATATGCTTGATTGCCCTCGCCTTCAACCGCCCCTATAAATGTCTTCATTAATAAATTAAAATTTCTTGGTTCAGTCAACTCGCCACCGCATTCAGGACAACTAATGTCTTTAAATTGCCTCGGCTGCTCATGCCTGCCTTCAAGGTCAGGTTTAATCCCTGAAGCTTCCAATAAATGATCGGCCCTGAATCTTTTTTTACACTTTTTGCAATCAACCAACGGGTCAGTGAAGCTATCTACGTGGCCACTAGCTTGCCATACCTTAGGGTGCATTATGATTGCTCCGTCAATACCCTCAATATCAATCCTACATTGCACCATTGATTGCCACCATTTCTTTTTTATATTATTCACCAACTCAACCCCCAACGGCCCATAATCATAACAGCTGCCAAAACCGCCATAAATCTCCGAGGATTGAAACACAAATCCCCGACGCTTACATAATGATTCTATTTTATCCATTTTAGTCATTTTTTTCATACAATAAAAATAATTATTAAAAAATTAATTTAACCAAGCGGATAAAAACCCGGCCCGGGGTAATTTAATCGGTTTATTGCCATTAACCACCACTTGGCCAACTACTTGCTTGAAATTAATTTGCTGCTCGCTTGTTTCGATTAAATCAGACGCTACTGCCAAACTATCCGAATTAATACTGCCAATCTTTCTAACAGCCAAACTACTTGACTCTCCGGTATAATAAAGCACCATATCACCCAATCGCAATTTACTCGGATCAACTACTCCTTTTACCAGCACCAAATCATTTTTATATATTGTCGGCTCCATTATGTCTTCTGCTATCACCACTAATGGATACGGGGTTTTAAGAATATAAGACAAAAAATAAGGAATTATTGCTCCTGATAATAATACTAATACCAACACCGAAATTACCAGTGCAATTAATCCCTTTGACTGGCGACACTGTTCTGGCTGTTCCAGATGGTTGTAAGTTTTATTTTCATTCTGATTGTAAACTTGATCAAAAAAACGAAAGGTATTAAAGTTGCGATACTGTTCTTTTTTAGAAGCATGGTTCATATTTACACAGACATAATTAACGCGATTAAACACAATGATATATTAGGATAAAAATAATATATTTGCAAAAAATAATTTTTAAATTATTAAACTAGACCCAGTCATTTCCAACGGCTGGTCCCGCTTCATTAAATGTAAAATAGTCGGAGCTACATCAGCTAAAATACCATAATCTCTTAATTTTATTTTTTTAACTGCTGTATCCGGTCCAATAACCACAAACGGAACCGGAAAAGTGGAATGCTGGGTATCCACTTTGCCCGTCTTAATATCTATCATCTCTTCAGCATTGCCATGATCAGCTACAATCACTACCCAACCATTATTAACTGCTACCACTTCGTCAACTATCTTCTTTAAACATTTATCTAAAAACTCCAAACCTTTTATAGTCGCAGTTAAATTTCCAGTATGGCCAACCATATCTGGATTTGCAAAATTGATACCAATAAAATCATACACTTTTTCATGCACATTTTTTACTACCATATCAGTTATTTCAGCTGCCGACATTTCAGGATCTTGATCGTAAGAATAAACATCAGGTGATTTTATTAAAATACGATCCTCTCCTCCAACCGGCTTAGCATAACCACCGTTAAAAAAATAAGTCATATGCCCGTATTTATCAGTTTCGGCAATATATAATTGCCTAATATCAGATAACTCCATCGGTAAAGTATGTTTTAAATCCGGTGAAGGGTAAGCTGTTAATATCCCCGGCAAATCAGGCCCAAAATCAGTCAAAGCCACAAAAACCAAATTTTTAACCACTTTCTTTCGCTTAAAAACATCCGGATTATCACGGTTAAAATCAGGCTGAACAAATGCCTTGGTTAATTGCCTGGCTCGATCTGATCTGGCATTAAAAAAAATAACTGCGTCATTATCGTTTATCCGGGGCAAAGGTTTGTCATCTTCATACACTGTTATCGGCTGGATAAACTCATCTGACTGTCCACGGCCATAAGCTTCTTCTATGCCATTAAGTGGCTGTGTGCATTTTCTCCTGCAACCTAAAACCAAAGCATTATAAGCCTTTTCAGTCCGACCCCATTCTTTTTTTCGATCCATGCCATAAAAACGACCCATAATAGTAGCCACCTTTTCTTTTTTAGGATTAAGTTTTTTTAATAATTTATCTAAAAATTTATAACCTTCATAAGGCGGTGAATCCCTGCCATCAGTAAATAAATGCAAATAAACTGTTTTAACTTTCTGCTCCCGGCACAATTCAATCAAAGCATCCAAATGATCGGGATATGAATGAGCAGAATTTTTGCCGGTCAATAATCCAATTAAATGCAAGTTTGAATTATATTCTTTAATATGCTTAATTGCTTCCAAAAAAGCAGTATTTTTAAGAAAAGTGCCGTCAGTAATCATTTTAGAAATAGTGGTTAAATCTTGTAGGACCACTCTACCGGCTCCAATGTTTATATGGCCGGCTTCTGAATTGCCGTCCGCCCCCGGGAAAAGGCCAACTGCCTCACCATGAGCGACTAGCTTAGTATTTGGATATTTTTCCAATAGTAACCTCCAATAGGGCATTTTTGCCAGCCGAACCGCGTTTCCCGGACCGCTAGGAGCAATCCCAAAACCATCCATAATAACAAATACCATAGGCCGATAAGAATTATTTTTAAATTTTGCCCGCTTTAAACGCTCCATTAAAATTATATATCAATTAATTTCACGCAAACCAATCAAAAATGCAGGACATTAAATATCAATCAATATTCAACACCGCTGCTATGTCCTGCGCCACTTTGGCAATGGGCTGCTCCCCATTTACCTTATGGTGAATTCCCTGTTTTTTGTAAAAATTTATAATTGGTTCAATCCTTTCATAATAATTGCCTAACCTTACTCGCACAGCCTCCTCTCTATCATCATCTCTTATTTCCAGCCTAACTCCGCAATTATCACAGCTCTCATTTTTTTCAGGAGGGTTATATTGAATATGATATACTTTCTGACAGCTAGGACAAGTTCTTCTACCAGTAATTCTTCTAACCGCTTCATTATCTGAAATAAAAACTTCAAAAACATGGGTTAGATCAGCAACTTGATCTAAAAATTTTGCTTGGTCAATATTTCTTGGATATCCTTCTAGCACATAGCCGCGGTCGACTACTGATTCACTCATAAAATCACTAACAATTATTTTCATCATATCATCTGGAACTAAAATTCCCTGATTCATAAACTTCTCTGCCCTTAATCCGAGTTCATCCTTCTGATTAATTCTCATTCTTAGAATGTTACCAGTTGAAAAATATGGTAACCCTAATTTATCTGATAAAATCTGCGCCTGGGTGCCCTTACCACAGCCTTGGGGCCCCAAAATTAAAATTTTATAACTAAATTTATTTTGCATAAATTTATCCAAATAATTCCTATTATTTAAAAAGATATACAATCCAAAAAAATAATAAACCCAGAAAATACGTCTCTACTGATAAATAACTTTTTTTAAATTTTTAATATCAATTGATGACAGCCCCAACTCTACCCTGCGGCGATTAAGGTCTAAAATTACATTCTCATATTCATATTTTGTGATACCGCCGCCATCAAGTTGTTTTAATAACTCCGACTTTACCAAATCGCGCTGCTTTTTATCCAAACTCGAAATACTCCATAATAAATCCTCAATCTCTTTGGAAGATAACTTGCTTTTTTGCTTAAAAGATACTTTATTAGCACCTTTACTTCTACTGGGCCCAAACCAGCCACTAAAAATAGACATAAAAATATTTATTAATTAATTTCTATAACCTAATCTTAACACAATCATAATTTAAAATCAAAAAAATAATCATACAACATTTTACTGCCTTTTAGCTATTTATATTTGTGAATTATCTTCATTTTTGACTCAATTTAAGTCCGAAATGTATCTGAACTTATTCAAAATTTACCGATTTTTAGGTAAAAAAAAACAACCAACCCTTATTCACTTAACCGCCAATGAAAGTTAATGAAGCAATCTAAAACCCGTCATAATCCCTCATTACAAGCTGTGATTCAATTTGTTTTACTGTCTCAATTACAACTGAAACCACGATCAAAAGCGAAGCTCCTGATATCACCATACTTTTTACCCCTGTCAACGGTCCGATTACTAAAGGCAATATAGCCACAATACCAAGTGAGGCTGCACCTGCCAGCATTATCCGATTGGAAATTTTGCCCAAATAATCAGATGTCTGTCTTCCCGGTCTGATACCGGGCACAAAACCGCCCTGTTTCTGTAAATTATCTGCAATTTGTTGCGGATGAAAAATAATAGCAGTATAAAAATAAGTAAATCCAACTACTAATACAAAATAAAGGATACCGTAAAACACCTGATTCTGAAATAATCTAATTACAAATTCAGACAAGTTAACAATAAACTGGCTCTGGGCCCTCATCGCCAATTGAGCCACTAAAGGCGGAAACATAATCAATGAAATTGCGAAAATAATCGGTATCATCCCAGCCTGATTTACCTTTAACGGCAAATGGCTGTCAAAACCCCCATACATCCTAATTCCTCTAACTCTTTTGGCATATGAAACCGGAATATTTCTCTGTGCTTCAGTAATATACACTACTCCAGCTATAGTAGCCACTCCAATAGCCAAAAACACAATAATATTTAAAAGTTGCGATGAATCAAAAGTAACAATAGTACGCTGTAGGGCCGTTGGTATTCCAGATACAATACCAGCAAATATGATTAAAGATACTCCATTACCAATCTTTTTCTCTGAAATTAACTCGCCCAGCCACATTAAAAACATTGTTCCTGCCATTAATATTATCACTGTGCTCATATAATCAAATAAACTTAAATCTCCAATAATCCCGCGCTGTGACTGCTGTAATAGCTTAATCATACTATAACCCTGTATTAACGCTAAAGGCAATGTCAATAATCGAGTATATTGATTTATCTTCTTCTGACCCGACTCGCCCTCTTTGGATAACTCCTCCAAACTAGGAACCACCATTGTCAACAACTGAAAAATAATTGAAGCCGTAATATAAGGGCCAATACCAAGAGCTACTATTGAAAAATTAGTCATACCACCGCCAGAAAACATATTCAACAAACCTAAAATCTCATTATCAGCAAAAAAATTACGCAAAGCAACTACATCCACGCCTGGAACCGGAATATGCGCTGCTATCCTAAATACCACCAAAAGGCCAAGAACAAAAAAAATCTTTTTTCTCAAATCCCTGTCTTTAAATATCCTAACTAATTTTTCAGTAAATTTCATATTTTAGTTTAAAACTAAATAAAAAAAATTTAAAAAACAAATCAAAATCCTATTCCACCTTACCCCCGGCTTCCTCTATTTTCTTCCTGGCGGATTTAGAAACCTGACAATCTTTAATCACGAATTTTGTCTTTATGTCTCCATTCCCAAGAATTTTAACTCCTGTCTTAATTTTATCAACTAATCCGACTTTACGCAAAACAGACGGTGTAATATTACCACCCTTTTTAAAAGACAAATTTAATTGATCCAAGTTAACAACAACCGGTTTCTTGTTAATAGACTTAAATCCGGGTAATTTGTGGGTTTGCTCAATAAGCTGACGCATGCTTCTGCGCTTAATGCCCCGACGACCTCCTGATCTCGCCTTTTGGCCTTTAAGTCCGCGGCCGCTATAAGTTCCTCTTTTACCCCCACGTCCAACCTGACGCTTTTTTTTCTTAGCCCCTGAATGCGGTTTTATTGTATGTAAATATAATGGCATATAAAAAATTTTATCTAAAATTTTTCAAAGCAGCATAAACAGCTTTGACATTATTTATCTTATTCCTAGAACCAATCATCTTAGCAACCACATCTTTATAACCAGCCAGCTCTAAAACAGTCCTAACCGCTCCACCAGCAATAATCCCTCTTCCTTTTTTAGCCGGCCGGATTGATACTAAAGCAGCTTTGAATTTTTGTTTAATCTGATGAGGAACAGTCCCATCATTCTTGGGCGGGATTATTAACCTTTTTTTAGCCTGCTTAACAGCCTTATTAATAGCAATAGTAACATCACTGCCCTTAGCCACTCCATAGCCAACCTTGCCCTTATTATCACCTATAACTATACAAGCTCTGAAATTAAGCCTTTTCCCACCACGAGTAACTCTAGTCACCCGAGCTAAATCAACTAAGCGCTGATCAAATTCAGACTCTTGCTTAGGCTTGTTATTCCTTTTTTTATTCTTATTTGGTTCTTTTTTGAACATAACTATATCTTACTAATTAAAAATTATTTAAAATTTCAATCCTCCTTTTCTTGCCCCTTCTGCCACTGCTTTAATCCTACCATGGTAAATATAACCGCCACGGTCAAAAACACATTTACTAATACCTGCTTTCACTGCCAACTCTGCTAATCTTTTACCACACTCAAACGCATTATTAGTCTTATTTTTACCCTTAGAATCAACTTTCTTGCTGTGCAAACTTAATAAAGTTTTATCATTCTCATCATCAATTAATTGTAAATACACATAATGCAAACTCCTGCTTACACTAAACCGAGGCAATTTAGATGTGCCATAAATTTTAGCTCTGACTCTTTTATGCCGGCGCAATTTAGCTTCTATCTTATTTTTATCCTTATTTTTCATATTATTATTCGATATTACACATACTAATCTTACTATTAAAATGTAACATAAAATCAAATCTGTAATTTTTTGTTAATCAATCGCTTCAACTTTTCTGTAATAAGTTACAACCGAATTATGACTTATCTCATCTACAGCCCTGTTATAAAAATTTGTCATAAAAATCATTGTCCCAGCAATAAACACTGTCAGCACTATCCAGCAATATAATGACGATTTATAATTAGTCTGAATGGCCATTCCCTTTTATTATAACAAATATAATTTTAAAACTTAAATCCGAATTATTTGCAAATAAGCATAATCAACACGCTATTACAGTGATTAGGCTGTTCCTGTCTTCACTTGCTTGCCCGCCTTCCTTCTAATCTCCTCTTCCATATATTTTATCCCCTTGCCTTTATATGGCTCTGGCTTTCTTATCTTTCTAATATTAGCAGCTGTTTCTCCTAGCAACTGCTTATCAATTGATTCTAATGTAATTACATTTTTTTCAATTTTAGCACTAACGCCTTTAGGCAATAAAAACTCAACCGGATGTGAAAAGCCTACATTTAATACCAGTTTATCACCTTTAAGCTCTACCTTATAACCCACTCCATTGACTTCAAGCTGCCGGCTATAACCATCACTTACGCCTGTTATCATATTAGCCACTAATTGCCTGTTAGTCCCCCAAAATGCCTTGTGACGTTTGTTATTAATATCTTTAATGGAGAACATAACCTGATCATCTTTTTTCTCAATCTCAACATTTTTTTGAACCTTAAAACTTAACTCTCCCTTGGAGCCTTTTACTTTAATTTGCTGACCTTCAATACTAATCTCTACCCCTGAAGGAATTTGTATTGGTTTTTTACCGATTCTGGACATAAAATAACTTTATTTTATTTATTAATATATCTCACAAACAACCTCACCACCAACCTTCTGCTCCTTAGCTTGCTTGTCAGTTAAAATTCCTTTTGGGGTTGATATTACTGCCATACCCAAACCATCCAAAACTACCGGAATATTATCCTTTTTAACATAAATTCTCCTCCCGGGCTTACTTATCCTTTTTAAAGAATTAATATTAGGTTTTCGCTCGCTATACTTCAACTCTACTCTTATCATTTGAAAACGACTATTTAAATCAGACTTGGCCTTCTTTATTGTCTTGCTCGGGGTCTTATTTGGATGCTGTAATTCTACTTTACCCAGCCATCCGTTTTTACTCATAAGCTCAAGTATATTTAACTTTATTTTTGAATATGGCAAAACAACCTCTGGCTTTTTTACTGCCTGGGCATTTCTTATTCTTGTTAGCATGTCTGCTATTGGATCTGTATGCATAAAAAATTATTAAATAAATTTATCTAATTTTAAAATAATAACCCACAACTACCATGAAGAACGCTTTACCCCAGGTATATCGCCTTTACTCGCTAATTCTCGAAAACATATCCGACACAAACCGAATTTTCTCATTACCCCGCGATTGCGACCGCAACGCCAACATCGCCGCACCACTCTGGTGCTAAACAATGGTTTTTTTTCAGATTTAACTATTTGAGCTTTGTTAGCCATACAGCAACAAATTTTTATAATTTATAATAAAACTAATTTTATAACTATTTAGCGAAAGGAATCCCCATCAAAGTAAGAAGCTCTAAACCTTGCTCTCGATCATTTGTGCTGGTAACTATACAAACCTCCAAACCATGAATATTCTCCACTTCATCTGGATTAATTTCTGGGAAACATAAATGCTCCCTAAGCCCAATTGATAAATTGCCATGTTTATCAACACTCTTTTGGTTCAATCCTCTAAAATCTCTCACATTAGGCAAAGTTAGATTTATAAACTTGTCAATAAAATCATACATTCTGAATCTTCTAATAACTACCGCTGCCCCGACGACATTCCCTTCTCTTATTTTAAAAGAAGATATGGATTCCTTAGCTTTGGTTAAAACAGGTTTTTGCCCTGTTATCCGTGATAATGTGTTTACCACTAAATCGATATATTTATCGTCATTTTTGGTTGCAGAAATGCCCACATTCAAAACAACTTTGGAAATTCTTGGCACCGCCATATTACTCTTATATCCAAATTTATCTTTCATTTTAGATATTACTTCTTCTCTATATTTTTTTTCTAATCTATTCATATTATTTAAATTATATTCTTGCATTTTTTACACACTCGCTGTTTTTTTTCCCGCGAGGTTTCAGTCCTTTTAGACGACACTTTATAACCTATTCTGGTTGGCTTGCCACACTTAGGGCAAACTAAAATTACATTAGATGAATCAATTGGAGCTGGGAACATAATTCTCTGCCCTTTCTCGCCTGATTTCTTTGGCCTGGCATGTTTGTATTTTAAATTCAAACCCTCAACTACTAACTTTTTTCTTGATCTTAAAATCTGAAGCACCTTGCCACTTTTACCTTTATCTTTTCCAGCTAATATTTTTACGTTGTCACCTTTTTTAAATTTCATATCTTATTAAAAAATATCTTAATTATAATACCTCTGGAGCCAAAGATATAATTTTATTAAAACCCTTTGCCCTTAACTCTCTTGCTACCGGGCCAAATATACGGGTGCCTTTAATCTCTTTTGATTTTTTATCTACTATCACAGCCGCATTATCATCAAATCTAATATAAATTCCACTAGGCCTTCTAACTTCTTTCCTGGTTCTCACAATCACTGCATGGGCTACTGTGCCTTTTTTAATCTGTGTATGTGGTTCTGCTTCTTTCACCGCCACAGTTACAATATCTCCAATGCGGGCATATCTCTTTTTATAACCCGAAAGAACCCGAATAACCTGAAGTTTCTTTGCTCCGGAATTATCAGCTACTTTTAACATTGATCTATGTTGAACCATATATTTTTACTCCGAATTATTCATGAATAATGTTATTTGCCTTTGTAGATTGATTTGGCTTAATTTTGTATTTTCACCCATTAGGTGAAATACAAAAATTAGTATTAACGGCTAAATATTATAATAAGCTTTATGCTAATTACTATTCATGAATAAAACGGGTTTGCTTATAAATTTATTTATCTCACAAACCGAACAAAAATCAATACAACACCCGCCAGCGTTTACCTTTGCTTAATGGCCGGCACTCCACAAACTTAACCTTATCCCCTGGCTTAAAACTTTCTCTATCATCATGAACTTTATAATTCTTGTGGACTTTATATCTTTTATTATACTTGGGATGAATCTTGACCCGCTCTACCTTCACTACCATAGTCTTATCCATCTTATCTGAAACCACTATACCCGAAAAAACACGCTTCAACTTAGAATCTCGGCCGTTTTCCTGTTTATTTTCTTTTATCTGCTTATTTTCCATATTTTTCTTAATAACTAAAAATAATAAAATAATTACTTTTTCTCTTTATCGTCTGCTTTCTTTTGTTCTAAAATAGTTAGTATCCTAGCAATATCCCTTTTAACTGTCTTAATTTCATGCACTTTTTTAAGCTGACGCTGCGCAACTTTAAATCTCATTTCCATAAATTTATTCCTCAATTCAGCCAATAAATCAATTAACTGTTTTTCATTTTTTACTTTTAACTCTTTATTCTTCATGCTAATTTATTACTTGTTTTACACAAATTATTTATAAATATTAACTTAAACACTATTTTAACACAAACACTATTACTTTATCATTTTTTAATAAACTTGGTCTTTACTCTTAACTTATAAGAAGCTAATTGCATCGCTTGTTTTATCTTGGCTATTGGCAATCCTCCCATTTCGAACAAAACTGTTCCAGGTAATACCGGCGCCACATAATGATCAACCGTGCCTTTGCCCTTACCCATACCGACTTCGGCTCCTTTGACTGTAACTGGTTTATCAGGAAAAATCCTAATCCAAATTCGTCCTCCTTTTCTAGTAAACCTAACTAGCACCCTACGGACAGCCTCAATCTCCCGGGAATTAACCCAGCCAGCAGTAGTGGCTTTCATTCCGCCAATCCCAAAACTTATTTCATTACTGCGACTGGCTTTTCTGCCCGATGTCCCAGCTGTTTTGTGCCATTTTCTATGTTTTAATTTTTTCGGCGCTAGCATATCTAATCTCTAAAATTATAATTTATATTAAAAAAATTATTCCTGTTTAGTTGACATGTCAAAAACTTCACCTTTATATATCCATACTTTAACCCCAACAGCTCCATAAGTGGTGCTGGCTACTAACCTGGAATAATCAATATCAGCCCTCAAAGTATGCAAAGGTATTTTACCCTCGCTGATAGTTTCTGACCGGGCAATATCAACTCCGCCCAATCTGCCGGCACATATCACTTTAGCTCCTTTTGCTCCGGCTCGCATTACTAATTCGAGGTTTCTCTTTACAGCCCGGCGGTAAGGCACCCTTTTTTCCAACTCCAAAGCTATATTTTGCGCCACTATATTGGCAGATAAATTAGGTTTAGTTACTTCTTTAATATTTACCTGAACTTTCTTAGTCTTATCTTTTACTATATTTTTTTCAATATATTTTTTTAACTCATCAATACCAGATCCTCCCTTACCGATAACAACACCTGGTCTAGAAGAATATATTATTACATCTATCTTGTCAGTTGTGCGTTCAATTTCTATTTTATCCAAACCAGAATCCCTTAATTTACGTTTCAAAAAAGACCTGATGCGAGTATCCTGCTTTAGATATTCTATATAATCCTGTTTCTTGGCAAACCAATTAGAATTCCAACTAATAGTAGTGCCTAATCTCATCAATTTTGGATTTATTTTATGACCCATAAATTTAATCTAAATTTCACAATAATAAACTTATTATTTTCCTAACCAGCCTTTCTTCTGAATATTTTAGACTTCCATCCGCTACCGCCTTTTGATTGATTGAAATTTTCACTGCCACGACCAAATTTTTCTTTAGTTATTTTATCTTTATCATCAAAATCATTATCAGTCTTAACCTTTGATTTTTTGCTCTCATCTTCCTGCTCTGATTCTGGATTGGTTTTAATCTCATCGAGAGAATTAACCACCTTTACATCTGAAGTGTTGTCCTTTTTTTTATTAACTTCCTCTTTGGATTCAATCTTATTTAAAGTTGGCTTTTTTTCAGCTAAAACCATAATTATATGAGAACTTCTCTTGCCAATCCCAGCTGCCCGGCCAAAAGCACGCGCCCGCCATCGCTTAAGTGTAGGTCCCTCATCCACTCTAATTTCCTTAATAAATAAATTATCTCGCTTAAGCTTATGGTTATTTTCGGCATTAGCTATAGCTGAATTAAGTAACTTTAAAATCGGTCCGGCTGGTCTTCTTAACGAAAACCGGAGTTGCTCGCCCGCTTTTTCCACATCCAATCCTCGAATTACACTAGCTACCGAACGAACTTTACGCGGCGCTTGCCTTAAATATTTTAATTTTACCTTAATTTCCATAAAATTTATTTATCAACTTTAATCCCTTGCAAATGACAATGGCTATTTCTTGGTCGCTGCCGCTTTCTCCTGCTCCTTTTGCATCTTCCCCCCATGTCTTAAAAACTTTCTAGTCGGAGAAAACTCACCCAATTTATGACCAACCATATTTTCTATTATATATACGGGAATATGCTGTTTTCCGTTATAAACACCGATATTAAAACCTACCATCTCAGGGGTAATCGTGGCGCTTCGTGACCAAGTTTTAATCACAGACTTATCGCCTGGTTTAAGATTTTTAATCTTTTTTATTAATTTGTCATCCACATAAGGACCTTTTTTTAAACTACGTGACATAATTATTATTATTTTTTACTTAATATTGCGCCAATTAATCTAAATATTAAACATAATTCTGGCAAAACAGGATGAAAAACAACAATTAACTTCTCTTCCTTTTTTTTCTTCTCTTAATTATCATTTTCTGGCTGGCTTTCTTATTTTTTCTGGTCTTCACTCCCAAAGCATGGCGACCCCACTTTGTCTTCGGATATTTCATCCCGATTGGATGCCTGCCCTCTCCACCGCCATGAGGATGATCGACTGGATTCATAGCTTTACCTCTGACAGTAGGCCTAATGCCCATATGCCTTTTCCTACCTGCTTTACCTACTCTTACTAGCATATGATCTGGATTTGAAACCCGGCCCACAGTTGCCATTGATTCACTTTTAACCAATCTGATTTCAGTTGAAGGCATTTTAAGTTGAGCATACTTACCTTCAACAGATTGCAAATAAACGCTGGCACCAGCTGATCTAGCTAAAACGCCTCCACGACCGGGCTCAAGTTCTATGTTATAAACCATAGAACCTGCTGGAATAAACTTAATCGGCATCCTATTACCGGCCTTAATCGGCTGCTTTGATTGCGAACTCACTACTACACTACCGACTTTTAATCCTTCGGGAGCTAAAATATAAGATTTAATCCCGCTATCATACTCCACCAAGGCTATTCTAGCTGACCGGTTAGGATCATATTCAATTGCAATCACTTTCGCCTTATCATCAAAATTAAATCTTTTAAAATCAACTAATCTAATCTTTTTTTTAGCTCCTCCGCCCCGATGCCTAACTGTAACCCTACCTTGGTTATTCCTACCGCTAGCTCTTTTCTTCGATTTAATCAGCCTCTTTTCCGGCTTTTTATTACTAATGTCAGAACCAAGCACAATGGATGTCTTGCGCCTAGCCGGGGTTGTCGGTTTATATACTCTAATTGCCATATATATTATATAATAATATTATTACTACAAAAATTACACTCCCTCATAAACATCTATCTTATCACCTGGCTTCAAACTTACAATCGCCTTTTTATACCCCCCCGTCCTGGTCATTTTATTCCTGCCTGAACGAACCAATCTGCCAATATTATTTAAAACTCTCACCTTTATAGGTTCTACCCCGTAAACCTCTTTAATCGCCTTTTTTACTTCAATTTTATTTGCTCTGGGGTAAATTTCAAACACATATTGGTTATAAACCGATAAATCATTAACTTTTTCAGTGATGACAGGCCTAACTAAAACCTTGGCTGAATTTCCTCTTCGTTTAGCATTCTTTTTTTTCGATTTATTTTGGAAGTTAATTTCCTTTACTATTTCTTCTTTCTTGGCTTCCTTTTTAGGAGTATTGAAAACACCTACCTTCTCTTTTTCTTCGGCTTTTGTATGCTCATCTTGTTTTTTAGTTTTTCTTCCAAATAATCCCATATAATAATACTATTTTATTTTATTTTTCTTCAAATAAATATCTTCAACTATTGGCAGGCAATCTCGGCTAATTAATAAATATTTAGCCGCCAAAATATCGACTACATTCAAGCAGTTAGCTCCCAACACTTTAACTCCGGGTATATTTCTTCCCGCCCTGGATAATTTGGCTGTATCTTTAGCCGCCACCACCAAAACTGATAATTCGTCCGGTTTATGTTTCAATGTTTTTTTCTTTACCTGCCCACTTTTGCTCAAATTTTGATTTCCATCTACTCCATCTTTTTTCTTGCCTTTCAAATTAGAATTTAAACAACTCGTCATTAATTTATTTAAAAGTAAATTAAACTGTTTAGTCTTGGCCTGTTTTAAATCATATTTATCTACCAAAATCAAATTATTTTCGGCTACCCTGTCACTCAAGCATACGAACAAAGCTTTAGTCTTCATTTTTTTATTAATTTTTTTCTTGAAATTCCTGTTATTAGTAGGGCCAAAAGTAACTCCCCCGCCCTTCCATAAAGGCGACCTAGTTGATCCTGCCCTGGCTCTGCCAGTGCCTTTTTGCCGCCACGGTTTTTTACCTCCGCCGCTAACCTCTGACCTGTCCTTTGTCTTGGATACAACATTCCTTCGATTTGAAATCTGGGCTACTGCTGCCTGATGGACTAAATCATAATTTACATCCAAACCAAAAATTTGAGAATTCAAACTAGCCTCGCCTACAATTTCGCCGTTACTGTTATATATATTAACTTTTACATTCTTGGCTGGCATAATATAAATTAATTATCCTTATGTTTATTTTCAACGCTATTATCTTTATCCTGAATTAATTTATCATCTTTTTCTTTAATTTCAGGTAATCCCTCTTGTCCTGTTTTATCTTTGCTCTGAGCTACATCCAACTCTTCGACTTTTTTGTCTTTTCCTAACTCTGATTGTCCACCGCCTTTTTTATTTTCATTTAATTTACTCCCTCCTTGCTTTAAATCCATCTCTCCGTCTCCGCTAATCATCACCAGTGAGCCTCTAGCTCCTGGTATTGCTCCTTTAATATACAATTCGTTGTTTTCACTATCAACTTTAACTATGGTTAAATTTTTAACTGTAACCCTGCTGTCACCCATATGGCCCGGCATCCTCATTCCAGGAAAAACTCTGGCTGGTTCTGTAGAACCGATTGAACCCGGGGCCCTTTCCTGATCTTTATTCCCATGAGTCGCCCTTTGTCCATGAAACCCATGGCGCTTAACCACACCCTGAAATCCTTTCCCTTTTGAAACACCGGCTACCTTAACTTTATCCCCGACATTAAATACACCTGCACCAATTGCATCACCACTACTCAATCCCGCCAAATTATCTGTCCTAAACTCCCTGATATAGCGCGAATTTAACCCTAATTTAATCTTTTCCTTAGATTCCCCTGCATGTCGTGATTTCTTAGTTTCAAATCCAATCTGAACTGCGTTATAACCATCGTTTGAATCCTTGGTTTTTATCCTAACTACAACACAAGGGCCTGCTTTTACTAAAGTAACCGGTAAAACAAAACCATCTTCCGGGTTAAAAATCTGAGTCATTTCCTTCTTTTTACCTAAAATAAATTTCATAAACTAAAACAAAAATCATTTAAAAAATCTGGTATTACAAACCAGATATAAAACATAAAAAAACCTTTTTAGTGTCTTGTATCTAATTTGCAAATAATTTGCTTAACATTGCCAGAACTTTCAAATGTTTTTCATTTTGCTTAAAAAATGAATCTTATTTGAGCTCTCGCTAGTTATAAATTTAAATAAAATATTTTTATAAATAGATATTGATCCTTTCCAGCTACATCTTTATTTCAACATCCACCCCGCTCGGTAATGCCAAACTCATTAAATCATTTATAGTCGACGGTTTGGGGTCATAAATATCAATCAAGCGCCGGTGTATCCTCATCTCAAACTGATCTCTGGCATCTTTATGCACAAAAGTTGACCTGTTTACAGTAAATTTACTCTTTTCAGTTGGAAGCGGCACCGGCCCTTTAACCTCTGCCTTGCTCCTTTTAGCTGTATCAATAATAGTCTTGGTTGCCCGATCAATAATCTTATGGTCAAAAGCTTTTACTTTAATCCTTATCTTTTGCTTAGCATCTTGTTCTGTATTTTTTTTATCTTGTTTTTTGTCGCTCATATATTATTTTAAAAAACAAACCCTAAAAATCAAAATAATTTATCTTCAAACCCGATTTAAAATAAAAAACGGGTTAACTAATAAACAAACTGCAACCCCTCACTTATTAATAAGTGAGGGGGTAAGTCTATTTATTAATCTTAGTCACTACTCCTGCCCCAACTGTTTTACCGCCTTCGCGAATAGCAAACCTTTGCTGGTCTTCCAACGCTACTGGCTGAATTAATTTCACCTTAAAAGTAATTGTATCACCCGGCATCACCATTTCAGTGCCTTCGGGCAACTCCACTTCCCCAGTAACGTCCGTGGTTCTAATATAAAACTGTGGCTTATATCCTTTAAAGAAAGGGGTGTGTCTGCCACCTTCTTCCTTGCTTAAAATATATACTTCGGCATCAAACTCGGTATGAGGTGTAACTGTTCCCGGCTTAGACAATACCTGACCGCGATAAACGTCTTCTTTCTTAGTGCCACGAAGCAAAATACCAGCATTGTCACCTGCCTGACCTTCATCAAGCTGTTTATTAAACATCTCTATCCCGGTCACAACCGTCTTGGTAGTTTCTTTAATCCCAACTATTTCGACTTCTTCGTTTAATTTTACTTTTCCTCTTTCAATCCTGCCAGTAACCACCGTTCCCCTGCCTTCAATTGAAAAAATATCTTCAATCGGCATTAAAAAATCCTTTTCAATATCCCTTTTAGGTTCAGGGATATGCTCATCCAGTTCGTCTAAAAGCTCCTGAATAGACTTACAATTTTCATCATCTTTATTGCCTGCTTGCGCAGCCTCGAGAGCCTTTAAGGCTGAACCGCGCACAATCGGAGTATTGTCACCATCAAATTTATATTTTTTAAGTAAATCCCTAACTTCTTCCTCCACTAAATCAATTAACTCTTTATCGTCAACTTGGTCAGTTTTATTCAAATATACGATAATATTCGGGACTCCGACCTGATAAGCCAATAAAATATGCTCTCTAGTTTGAGGCATTGGGCCATCAGCGGCCGACACTACTAAAATAGCCCCGTCCATCTGTGCCGCGCCAGTGATCATATTTTTAACATAATCAGCATGGCCAGGACAATCAATATGAGCATAATGTCTTTTGCTAGTCTCATATTCAACATGAGCGGTTTGAATGGTAACTCCACGCTCTTTTTCTTCAGGCGCAGCATCAATTTGATCAACTGACTTATCTTGCGCCACTCCGCCGCTAGCTTTAAGATAAGCTAAAATAGCCGCAGTTAAAGTAGTTTTACCATGGTCAACATGGCCAATTGTCCCCACATTAACATGGGGTTTGTTGCGTTCGAATTTATCTGCCATATAAAATGCTTTTTAGCGACCCCCGCAATTAATCGGGGTTACTAACCAGCCGCTAATATTATATTAGTAATATTTAACAATATAAATAAATATTTGGGGTTTACCCAATACCAGAATTAAACCTAAATTCTGGTATCGAAAATATTAAATTGTTTATTTATTACAATAAGTATAACAATTTAATAAAAATTGTCAACTACCTCAATTATAAAACTATATAATTGACATAAAAAACAATTTTTAGCGTAATATCGGCCTTTTATTTAATCGCATCCGGAGGTAGCGGAATATCATTAAAATCAGTTTCTTGAGTAGCAACTTCTTTATTATTATTATTTTCAATGTTATCTTTATCAGCCCTATTATAATCAACGCTACTATTCTTATCGCCTAAATTTCCCTTTTTAACTGCATTACCAGTATCTTTTGGATTTTGATAACCAAAATTATTAACAAATTCTCCTTTCTTCTCTTCTTCGGATAAATAATCATCAACTTCATCCGGATATAAATCATCGTCACTTAAATCAAAATCAAAATTTTCTTCGTCAGAGCTAAAATCATCTTTCCAGCCATTCAAATCAGTTTTATACTGTCCATGTCTCTTGTTATTAAAATCAGTTTCATCATCATACCAATTGTTATTAATATAATCATCCATTTCTCCTGATTTATCTTTGAAACTACTTTTATCTGATTCAAATCCGCCAATTTTATCATCATTGTCGATTTGATCATCATTAAAGTAAACCTCGTCCCCCAAACCATCATTATAATTTGAATCATGATTTGAACTCAATCCCAATGTTTCCCCGTAATCAACCCCAATACCATCTTCAATCACATCAAGCTTGTCTGAAATTTTTTTATCCCCATAATCATAATATAAATTATCGCGGCCGACAGCCTCGACTAAATCCGGGCCATCTAATGCCTGTTGCTGCGACTGTCTCCAAATAGCAATCTCGCGATTTATCTTGCCAAGCATCTCGCTTTCAGATAATTTTTTCACATCCAAATTCGAATGCAAAAAATTATTATAATCATCCAGCTTCATCACCACATATTCTTCATTATTGCGAAATAGCACTGCCTTATCGCCAGTCTGGTTTACAAATTGTAAAATTTTATCAAGTTGTGATTGCATTGGGGTATAATTTATATTTAAATTATATCTACAATTTACCAAACTACAAAAATATTGCAAGTCACCCCAACTGTTGATAAAAATCTATCCTGCAACAAAAAATCAAAACAAAAATACAAATAAACACAATTCCGTTTTAACCCTAAATAAACCAAAGCCCCTGCCAATAAGGCAGGGGCTTTAAATTTTCAGTAATTTCCAAATCTTTTATCAACTCTACTAACTCTATCTTATCACTTCCTGGCACTGGCATAATCTAAGCAACATTTCCAATCCTACTAACAATATAGTCAGCATTGGCACTACCAACCACCATAAATTCCTTTTCTGAGCTGTCATTTTAACCACCACTAAATAATAAACTACTAAAGTTAATATATACAGCACCAATATTACAAGCCATACCCACCAAGCCCAATTAGGACAAACTATATAAGCTATTAAAACTGCTATGGTGGTAAATATAGGCAGAATCGGACTATATTTCACTTCAGCCTGCTTAACAATTTTTTGATGACCTAACAAGGCTATTAAATAAGAAACCATTATAACAGCCAATGCCCACCAAGGAATTAAATGGCATATATATACCAGTATTAAAAATATAATCGCCAATAGCAACAACACTGGTAAAAACCAATCAAAATTACCTTTTATTATTCTGTATTCGCCATTCTCATTTTCTTTAATTTCTTCTTTACTGCCATAAAACCAATAAACGAAAACAGACATAATATGAAGTAAAATCACAATCAGCCATACCAGCCAAGAACAGCCAGCACACTCATCTTCAACCTCGCAAGGCTGGCATTGTTCACACTCGGGTTCAATTACAGCTGGCTCCACTGTAGCTGCCGGAGCAACTACCACTTTTTTCTCTACTACTGGAGGTTCAGGAGCAGGAACAGGTATAGAAGTTGGCTCTTCTGGTGTTGATGGCGGAGTAGGTTCTTGCGGAGGAGTTGGCACTGGAGGTGTTGGTGGTGGCGGTAAAATTCCATCAACCACATCCTCACTGCCTTCTGTTTCAGCATCGCGTTGATCAGCATCATATTCAACTGTAGTGATTACATCTGATCCAGCTCTGGTTCCAGTCACCCAGATATCAACTGAAAAATCTTTTCCAGCCGCTATGGCTGGTATTGACCAAGTAATGATCTGTTCATCCGAGTCAAAATCATATCCATCAACGCTACTGCGGACAAAATTGACATTGTCCTGCGGTAAATCAACTACCAATAATCCATTGGTTAATATCACATTACCAATATTAAACACATTGATAGTTTCTAAATATTCAGAACCAACTGTTTTTTCTAGTGGATAAAAATATTCCAATCTAATCCGCGGATTGGAAGTAAAACTTCCGCCACCGCCTCCACCGCCGCCAGTAGTAATGCGGACAGTTTCTTTGCGGATAACAGTAGTTACTTCAGCTGAAACATCAGCTTCCCCACTGCTCATATTCACCAAATTAACTGCTTCGGTTCCATCCCCGGTATCTTCCGAGGTGGATAACACTACCTCAAAGCTACCTGAAGCATTTTGGCTGTCACTAGGGTCAATGTCGCCTAGTTCCCAAGTCAATACTCCATTTTCAATCGTGTAAACACCACTGGCAGACACAAATGAAATATTAGAGCTTAAAGGCAAATCATCTGTTACTACCACTGCTGGTGCTGTCATATTACCAGTCACAGACCAATCAATCGTATAACTAATATTGCTACCTGCCTTTACTTCAGCCGGAGCGCTCTTTTCAATATAAATATTGTAAAAATATTCCGTTGAAGCTGAAATCGTAGTGGTGGCGTCGTCTTGATCGCTCACGTTTCCACTCTCGATTAAAGCTGTATTAAGAATATCATCCCCTGGCTCTAAGCTTGGGTCTAATTCAACTGTAATATATATTGTGCCTTCACGTTCGTCTTCAGGTGATAAATAGCCTAGGTTAAGGGTAAATGTTCTGGTGCTGTCATCATAGTTTGAAGACAAATCATTTTGGTCGCCATCTTCAGCTGACACAAATTCAACTTCAGTTGGCATTACATCAGTTACCACTACTGGGTCCAAACTGGTCATATTGCCTGTTACTTCCCAGTTAATGGTATAGGTGATTTCATCCCCAGCATAAGCATTGGCTGGAGCTGTTTTCTCAATTTCAACATTGTAATCAGTTACCAGGCTGGTAGCACTGTCTTCGTCTTCCTCTTGGCCGCTTTCAATTACAACTGTATTCACAATACTAGTGCCTTGTTCAGCTAAGCCATTTAGATCGACATTTAATGTTACGCTACCATGGTTAGCCTGTGAATCAGTCGCGTCAATTTGGCCTAAATTAAGGCTCCAAGTTCGACTAGGTTCATCATAGCTACCTTGATCAGCTGATACAAAATCAACATTAACCGGCATCTGGTCGCTTAAGATTACATCATTAGCAGTAGTCATATTGCCTGTTACTTCCCAGTTAATGGTATATACCAGGCTGCCGCCAACCATAACTTCGTCTAAGTTGGCTTGTTTGTCTACGCTAAGGTTAAAGTAAGGCACTTCAGTTACTGTAGTAGAGCCACAATCATCATCATGCTTGTTAGCACTGTCGATATTGGCCACATTACAGATATCATCCCCTGGCTCTAAGCTTGGGTCTAATTCAACTGTAATATATATTGTGCCTTCACGTTCGTCTTCAGGTGATAAATAGCCTAGGTTAAGGGTAAATGTTCTGGTGCTGTCATCATAGTTTG
>Ga0272441_10001856_pt1 | contig 44274 bp, 48 predicted proteins | sample SSMProp6N_FD_193582 | JGI IMG/M metagenome (GOLD analysis project Ga0272441, IMG submission 193582) | Marine sediment archaeal communities from Little Sippewissett salt marsh, Falmouth, MA, United States - SSM-Prop-6N | ecosystem: Environmental > Aquatic > Marine > Wetlands > Sediment ... | reverse complement strand
GGAATGGCGCAATGGTCCTATCAGAGAAAAAATATATTGGACGAAGGGTCTACATTCTTATCAGGCGTTAATCGAGTTGAATTTGAGAAAAAACGAGGAAACCCGGAAATAATAAAAAGTCTCTGAAACCGTGGTATCTTCCAACTCACCGACCCACCAAAAAAGCAATCCGTAAAGCGCGATGGGGATTACTATCAACAATACTATCAGGACAACTACGATTATGATTATGTTCTTTCCTGTTTTGTCTTCCTGATATTGTTGCGGGTAGTGTTGTTGCTGGCAATTGGGATAGTAATAACCTGGCTGATATCCGGGGTATCCGCCGGGTTGAGGATAGCCTTGCTGGGGATATCCCTGTTGAGGATATCCCTGCTGCTGGGGCTGAGCCGGGTAACCTGAGATATCCTCGGCACGTGGGTCCTGGTTGTTCATCCGATCACGCTCTTTGGGGTGATTGCACTTTTCAATTATTTAACCATCGATGATGATCTAGCCTTCCACGATGCTCTCCTCTTCGGTCAGGAACCCGGGCCTGACCCGGTAATATGGCCTCGGCCTGGCCAGGACTGTCACGAACGGGTCGGTGTTCAGCCGAAGCTCGTTTCTATGCTTTGAGGTGGTTATGCGGAACCATATCTCTCTCCTGTCGTTTCTGATGACTTTGGGGTTCAGACCGTCCAGGGCCAGTTTTTCTGTTATCTGCTCCACGAAGTTGTCCACTTTAAGACGGTTCCTGGATCGGGCAGTGCGTAGCAGGTCCGTGGGGAAGTATCGTATGAAACGACCGTCCTTCATCATTGCCAACAGGTCAAGCTCCAGCATCACACCGGTGAACCGGTTCACTGCCTGGGGGGTCACCTCCAGCTCTTGGCAAATTTCTTTTTGGCTGATGCCCGGTTTTTTACGAATTGAATTGTAGAGGGCCGAGTAACTCTCGGTGTTGAGGATGGAGAGTATGGGCAGGTACTGTTCGTCTATCATCCCCAGGGGTGCGTATACCCGGCTCTTCCCCACCTTGTGGGTCTCGATGAAACCGCCCTTTGTGAGGGACGCCAGGTGCCATTTGGAGGATGAATCCGCCATCTTCAGGTCCCGCTGGATGAGGGCCAGGGGCGATACCGGGTAGGTGCACAGGTACTGCAGTATCTTCCTTCGTGTGGGGTTCATGAGAAGGGTGATTTGCACCTTTCTATCCGGGGCAACCTCGGTGCCGCCGTGGCGTCGGGTGACCGATCGCCTGAGTGCAACTCCTATGTGTTTTCCCATTGCTCATCGCCTCGCTGGAATCATTTGTTGACCTTCCAGGTCCCCTATTTTGGTGTGTTCTTGAGAACATCGTCCTTTTTCGGGGCGTCGTCCATGACGTAGGTTATCAGCTCTTCGGGGCTGATGTTCCACTCGGTTTCCAGCATGGACTCCGGGGCCTTGAAATCGGAATCCTTGAGGTAATTTGTGGCTTCCGACAGCCTCTTCCACAGGGGGTTGGGTATCCTTCCCTTGAGCTCCAGGAGCATGTCCTTGAGGTGATCGATCTGCCCGCGTTCGTTATCGGGCATTGTACCCCGGCACTGGATCACCATCCCGAACCCCTTCATTATCCTGTAAGGGTGTGCCATCTTGGAATGGCGGCTGTTGCGGCATTTGTGTATCTTCACCATCCTCTTTTCGGGGTTCTCGAACGTCTTGTGCCTTAGATGGATGACCGTGTCAGCCAGGTACATGGGGATTATGACCTCCCTGCCGGATAGGTCTCCCTGGGTGCCGTGCTCTTCCAGGGAACACAGCAGGGTGCCGATCTTTCTTATCTGGCGGAAGAGGAAGGTTATCAGTTCCCGCTGTTCGTAAAGGTCCTTGGTGGACCAGATCACCGGTGTCAGGGGATCCACCACCACCCGGGCGTTGGTCCCCTTCCAGTCGTCCACGAACCTGGTCAGATCCTCGCGAACGAACTCGGAGAAATCCTTACCCGATGCGTCGATGAATACCAGGCTGTTGTCCCGAAGAGACCGGTGGATGTCGGTCCATCCCATCTCTATGGCCTCGTTGATTATCTGGTCACGGTTCTCATCCAAGCTGACGAATATACCGTCAACTCCCTCGTCTATACCCCGTCTTATGAACTGGGTGGCAAAGGTGGTCTTGCCTGCGCCGGCAGTTCCCACTATAACGTTGGTTGAGTTGACATTGAACCCGCCGTCCAGGAGCGGGTTGAGCCCGTAGATGCCTGTTTTTATCTTCTTCAAGTAGGACCCCCGGATCGTTAATGGTCAGTGTTTTACTGATTTAAAAATTGTACCTTCAAACCGGAGGTATCGAACAAACAACCGGAGGCGAATCATATCTGGCATATCTGGCATATGCGGCAGACCGGGCAGCCCCGGCAGCGGCAGATAGATAAAAGCGTTTTCCGGAATATCCCAGGATAACGGTGAGAATCCGAGGGGCCTTCTAAACATCCCTGTTGACCATGTACCTGAGCACGTCCTGGAGGTGTTCCCGATACTCGTTTTCGGGCAGGTTCAGGGTCAGTTCCCGGGTCTGCCTGATGTAGTCTGCGCAGGTGTCCTCCACGTGTTTGAGGGTCCAGGTGCTGCGGAAAAGCTCCCGAACGGTGTCGATCTGCATATCGGTGGCATCGTCGTGTTTGAATATCCTGAAGAACGTTTCCTTGTCATCTTCCCGGGCATTTTCCAGGAAATGAAGGACCATGAGGGTTTTCTTGCCGTTGCGGATGTCGGAGCCAACGGGCTTTCCCAGTTTTTCCACAGTGGACATCAGGTCCAGATAATCGTCCCATATCTGAAAGCCCATGCCCGCCAGCCGTCCCGACTTTCCCAGTTTCTTGGCAGTTTCCTCGTCGGCCCCGCCCAGAAGGGCGCCGCCCCACAGTGCCGAGTCGAATATCCTGGATGTCTTTCCCTCGATCATGTTGAGGTATTCCTGTTCAGTGACATCGTCCCGGTCCTCGAAATCCATGTCCTGCTGCTGGCCTTCCCCTATGTGACGCACCATGGAACCCAGTTCGTGGTACAGCTTGAGCCGTACATCCGGCGAAGCGTCCACGTCATCCAGCACCTCTATGGCCCTGGCAAAGAGCACGTCACCCGCGTTTATGGCGGTGGCGTTGCCATATATGAAATGGACTGTCTTCTTCCCGCGCCGGGTCTCGTCCCCGTCCATGATGTCATCGTGTATAAGAGTGAAGTTGTGGATGATCTCCAGGGAGAGGCCCCAGGCCCGGGCCGTATTTGGGTCTCCTCCAACGGCCCCGGCCGACATCATGGGAAGAACGGCCCTCAGCCTCTTGCCTCCGGAAAGCACCATGTGGGACGATGCCTCCCTGAGTCGGTTCTGGGCAATTCCCTGCATGATGCTGTTGAGCTCATCGCCAGACCTTTCCGCCTGCTGGGACAGGTATTGTTTCCAGTCGCTCATTTCAGATACTCCCGGTTGTCGAATCTACAACTTTTCCATATAGTTGCCCATCCTGTTCAATCCTTCGGTTATCTTCTCCCTGGACAGGGCGTATGAGAACCGCAGGTAACCCTCCCCGCTTGGTCCGAACGCGGCCCCGGCGGTGGGGGCAACGTGGGCCTCCCGGACAAGACCCTCCGCCAGTTTCAGGGAAGGTATATTATGATCGTAACGGGCAAATGCATAGAAGGCACCCTTGGGGGTTGAGCAGCTCACTCCGGGAATGTCGTTGAGCCCTTTCACCATGATGTCCCTTCGCCTGTGGAACTCCTGTCTCATCCTCTCCAGCTCGTCCTGGGGCCCTTCCAGGGCGGCCACGCCTCCGTACTGTGCAAAGGATGTGCAGCAACTTATGGAGTGTTGGTGGAACTTGGCCATCTGGGCCAGCGCTTTCTGGGGTGCCACTGCCCAGCCTAGCCGCCATCCTGTCATGGCGTAGGCCTTGGAGAACCCGTTTATGGTGATGGTCCGGTCGGCCATATCGGGGAACGAGCCCACGGACACGTGCTCTCCCTCATAGATGAGCTTCTCGTATATCTCGTCCGATATGACCCACAGATCGTGATCACGGGCCAGGTCGGCCACCGCCTTGAGATCGTCCCTTCCCATGACCCCCCCGGTGGGATTGCACGGGGTGTTTAATATCAGGGCCTTGGTCCTGGGACCCAGCCGCTGGGCCATGTCATCGGCCCGGGCAGCAAAACCGCTCTTCTCGTTGCAGGGGATGAAAACAGTCTTCCCGCCTGCCATGCGCACCATGGGGTCGTAGGAAACCCACCCAGGGTCGGGAACGAAAACCTCGTCCCCGGGTTCGATGAGGGCCATCATTGTGGTCACCAGCGCAAGTTTTGCCGGGGATACCATGACGTTTTTTGCCTCGCAGGATATGTGGTTCTCCTCTCGGGACTTCTTTGCAATGGCCTCCCGAAGTTCGGGTATGCCCATGGACGGGGTGTAATGGGTCTTGCCCTGGTCCAGGGCGGTCTTGGCCGCCTCCCGGATGTGGGCGGGGGTGGGATAATCAGGTTCTCCCACGGTGAAAGATATGATATCCTCTCCCCGGGCCCTGAGCCTTGCCACCTCATCGGCTGCTTTAAGGGTCGGGGACGGTTCCAGTTGGGTAAGTCGGGATGCGAACATTGGATATCTCCTCATAACTGGGAACCGGGAATATCCATGCCATGTTTATATCTTGCCCGGTATCTTCCCAGGGACGGGATTTAAAATCTGTTGGTGCCCGGAATCAAAAGATCTCCCGATTCACGCCACTCCGATCCCCCGATTCACGCCACTCCGATCCCCCGATTCACCCCACTCCGATCCCCCGATTCACGCCACTCCGATCCCCCGATTCACGCCACTCCGATCCCCCGATTCACGCCACTCCGATCCCCCGATTCACCCCACTCCCCCCCCCCCAAAAAAAAGCCAAGCGTGGGATCGACCGATCAGCATGTGAGTAAGTTATCGGGCTGCAGATCAGTAAGACGGGCCGCTGATCGGCAAGGTTTTCAAGGATCAGTAATCCGTAAATCCCACCTCATCCCCCACATCCCCCACCAGACGGGACTTGTCAATCTCTTCGATGAGATCGGCGCTCATCTGCCTGAGAGCCTCGTGGAATGTCCGGCCGGTGTACTCGCGAAAGCCCCCCAGCTCCGAATAGACCTTGATAACGATCCTTCCCTGGTCACGAACTATTTCTAATCGTACAAGGGGTTCCTCCAGAGTTACATCCATCTGAACCACCGGTGGGCTGATCGTGATTTGGGATAAAACTTTTTTGGACCTCCGGGTCCCCGGGGCCACGGGTTTTGTCATCAATCGGGTCTTCCAAAGCTACAAATACGATCCGGTGCATGGTTTTTTCCAGCACACTGGTCTCTGGTGATACGCTGGTTGGCAAGAAGAATAGGGAATCGAGGGAAATGCCGAAGAGATCGGGCAGGCGCTCGGTAAAACGGCCAAAGGAAAAACCGTCCAAAGGGAAAGCGGAAAGGAAGGTCAGGGCAGATGTGCCTCGTGACGTGGGGTCAGGTAATCCTCACGGTGATACGGGGCCTGCCGGTCATGTCCACAACGGTCAAGCCCATGCCGCGCAGACCCATGGCTCCCATCCTCCGGGATACTATCCGTATTACGGACCTCACCCCTCCTTCTCTCCGTATTACGGACCTCACCCCTCCTTCTCTCCGTATTACGGACCTCACCCCTCCTACTATACATCATATCCACAACCGCCGCAGCCCGGCCAGTATCCGCCAACATGGTATTACCCCCCTCAATCTCAACACGCCCGATCCCCGCCTGCCGGATCGAATCAGTCTCAGCATTCCGATCAGAACAACCGGCCTCCTCAACCGGTCTACCATTATCCTCCTCATCATGCCAATTACCAAACCCCCCATCCTGGGCCCGATGACCATTCCGCTCCCCGGGAACCCCCATCGGATCAACCCCATTCTCAACCTTCGATGACAGGACCTGTTCATCCATATTATCCCCGGCAGGGGCCCGCATATCCCCATCCCCATTACCAGATGCAGAACCCAGATACCGTTGAGTCGCTGTGGGTCACCGTAAAGAACATGGTCCGGGTGCTGTCCATGGCCGTGGTGATGCTGCTGCTTGTCTACATCCTGGTGATCTACGGCACCCTGGGGGCATCCGCTGATGTCTACCGGAACCTGGGAAATATCGAGGACTACCTTTTCATCCTGCTGCCCATACCCCCCTACGTTTTTGCCAAGGCGTCCTGGCAGTTGTCCCAGCCCCTGGGGGTAGGGGCATTCTACACGTTCTGCCTCGTGTCCATCCTGCTCTCCGGGCTGTACATGGGATACAAGCACGGCCCATCCCTGCTCGGGACCATCAAGCGGTTATTCACCAGGGGCGAGATACCCCCCGTGGCCACCCGTAACGGGATCGTGGAGACGGTGCAGCTGTATCTGGCCATACTGTTCTTCACCGCCGTGTGGTACATGGCGGTAAGGGTGTTTTTCCAATCGGATCCCATTGCACCGGAAGGAATAACCGAGGCCGCCCTCTACCAGCAGATGTACATGTTCGCGGGTGCGGCCGTTTACGAGGAGATAGTCACCCGCATCTTCATGCTGGGACTGCCTCTTCTGCTTCTTGCCCTGGCCTTCAAGGACAGGGACATCCCCTACTGGCGTTACATGGTTGGAGGTGATCTCCCAATTCAGGGTCGGGAGAGGGTGGTGCTGTACTTCTCCGCTCTGCTCTTCGGGCTGGCCCACGTTCCCGGTTGGGATATGTGGAAGCTGATACCCAGCGTGATGGCGGGAGTGGCGTTCGGATACCTCTTCTTACGCTTCTCCCTGGCCGCCGCCATAACCCTGCATTTCATAATTGATTACACATCCATACCCGTCACCATGCTGGGGGATACATCGACCGCCGCGGCTGCTGTATACCTTTTGATATTCATAGGGATGGTGTTCGGGGCCATCTATTTCTACAAGTTCACCCACCGGGCGCTTGTGAACCTGTTCACACCGGATGATGCGGACGGGAAGGCCCGTCCGGTGTAGTTGCGGACGGGAAGGCCCGTCCGGTGTAGTTGCGGACGGGAAGGCCCGTCCGGTGTAGTTGCGGACGGGAAGGCCCGTCCGGTGTAGTTGCGGACGGGAAGGCCTGTCCGGTGTAGTTTTTTATGCATCTGGCCAGTGAACTCAAACGGCGGTCTTAAGAAAACTTAAAGTTGCAAATGTCCAATGGGGGAGCGGGGGTTCCTTAGGGTTCAAACCGGTCCTGACCGGTCACCTGGGGATAATTCCATTTGCCGATGTCATAGATGCCTGGAGCCTTCTCGGGTCCGGGTGCGGCTGACGCGGAGGAAACGAGATATCATCCCAAATTGCAAAGGGTCCAGAACGGACCCAAAGCCAGCGGAACCCCGTGAGCCAGGAGGTCATCCGAATGATAGAGATACGATACCACGGAAGAGGCGGTCAGGGTGCTGTCATTGCATCCAAGATTCTGGCCGAAGCGGCGTTTCGGGAGGACAACTACGTTCAGTCCTTCCCCTATTTTGGTGTTGAACGCCGTGGCGCGCCGGTGACTGCCTTCACAAGGATAGGCAAGGACCCCATACGAGTGCGCTCGGAGATATACAACCCGGATTTCATAGTGATCCTGGACGAGGCGCTCTTAAAACAGGTAGATATGTTCTACGGCGTCAAGGAAACGTCGTCGGTGCTGGTAAACACATCCCTTCCCCCGGATAAGCTGGATGTGGGACACAATATCCGGAAAGCAACGGTGGATGCCACGTCCATAGCCATAAAACACAGGTTGGGATCCAAGAACTTCCCCATAGTGAACACGTCAATAATAGGTGCCCTGGCAAAGGTCACGGGCCTCGTCAGCATAGACTCCGTGGGCGCTGCCATCCGGAAGGTCTCACCCGCCAAGCAGGAGGAGAACGAGCTGGCGGCCCGGGAGGCATATGAAAGTGTCGTGATCGGAGGTGAGTAGACATGACAAAACCCGTATCAGAATGGAAGACCTACGAGGACCTTCCACCCACGTGCATGACGCTTCTGGAGTTGAAAACCATCAACAAGACCGGGTCATGGCGGGCCATGAGACCGGTGCTGGATGAGGAAAAGTGCATAAAGTGCCTCATCTGCTGGAAGTTCTGCCCCGAACCTTCCATCGATCTCATCAACGACGGGGCCGACGGGATACGTTTCAATTTGGAATACTGCAAGGGCTGCGGCATATGCGCCCACGAGTGTCCCAAGGGCGCCATCACCATGGTACCGGAGGTGGAACATTGAAGATAGTCGTTACCGGTAACGAGTCGGCCGCCTGGGGCGCCAGGGTGGCCGGGGCAGAGGTGATATCCGCCTACCCCATCACCCCCCAGACCACCATTGTGGAGAAGATCGCCGATTTCGTGGCCAAGGGTGAGCTGGACGCTGAGTTCGTCAAGGTGGAATCTGAACACTCCGCCATGGCCGCCTGCATATCCGCTGCAAATACCGGGGTGCGGACCTTCACCGCCACCTCATCGCAGGGGCTTCTTCTCATGCACGAGCTCCTTCACTGGGCATCGTCGGCCAGGCTGCCTGTGGTGATGGTGAACGTCAACCGTGCCACGGGGCCGCCCTGGTCGATCTGGACCGATCATACAGATTCTCTGGCCCAGCGGGACACGGGCTGGATGCAGATATACTGCGAGTCCAACCAGGAGGTCCTGGATTCCATCCTCCAGGCATACAAGGTGTCGGAACAGCACGACGTTCTGCTGCCCACCCTGCTTACAGAGGACGCTTTCTACCTGTCCCACACGTCCGAGATAGTGGACGTTCCCGAACCTGATGTGGTCAAGGAGTATCTGCCAAAGCTGGAAATGCCCTTCAAGCTGGACGTGGACGATCCCCACGGGTTCGGGTCCCTGTCCATGCCGCATCAGTGGTTCCCCGAGCTCAAGTACAACATCGCCGCCGCCATGGACACCTGTTTGGACAAGATCGAGGAGGCCGACCGGGAGTTCAAGAAGCTCACCGGACGTTCCACCGGCGGTCTGATCGAGGAGTACCGTTGTGACGGTGCCGATGTGGTGTTCCTATGTTCCGGCACCATGGCATCCACCGCCAAGGACGTGGTGGACGCCCTGCGGGACAGGGGACAGAAAGTCGGTCTTGCCCGGCTCCGGGTGTTTCGGCCCTTCCCGGTGGAAAAGGTCAGGGACCTGGCCGGCCGGGTGAAGATGCTGGGCGTGCTGGACCGGTCCTTCTGTTTCGGGTACCAGGGTGCCCTGGGCACGGAGGTGCAGGGAGCGCTGTTCAACTCCAGCGCCCGGCCCGTATTGAAGAATTACATAGTCGGATGGGGCGGTCGAGACGTTACCCTCAAGGTCCTGGAAGGGATGTTCGAGAACGCCTTCAACGTCTTGGACAACGGCCTGGACAGGGAAGTCGAATGGGTGAACCTCAAAGGTGAGGGTAAGGTCCCCGCATGGGGGGTGAAGTAGATGGGAAAACCGACAGTACCGACCACGGAGCTCATGGGCGAGGGCCACTTCGGTTGCCTGGGCTGCGGAGGATGCACAGCAATGCGCCTGGTCATGAAGGCCATGGGACCGGATACCATCCTGTCCGTCCCGGCCTGCTGCTGGGCCGTGATGCCCGGTGTTTTCCCCTACAACAACATGCGCGTCCCCATGCTCTACACGGCCTTCGAGACCACGGGAGCGTCCATATCCGGTATCCGGGCCGCCCTCAAACGCCAGGGCAAGGAACACATCAAGGTAGTCGGCTGGGCCGGTGACGGCGGTACCTTCGACATAGGTATCCAGGCGGTCTCTGGCGCCGCGGAACGCCAGGAAGACGTCATGTACATCTGCTACGACAACGAGGCCTACATGAACACGGGTATCCAGCGGTCGTCGTCGACACCGGTGGGTTCCTGGACCACCACCACCCAGGTGGGTCCCGCCCAGGACTGGGAGGCCACCCCGAAAAAGAACTTCATCGAGATCATGGTGGCCCACGGCGCTCCCTACGTGGCCACCGCCAACATAGCCTACCCGGAGGACCTGGTCAAGAAGGTCCAGAAGGCCAAGGACATCAAGGGGTTCAAGTACATACAGATATACGCCCCCTGCCCCACGGGGTGGCGGTACTCTCCCGAGCTGACAATCGAGCTGGGACGGAAGGCCCTGGATTCCTGCATCTACCCGCTCTACGAGGTGGAGAACGGGGTTTACAAGGTAAACCGCAAGCCAAAGACCAAGATCCCCATAAAGGAGTACATGGAACCCCAGGGCCGGTTCAGACACCTTCCCGAGGAGATGGTCCACCAGCTTCAAGAAGAGGTGGACCGCAACTGGAAGATACTCCTGAGCAAGGAAGAGTTCACCAAGAAGCTCTACGAGGACCTGGATTCATCCATTCAGGAAAAATGAGGGGGAATTTGGCATATTCAGGGACACCGTTGAAGGTATAAACTTCGTTTTTGACAACGAGGTTCCCAGGGACGTGGTGGTCCTGGTCACGGGACCGGCCGGGTGTTTGAAATCCGCCCTGTCGTTCAATCTGATGACCAGACACCTGGAGACCCATCCGGACGAGTTCGGGGTGTACATCACCCTGGAGGAGACCACCCATTCCCATCTTCGGAACATGCAGTCCCTGAACATCGCCCTGCCCGAGAACCTGATGATCTCCGATCATTCCGATCTGAGGACCCGGTTCGAATCCGATAACCCTCACCCGGATTTTTTGGAGCTTATATACGGCATCCTGGGTTTCTTCAAGCAGGACAAGGGAGACAAGTTCACCTGCCTGGCCATAGACTCACTGGGCGCCATGTATTCCCTGATAGACACCACCAACATCCGGGCCCGGATGTACAACTTCTTCAAACGACTGCGTGAGCTGGACATGACCACCATAGTGATAATGGAGACCCCCGCAGAGTCGAACATCCACATGTCCCTGGGGTCGGAGGGCTTTTTGGCCGATGGTATCATCCAGATGGGAATGGCGGACACCAAACAGGACATCGCCCTGTTCATGCAGGTCATCAAGATGCGGGCCTGCGCCCACTCCCGTAAAAAACACCTGGTGGACGTCACGGACTCGGGCATATCGGTGCTGGGACCGCTCTTTGACTGATACGTGTTCACTTCGTACATTGGATCGGGTCAAATCGTCGTCAGTGAGCCTGTGCCGGACACTCCGCCGGTCCGTTTGGGAAAAAAAGCCCTTATAACACCTCCATACTACACCACCGGGAAGGTATACCATGGAGATCAACCCCTGGGCATCCACCCAGTACGAGGACTATTCCAGGCTCAGAGACGAGTTCGGCATCGCCGAGTTCGACCCGGAAGTGCTTCCCGACCCCCCGGCACTGTTTCGGCGCAGGGTGGTGTTCGGGCAGCGTGACTATTTCCGCATAGCCGATGCTGTAAGGGAGGAACGCCCCTGGGCGATCCTGACAGGGCTCATGCCCTCTGGCCGGATGCACCTGGGGCACAAGACCCTCATTGACCAGGTGGTTTACTACCAGTCGGTAGGCGCTCAGATCTTCCTGGCGGTTGCGGATATCGAATCCTTTGCCACCCGCAACATGTCCTTCGAGCGGGGACGGGACCTTGCAATAAACGAGTTCATAGTCAACTACGTGGCCCTGGGGCTGGAGCCCTCCGGCTGCCAGATATACTTTCAGTCCCAACGCAAGGACGTTGTGGACCTGGGACTGCGGCTAGCCCGTCGCGCCAACCTGTCCCAGATGCGGTCCATCTACGGGTTCTCGGACGACACCAACATGACCCACGTGCTCTCTCCCATCGTCCAGGTGGGTGATATCATGCACCCTCAAATGGAGAAGTACGGCGGGCCCAGACCCGTGCTGGTGCCCGTGGGCGTGGACCAGGACCCCCACATCCGACTGACCAGGGACCTGGCGGCCGCGGATCGAATATATAATGTCGAATTGACAAACGACAATAGAATTGGAATTTTTTTAAAAGGAAAATATAATGTGAAAAACACAGAAGACTTTCTTGAAGTTAAAAGACGTCTAGATTTAGCTGATAATGTTGTTTGCCAATTATTCAGTTCCTATGGATGGGAACATGATATTAATCCGAATCATAAGTATCAAGCTATTTACATTGAACTCTCAAGACCACCTACAAATGAAGATTTGCACTTAGTGGATGATAAAATTAGGGAACTTGAATGTAATCAAAATAAGACACTTAATGAAGAAGAGGATTTGAACGGTAACGGTTTCTTCCTCCCGTCGTCGTCCTACCACAGGTTCATGACCGGGCTTACAGGGGGCAAGATGTCGTCCTCCGATGAGGATTCTGCCATATTCCTGACCGATGATCCAAAGGCCGGTGCAAAGAAGGTGATGAGGGCGGTGACCGGTGGAGGGACCACGGTGGAGGAGCACCGGGCCAACGGGGGCGACCCGGGAAAATGCGCAGTTTTCGAACTGTTCGTGTACCATTTCATTGACAGCGATGAGGAACTGGAGCGGGTCCGGACAGAATGCACCTCCGGAGAACGGCTTTGCGGTCAGTGTAAAAAGCAGGCTGCCGAGTGCGTCAGGGGGTTTTTGGAAGACATCCGGTCCCGCCGTGACGAGGCCCGGGAGCGGTTGAAGGATTTCAACATAGAAGGCATGTGAAATGAAGATATACTGCCCAACCTGCGGAAACCTAATTGAAGAGGGGGTGGAATGCTCCGAATGCGGGTTCTCCATGGAATTTCTGCTGGCCGAGATGGGCAGCGCCCCGGAGCGATCGCCCGGTGCTCCCCTGGACTGGGATGACCCCGAGGGCTCCCACAACACCGGTGGCGGCCCGGAAAAACCCCATGTCATACCCCCGCCCAAGAAGAAGAGGACGAAGAAGACCAGGTCGGCCAAATTCTCTTTGGAGGGAGGGATGACCTACCTCATCGAGGAGGAAAAACCCACCAAGACCTTCCGGATAATGATCTGGGCCCTGCGCCAGGGGCACAACACCCTCTGCATAACCCGGTCCAACCCACGGATGATCCGAAAAAAGTACGAGACAGGCGACGCCCGGATAATCTGGCTCTCTGAACGGCAGTCACCCAACGAGGAGACGATCCTGCCCAACCTGGAGACCATGGCCAACGACATCGTGGACCATGCAGATGAGTACGAGGAGGCCCTCATCATCCTGGACGGGTTGGAGTTTTTAGTGGACGCCAACGGGTTCGACCCGGTGATCCGGTTTTTGCGCCAGATGGTGGATGCCATATCCGATTCTGACGATGTGCTGCTGGTGCCCATCGCCCCCGGCGCCCTGGAGGACCGCCAGATGGTGCTTCTCCGCAGGGAGATGGAACGGCTGGATTGATCACCGGATACTGTTTGGTCGATCCCCGTGTTCAAAAACCGTGTTCAAGGGGCGATAAGTTATTAGTCCATCAAAGCAAATTTACAGCAGGTTGTGGTTGGGATGACAATCGGATCACAAGTTCTCTCTGCCCGGTTGATGACATTACTGTTGCTGGTATTGATGGCAGTACCGTCGGTGGGTGCAGGCCCGGATACGGATCGGCCCCCCCAAGCCCTTCTTGGTATGCTCCAGTGTTTCGATGATGTGGGATTTCCCGTGGTGGGGAACGTCCAGGTGGATGATGGTGAGAACATTGACATGGTCAGGCAGGCCCTGGTAGATTGTGGCTGTATCCTGGAAGAACAGTTCCACACCATCCCTGTTGTGCCAGTCAGGTTTACGGATCGCCGGCAGCTCGATTATGCCACCTGGATACCTCACGTTGAGTGGGTCCGGGCGGAGCAGGAGGTCCCCCTGGCCATGGATATCTCGATACCAAGCGTTTTGGCCGAACCGTCTGTTGAGTATTCTCCCAACACAGCTCACGAGCTGGGTTACCGGGGCCAAAACATCACCGTGGCTGTGATAGACGGCGGGGTGGACAACGAGCATCCCACTTTCAACGGCGCTTTTTTGGGCGGTGCGGATTTCAGTCTTCCCGACTCACCGCTCAATCCAAGAGACGGTTCCATCGATCCCGATGACGTGGACGGTCATGGTACCGGATGCGCATCCGTGGTGGTGGGCAGGGGGGTCAACGGGTCTCACGTGGGCATGGCGCCTGAAGCGGGGTTGCTGGATCTGCAGATCCGCAAGGGCGGACCCACCCTGGAAAACCCCATCGCCAGGGCGGTTGAATGGTGCGTGGAACACAGGGACACCGACTGGGGGAACGGGTACCGGGGCGTGGACGTGATCTCCCTCAGCGCCGCTCTGGGAGGCCAGGGCGATGTCGCCCACCAGGCCATCAAGGTGGCAACTGAGAACGGGATATACGTGGTGTCCGCAGCCACCAACTCCGGGACATCCCAGCAGGACGACCCCAGCCGGGCCAATTTCTGGGACGATTACGCGATCACCACCGGCGGCACCGATGATAAGGATACAATTGATCGTTCCGATGACACCCACTGGGAAGCTTCCACCTGGGGACCCCGGGAAGATGACGGGGACGACAATCCCTACGATGAGATGAGGCCCGATGTTTCAGCGCCGGCGTATCAGGTGGAGGTGGCCGACTTCTCCCGGACTTCCGATATGGAAGGGGCACAGGGGTGGATACCCAGAGACGGAACGTCCTACGCCACTCCCCACGTTTCAGGTGCCGTGGCGCTCATGCTCGAGGCCAATCCGGATATCAGACCTTCCCTGGAGTCCTACCCCGCCCGGAAAATACTTCACCGGACAGCCGAGGCAAGGGGCGATCCCTATGATACACGTCTTTCTGATAAGTACAACGAGTATTTCGGTTACGGTATTTTGGATACCTACGAAGCTGTGCTGGCTGCCGAGGATTATCAGGAGACCAACGTCCCTCCCAGGCTGATCGAGTTTACGGCCACGCCGGAAGAGGTCACGGCCGGCGGCACGGTTGCGGTAAGCGCATTTGCAGTAGACGATGACGAGGAACCGGTCTCCTATCAGCTCAGCGCCGATGATGGAACGGTGAGCGGGTCGGGCAGGCAGTGGCAGTGGACGGCGCCGGATATCGAAGGATCATGTACTTTGACCATGACCGTCACCGACCGGGCCGGGGAGCAGGATTCTGAAACGATCGAGGTATCCGTTTCAGCTCCTGATGCGGCAGGGAACAGCCCACCCATCATTTCCTCATTTACATCTTCCGTCGACAGGCTTCGACCCGCCGGGCGCTGCACCCTTGACGTCACCGTATCTGATTTGGACGGGGATGACCTTTCCTACACCTATGATGCCGACGATGGCCGGATCGAGGGTTCAGGTGGCAGTGTCACGTTCGTTGCACCTGATTATGAGGGCAGGGTGGAAATCCGCGTGGTGGTATCCGACGGGCGGGGCGGTTCGGACAGCTCAGATCTGTACATGATGGTATATGAGGGTACTGCCCTGGCCCCGCCGAGACTTCTGGAGGTGTCCCTTTCCCATGGCACCATGCAGGCGGGTGACATGGAAACCTCTGTTATCCTTACTGCAAAGGTGGAGAGGACCGATGCCGATATCCACCGGGTGACTGCGGACCTGACGGATCTGGGTGTGGGCTCTGAACAGGTAATGACGGATGACGGTGTCTTTCCCGACAGCGCTGCCGATGACATGGTCTACACCCTCGTTGTTTTGGGGACCGGTGAACTTGCCGCCGGAGTTTACGATATCTCGGTCATGGCAGTTGATTCGGAGGGCGGGATGTCTACAGAAGGAAAGGTCCGGCTCACCGTGGAGGAGGAGATCGAAAGTGACGCTGAGATGTACGATCCCCCGGAGCATGGACCATTTGGCCTGAGTCTTCCGATCATATTGATTGTGGTGATCGTTGCCGTGGCGGTGGGGGTCACGCTGATCGTGGCAAGACGGTGATGGTCGGATGCCGTGGCGGTGGCGGTCATGCTGATCGTGGCAAGAAGGTGATGGTCGGATGCCGGAGTGCCGTGTCATTGGCCCAGGCCGTTTATGATATCGGGGACGCTTCGGGAGTGAACACCCCGGTCGTTTAGCACCCGGAACAGGTTGACGATATCGTCGGGGTTGCTGTCGAACTCGAAGGCGTGGAACACCAGTCCCATGACCTCCCCTTCCTCCATGTCGTCCATGGCAGTTTCGATCTCGGGGATGGTCAGGTCAATTTCCGAACCTCCGCCGTACTTTCCGTGGGAAAGATGGGTCATGGTGTGCCCGTTCCACGTGACCTCGTCAGGGACGCTCACCAGGTCATCGGTTCCTCCTGCGCCGCCGTCCACATCATAGCTGATCCCCCCTGGATAGTCCAGCTCCGCGTCCTGGTCCTGGACACCGGCAACCCGGATTTTTCCGGATTTGGGAACCTGCATCATCAGGTCCATGCAGTCCTCCATGTCACCGATGTATTTGGGGTTGGAAGCGAACTCTTCCTGGTCCGTGTACCCGTTCCAGCTTCCAGCGTGAGGACCGTGATGGTGGAGACCTATCTCGTGGCCAGAGTCGCACCACTTCCGCACCAGTATCCTCCGTTCAGGATCGTCCATTATGTATGTGGCCCACTGGGGGTTCATAAGTATGTTGAGCCTCATCCCGAACTCGTCGGCGTTGCGGACCGCCAGTTCCAGGGCCGGCCAGTAACGGTCCGGGTACTCGGTGGTCTGGGGAAGATTGCCGGGTTCGCAGTGGACGACTATGAACAGGTCGATCTGTAAGGCGTCGTCCTGGGTGGTGTTGTCTTCCGGTTCCCGATCGTCATCGTCCTCGATGAGGATTACCTGTACATCGTTGTCATCATCCCCCTCCTCCGAGCACCCCGCAAGGAGCAAAACCGAGATGATCAGGATGGGCAGCGCCCGTTTCATGTCACATGGATTGGTTGGAGTGGGTAATAATGATTGTTGAGCTTCAGCGGGTTTTGATTTCCCGGGCGGTTGCCCAGGTGTCTTGAATCGGGTATCGGTCCCGGGGTTCACCGTCTCGGCGGGTAGGGCGCTCTTCGCCCCTGGGCGGGCTGGGAGCTGTTCATGTGTCCCATGAGGTTGATGAATCCCACGATCAGCAGGTACAGTCCGATGAACACGGCCACCAGGTCGTTCCATATCAGGATCAGTATCCCAAATATGATCATCACGATCGCCGCCACCTGTCCCGTCATTCCCATCTTGGCCAGCATCTTTTCCGGGTCGGCTTCCACCATGTTCTCACCTTGGGCAGGGATGGGTGTTGTAGTTTATCTTTCTTATCATTGACCTATTTACATCTGAGATTTGACCGTCTATCCCCCCACATACGCTTCCACCAATCGTGACGTGGCCTTCCTAAGGTGCTCGGCCACCGTGGACGGGTCGATACTCAGTCGGGCCCCGATGTCCCTCACTGTGCACCCGTGGGGCTCCCGGAAATATCCCATGTCCCTGGCGGTGCGGAGCACCAGCTCCTGTGAGGCGGTCACCCGGGGGTGGATTGTCTTCTTGGCGTCGATCAGCCTGTGGGATGATATCAGCTCGTGGTCCACCCCGGCCTTTCTCAGGTCCTCAAGGATGGATCGGATGCTTTTTTGGGGTCCGAACAGGGAGAAATACAGATTTCCGTCCTCGTACCAGAACCGGTCGATGATGAAATGCTTGTGAAGGAAGGGCTCCAAAATATCCAGAAATGGGTTGGTCATCTCGTGAGGCGAGTTGAATGACCCGTGGATGATCATCTCGTCCCCCTCCAGGTCCAGAACCTCCATGTCCATGCCCGATTCCGTCATGGCGTGCAGACCCTTCATGATCGATGGTGACTCCAGGCACGGGTTGTCGATATCTTCCCCCGCCATGACCCTGGCCACCTCCTCTCCGATCCCGGGCTTGAATCTCAAGCGATCCACCTCCACGTAGGCACCGTCAAATGTCCTGCCCACCCACAGGGATTCAATGGACTCCGTAATTTCCATTATCTCCGCAAATCCCAACTCGTTCAGAACATCGCCTTTGAGCCGGATGGTGATTACGTTCATGGGGACATGATTGGATGTCTGGCATATATAATGCCCCACATGTGGGGCATAAACGGAAAAGCCTAAATAAGCGATGATCCCGCGGTGGTATAAACGAGCTTCCTGGACAGGTACGGAAAGGCCCTGGCCCGAAATCCCATGCGATTTGTGGTCCTGGCCATCGTGGTGACCATACTTTCTTCTGCTCTGTTCGGGTGGTCCGTGGACTCCGGTCGCACCGAGATGAAGACGGATCTCATGGCCATGTTCCCGGACTACGAGGAAGCCGATCAGCTGGATGAGATCGGCAGGGACTTCGGCAACGTGGACCCTTTCATGATACTGGTGCGGGGAGACGACCTGCTCACCCCGGATGTGTACGGTGAACTGGCGGATATCATGGACGATGTGACGGCGGATGATGATGTGGACGGAGTGCTCATGGAACCCAAAAGCGAGGCAGTGGTGACGGTGCCTCACCTGGTGGCCGCGTTCAAGCTCATGGAGACCGGGGAATATCCCACGCCCGACGCGGTGGACAGCTACATCCGATCCTACGACTCGGGTGACGCCATCCGGGGGGATATCCGGGACTTTATCCAGAGTCCCATGGTGAGCCAGTTCTACAAGGACATGCTGATCCCCATGTTCCCCAAGGCCTATGATCCCCACTCCGACGAACCCCTCCGGCAGATGGCTCTTTACGTGATGCTCAACAAGTCAATGTCCGAAGACGAGCGGGAGACCGCCGGTCTGGCCATCGTGGACATGAGCAAAGGTCATGAGGATACGGTTGAGATGTACTGCTACGGTGAATCCATCCTTTCCGCATCGTACATGGAAGCGGAGATGGAGATGGAGGAGTACATGGGCGCCGCTTTCATGCTGCTGCTGGTCATAATGTACTTCAACTACCGGCGCGGGTCCGACGTGCTGCTTTCATGTCTTGCACTTCTAATGGGCCTAATGTGGACCTTCGGGGTGATCGGCCTTCTGGGTTGGGATATCGATTTCATCACCTTCATGATCCCAATGCTGATACTCGGGCTTGGCATAGATTTCTCGTTCCACATCATCATGGGTTACCGGGAGCGGTTGGGCGAGGGTTCCTTGAAGGATTGGGACGGGCGTATCAGGAAGGCCAGTCAGGTTACCGTGGTGGGCGTGGGCTCGGCGCTCCTTCTGGCCACCGCTACAACTGCGTTCGGGTTTGCATCCAACGCCAGTTCCGCAATCCCCCTGATCACCCGGTTCGGGATACTGACAGCCCTGTCCATCGTGTTCTGCTGTGTTGCCAACCTGACCTTCGTTTTGGGGATGCGACAGTGGCTGGACCACCGCAGTGTCGGGAAGGGGAAGGCCGACAGGCTCAGGCCCATCAAACTGGAGGCGGGGTACGCTTCAAAGGACGGGCTTCTTTCCCTGGGACGGAAGACCCTCAAGGAGCCGGTTCCCGTCCTTGCGGTGCTGGTGATGCTGGCGTTGCCGGGTTTTCTCATGACCGAGGATCTCAGGGGCTCGTACGACCCCACCGACGAGCTCATGGAGAACCAGGAGATCACCGTGGCGTTCAACCATTTCAACCATGATTTCGATCTGGGTACCGAGTTCTACGCTATCCGTGTGGACGGTGACGTGGCCGATCCGGCGCTGTGGTCGGATGTTTATGAAGCGGTGGACAGGATGGCGGATGACGATTATGTGATTGTAAACGACGGCAAGGCGCGGGTGGAGTGGCTGGGGGCGATGATGAGCGATCTGGCCGCCTATTCCCCCAACGCAGCGGTCATGCTTGCCACCGTGGACGGTGACATGGACGGCCGGGTGGACGACAACGTGTCCCGGGCCGATCTGGAGAGTTTCCTGGACGTTCTCTATGCCCAGCAGACCACCCGGTACCTGATCCACCGGGGAGACGATGGGTACGACGGGCTTCTGGTGCGGGTGTACACCCGGACCCAGATAGGGTTCTACGGATTCGAGGCCCGGGATGAACTGGTGGATGATCTCTCCTGTGTTGATGCCGAGGTGACCGTTACCGGTCTGCCCCTGATATGGGCCATCGGGTTGACAGAGATGCGGGATTCCATGAACCAGGCAACCGTTCTGACCATAGTGTTCTCCTTCATTCTGCTGGTGGCCATATTCAGCATACGGTCCAAAGAACCCCTGCTGGGCGCCATGATGGCGGTGCCGCCGGTGCTGGTGGTGGGCTGGACCCTGGGCACCATGGCACTTTTGGGGTTGAAGCTCAACATGATGACCGCGTTCGTGGGGGCACTGACCATTGGATTGGGGATCGATTACCCCATCCACATCGGAAGCCGCTGGTACCAGGAACGCCAGGCCGGAAGGGACCGGGACACCTGTTACGACCTTTCCATACGCAGCACCGGCAAGGAGGTGTTCTACTCGTCGGTGACAACCCTGGTGGCGTTTTTAGTTTTTGCAATGATGCCCATGCCCATCATGGCCCAGTTCGGTGTCACGATGGCCATCGGGATAGTCTTTTCCCTGGTGGGCGCCGTGGTGGTGCTGCCCCTGATGCTGGTGCTGTGGCATCGAACGTGAGTTCGGTATGTTTCGTTGGAGAATGCGCAACTGTGGATCGTTTTAGGGTCAGATGACTTGATCGTATTTTCTCAAAGCCGTGAGCGGTTCGATGGTTTCCATGCCCATTCATTCTCCTGCCGAAGACCGTTCAATGTGACTCAGAAATCATCAATGGGTCATCTAAGCATTATTCAATGGGTTCCAACCTCGATATCATTTCCATGGCCCCGATGTCCATTTTAGAGAACGCGAACCATTTTTTTCCCAGGTCTTTTAAGGATGCGCCGAAGTGGTAGACGGTTCTGTTGTCAATTATCATGAACCTGTCGTGAGCGCTCTTGATCTCCCTTATTTCCAGTTCGGGATACTGGTCATTGAACTTCCTTGCATCCTGTGAAAGGTGTTTTGAGATGTTCTTTGTGAAGATCGTCACATGTACGCCCTTGTTCTTCTTGGCCAGGTGAACCAGCACAGAATCGTCAATGTAATTGTCGATGATGATGATGGATCGTTTTGCGCTTTTTAAAAGATCTGAAACGAAGATATGCGCATCGAATACCTGTCCTTCGAAGAAGATGCCTTGCTTCGGGATCATGTCTTTGCTTTTTCAATATATTCTGGCCTGATCTCAGGTTCAAGGATATCCTCTTCGTACTGGGTGGCCATCAGGTCTATTGCTTCACTTTTATCCTTCAGGCCGTACTTTGCCTTGATGATATTGAGTATTCTGTTGGTATGGTCATCGATATTGATGAATGCTTGAACCATGATACCACCTTTACCTAATATTAATATCATATTAATATCATATTAATATCATATTAATATGAAATAAATCTTCCCATCTTTCATGTCAAAGGTTTTTATATGCATCCGGAGGAGATGTGCAATGTTAATCGGGAACAACGAATCGGTCCAGATACTTCCTGATCTCCCCAATGTCCGAAGGCAGTTTCGAACAGTCAACGATTATTATGTCGTATCCGGAGATCCGGTGCTGGTCGAGCTTCCGGGCACTCGGAACTTCATCTCAACTCGATCCATTGGTAGGTGATCACCCCCGTCCGTCTGCACAATCTATATCTATCGAATGTCCCTATTCACCCTCTCCTGTCGTAACGCGATAGCGGGAGGGTAGACATGAAGGTAGACAAGTACGAGTTTCCGGACGACCTGTATTACCACAAGGAACACACCTGGGCCAAGAAAGACGGCGACAGCATCATAATCGGTTTCGATGATTTCGGCGTTCAGCTGGCCGGAGCCATAAAGAGAATAACCACCCTGGAAGAGGACGAGGAGATCAGCAAGGACAAGCCCTTCGGCACCATATCTTCCGGCAAGTGGACCGGCAAGCTCTATTCCCCCATCAGCGGTGAGATAGTCGAGGTGAACGAGGACGTTGTCGAGGACGAACCCGGAACCCTCAACGAGGATCCCTACGGCGAGGGGTGGTTGCTCAAGGTCACCCCCGAGGACGATTCGGAACTTGACGAGCTTATGCAGCCCGGCAAGCCGGATTTCGACGAGTGGATCAAGGCCGAAATAGCCGAGCACACCTGATCGGGCCCTGCCCTTAACCGGGGATTCCGGGCCCCAATAATTTCTCCACTCCAGCCACGGCTATAATCCGCCGGTTGGCAAACACGATCCCGTTACATCCATGTCAGGTTTGTCGGCTCCCCGGACAGGTGCGTCACCCAAACCCTTTAAAACGGGAAATCCCTCCCCGGCCGGGGGTATGATCCTTGAGCGATATGAACAGGATACTGGTAACCGGAGCAGCCGGCCAGATCGGCTCGGAACTCACACTTGAACTGAGAAACAAACACGGTAACGACAACGTCGTGGCCATGGGGCGGAAGACCAAGCTGCCCGCCGAGATCGAGGAGACCGGGCCCACTGTTTACGGAGACGTGACGGACCTGGAAGGGTACACGAAAATTGTCAAGGAACACGAGATCGACACGGTGTACCACATGGCAGCCATCCTTTCTGCCACAGGGGAACAGAATCCCAAGTTGGCGTGGAAGGTCAACATGGACGGTCTGTACAACGTGCTGGAGGTGGGGCGTGAGACGGGGATGACCCGGCTGTTCTGCCCGTCGTCCATAGCCGCCTTCGGCCCGGAGACTCCCATCGACAACACTCCCCAGGAGACCGTTCTGAAGCCCAGGACCATGTACGGTGTGACCAAGGTTGCGGGAGAACTGCTCTGCGACTATTACTTCCACAAGTACGGCCTGGACATCCGGGGTGTTCGTTACCCGGGGATCATTTCCTACAAGACCCTGCCCGGCGGCGGCACCACCGATTATGCAGTTGCCATTTACTACGATGCTATCCAGAAGGGTTCCTACACATGCTTTGTCAAGGAGGATACCCAGCTTCCCATGATGTACATGCCAGACTGCATCAAGGGTACCATCGATCTGATGAACGCCCCCCTGGACGGGCTCAAGCACCACTCGGATTTCAACATGGGCGCCATGTCCTTCACAGTGACAGAGCTGGCGGATTCCATTAAAGAGCACATACCGGACTTCACCTGCAGCTACGAGCCGGACTTCCGCCAGGCCATCGCCGATTCCTGGCCCAACTCCCTGGATGATTCCGCCGCCCGGGAGGAATGGGGCTGGACCCCGGCGTACGACCTTCCCAGGATGACGGAGGATATGCTGGAGAAATTGAGGGCGAAGCTGGGTTGAATCAACCCGTCAGCCGGGAATCAGGGTGCCACGCCGCACGGGTGGTGCCATCAATGTATCGAGGCCCGCGGTCCCCTGTCCTGATTTAATATGATGCACAGGAACGCAAAGGGGTCCTTTCCCGAGTTGAGGAACTGGTGCCTCTCCCCGCCGGGCACGAAGGCGGACATCCCGGGTTTTAGGGGATGGCCCTCTCCGTTTTTATCCCTGAGAGTCCCGTCGCCTTCCAGCACCTTCACCACGTGGGCGAAATCGTGGGTGTGGTAGGGGGTCTCCCCCCCTTCTCTCAGTTCGAATCGGCGCATGATGATGTCCCGGGACCCGTCATCGGGTCCTATCAGTATCTGCATGGTCACGTTTATTGCACCTTCCATCTCCGGGTCGAATCCATTCACTTCGCTGTCATTTTTGACCACAACCATATAGATCACCTCAACTTTTCAGCTCATCCAGGTCCCTGTAAAGCTCCAGGGACTCCGGGTTGCGCAGGGCATCTTTATTGGTCACCGGTTTACCATGGATCACGTTGCGAACCGCCAGTTCCACCTTCTTCATGTTTATGGTGTAGGGTATGTCCGCGATGGGTATGACCTTGGCGGGCACGTGCCTGGGCGATGCGTTCTTCCTGATGGCGGTCTGGATGTTCTTTACCAGCTCATCGGTAAGGTTCACCTCTTGCCGGAGCTTGACGAACAGTATCACCCGAACGTCGCCTTCCCAGTCCTGTCCCACCACCACGCTGTCCTCCACCTCTTCCATGTTCTCCACTATGGAATATATCTCGGAGGTTCCTATGCGGACACCCTGGGGGTTCAATGTCGCATCTGAACGACCCAGCATGATTATCCCTCCGTGTCGGGTGGTCATGATGAAGTCCCCGTGGTGCCACACCCCCGGGAACCTCCTGAAATATGCGTTGAGATAACGCTCGTTTTCCGGGTCCTTCCAGAAGTAAAGGGGCATGGAGGGGAACGCATTAGTGCAAACCAGTTCGCCGGTCTGCTCGAACACGGGCTTTCCATCGGGGTCGAAGGCCTCCACTCCCATGCCCAGTGCCCGGCACTGGAGCTCGTTTACATACACGGGGAGCATGGGGTTGCCTATGCCGAAACACCCGTTCAGGTCGGTCCCGCCGGCGATGGACGAGAGGCACAGATCCGATTTGATATCCCTGTAAACGTATCTGAAGCTGTCGGCTGAGAGGGGCGACCCGGTGGACAGGACGGCCCGCAGGGACGACAGGTCGTACTCCCTGCCCGGTTTGCACCCAGCGTCCTCCAGGGCGGCCAGGTACTTGGCCGATGTGCCGAACACGGTGATCTTTTGGTCCTGGGCCAGTTCCCAAAGTGACCCCGGTTCCGAATGGAATGGTGACCCGTCGAAGAGTATCACCGTGGCGCCTACCGACAGCGAACACACCAGCCAGTTCCACATCATCCACCCGCAGGTGGTGAAGTAGAATATCCTATCGTCCCGGGAAAGGTCGGTGTGGAGCACCAGCTCCTTCTTCTGATGGACCAGGATGCCTCCGGCGGACTGGACCATGCATTTTGGCAAACCCGTGGTGCCGGACGAGTACATGATGTAGAGTGGATGCTGGAAGGGAAGCTGGGAAAATTCGATTGCCAACCCGTCCCGGTCGGATAGAAAATCCCGCAGGTGGACCGCGTTGGGTACACCCGAGATGTCCGGGTCATCTTTCGTATAGGGAACCACCACTACCTTTTCGATGGACGGCAGTTCCTTGAGCATGCCGGATACCTTTTCAAGAGAATCGAAGGCCCTGCCGTTGTAGAAGTACCCGTCGGCGCAGAACAGTATCCGGGGCTCGATCTGGCCGAACCGGTCCAGTACCCCCTTGATACCGAAGTCCGGTGACGTGGAAGACCATATGGCCCCCATGGATGCCGCGGCCAGCATGGCCATGATGGTCTCGGGCATGTTGGGCATGAACGCCACAACCCGGTCACCGCTCTCGATGCCGTGGTCCTTCATTGCCCTGGCAAGCCGGGCAACGCCGTCGTACAGCTCGGCGTAGGTGATCTCCCGGACGATCTGGCCCTCGCCCTGGAATACCAGGGCGGGCCGATCGTCCCTGAAACGCAGGAGGTTCTCTGCAAAGTTGAGTTCCGCCCCTTCAAACCAGCTGGCGCCGGGCATCTTCTTCGGATCGTCGATCACCTGTTCGTAACCCCTGGAATGGACGAAGTCCCCGAATTCCCACCAGGCCGCCCAGAACGATCCGATGTCCTCCACGGACCATTTGTGAAGCTCCTGGTAATTGGTGATATCCGTGTCAAAACGCTGGTTGACGAACTGCATGAATCGGTACATGTTGGTGGATCGGGCTCTCTCTTCCGACGGTGTCCAGAGCGGTGTATCCTCTATCATCTTATATCCCCCTACTTACCCTTGAAGCGAGGTTCTCTTTTATCCAAAAACGCCTCGTAACCCTCGTGGGCGTCCTCTGTGCGGGACGTGTTCATGATGGTCTCCCGCTCCAGGTCCAGGTGGGCCTCGAGATGTGAGAGGGTGCCCCGGGTGATGAGCTGTTTCATCCGGCCTATGGCCACGGTGGGCCCCTGGGCAAGTTTCCGAACGAAACCGTCCACTTCCTCATCGAATCGGTCCTTGGGATACACCTGGTTTACCGCGCCCCAATCATGGAGGTGCTCGGCGGTGACGACCTCCCCGGTGAACAGCAGTTCCAGGGCCCTTGGTATTCCCACCATCCTGGGCAGAAAGTAGGTGCCGGAACTGTCGGCGGTGAGCCCCACCCTGGCAAACGCCATTGTGAACTTGGTCTTCTCCACTGCAAGTCGAATGTCGCAGCTGAGTACCAGGGAGAACCCGGCTCCCGCGGCGGTGCCGTTCACCGCCGCCACCACCGGTTTGTTCATCCGGACCAGTTCCAGTATCCCGGCATGGAAATAGGTCAGCACAGCGTCCAGTTCCGCGGCCGGGTCCTCGGCGTAAATGGATTTGAGGTCCCCACCCGCGCAAAACGCCTTGCCGTTCCCGGTAACCACGACCACCCTTATTTCGGGATCGTCCCTGCACCGGTGGACCGCCAGCTGGAAATCGTGGGCCAGTTCCCTGTCTATGGCGTTGAGCGCCTCCGGGCGGTTGAGGATGATCCTGGCCACACCGTCGGACGTTTTAAGAAGTACCTTTTCCCCCATTGTCATCACCTGACGGTGAAATGGCCGGTGCCGGTAAAAGTGTTTGTGTCGTTGATCATGCCAGTGGACCCTTGGCCACCAGGGTAAGGGTGAATATCAGGGTGGTATCCTCAAGCTCGTGTCCATTTGCCGTTCCGTATCCCAACGGCGGCGGCACCCGGATGGTCTTGGTCTCACCCCGGGATGCTATACCGAAAAAACCGCCGGGTTTCTCCATTCCCATGAGACCCAGGTAGAACCCTTCGATGTACCCCACCTGTCCCGCCGGACCCGCTTCAGGAACACCCGCCTGGGCGGGCAGGGTTCCCGCGTCCAGCTCGTTGCCCTGGGGATCCGTGAGCCGGTACTCCACCATGAGCTGGTCTCCCCGGCCGGTTACGGGGTTGCCCGAGACGATGTCCAGTCTCAGGGTGATGTTCACCGGGTTGTTCGGGTCGGATTCCGCCGTGGCGTTTATGATCACGAAGGCGTCTTGGGACGCGCCGTTGACATGGTAGGTTACGAGCACCGGTTCCATGTCACCCGCTTCGATGGTAACCCGGTCGGTTTCCAGATCAACGCTGACCCCCTGGGAGGTGTTCTGGACGGCCAGATTTACAGTGTCGGTTCCGTTTTCCAGTTTCGATCCCACCACCAGTATGCCAAAGTCGGTGTCCTGGGATATTAGGACAGTGAACACGCCCGGATCGCTTTCCGTGTCGTCCAGGTAGGTGAGGTTGGCTCCCCGGGCTGTCTCGTTCAACGCCCCAGCGTCATCGTCGTTTCCTGTCGACGTGTCGGTCCTGCCGGTCTTGGTGCCTATGAATATCACCGCGCTGATGACAACGGCGGCGACGAGTATCAGCATCATTGACCTCTGGTTCAGCGGGAACGGCATCAACGGGTGATTTGCATGTGGGATATTAGGGTTTGGCGGTCTGGGGCCAAAAGGTTTTAGAAAAACCACCCTTTCACCAGAACCAGATGGCGCCCTCCGCGGAAGACATCGTGGACATAGTCCGAAGCAACTTCGATCAATCCCCATCGGATTACGAGATGTTCGAGGGAGAGACCGGGTTGTTTCGGTCCCTGGGCCGGGACCTGGCGGGCCGTTGCTTCCTCAAACGGGGTGACGTGGTGGTGGACGTGGGAGCGGGAACGGGTCTGTCCACCGCCGTGCTGGCCAAGATGGTCTGCCCCGGGGGCAAGGTGATCGCCCTGGACAATTCCACCGCCATGCTGGACGTGGCGCGCAGACGTTTGGTGGACTGGGGCGACTGCATCCGGTTCGTGGAAAGCGACGCCTGGGCCCAGATGGCCGAACCCAAATCAGCCGACGCTGTGATCTACAACGCCACGATCTTTCTCATCCCCGGACCAGACCGATCGCTTATCATGGCGGCTGATGCGGTGAAACCCGGCGGGCTGGTGGCCTTCAACTTCCTAAAGGGCCTTCACGTGGGGTTGGATGAGATACGTACCCTGGCCAAGCGGGAGTTTGCCGATGACGCGCCTTACGGCCGGCCCGTAAACAACCGGAAAGACCTCAGGCACCTGGCCATGGCGGCGGGGTTTGTGGAGGAGGCCTACGGCGAGGTGCAAAAACCCCTGTCATGGGATCAGGCCATGGGGTTCTACATGGTACCTGCAATGGGTGCCGGGATGTTCCCCAGGGAGCAGGGGGACGAGAGGAAGGACAGGGTGCGCAAACTCTTCGAGCTGGTAAAGGACCGGGGTGACATCGTCCAGCGGTGGGGATGGTGGGTTGGGAGGAAACCCGCTCCAAGGGAAGCCGAACCGGAAAGCGTTCCCGGGATCGCCCGGGGAATTGCCTGAACTAATTTTTTGCCCATGTGTCGAGACATGGAAGTACTTATTTTTAGTAATGCAAAAGGTTATTTACCGATTTTTTAATAAATACATGTTGGTGAATACCATGGACAGGTATCAATTCTCTGTTGTGATCGAAAAGGATGAAGATGGTTACTTTGCCTACTGCCCCGAAATCCAGGGCTGTTACACTCAGGGTGATACCTATGAAGAAGCGTTGGAGAATCTGCGGGATGCAATTCATCTTTGCATCGAGGATATACTTGAGAGCGGAGAACCTATCCCAAAAAATGAGTTTATCAGCCTGACAACATTGGAAGTCACCGCATGAACGGTAAGATACCCAGAATATCTCCCACGAAACTAATTCATGCGATAGAGAAAATGGGTTTTCTTCCAGTCCGTCAAAGTGGAAGTCACCGAATTTTCAGAAATTCGGAAGGTGTCAGAATAACGGTTCCCTTCCATGCAAAAAAAACAATCCATCCAAAGATAATCAAGACAATATTAAGGGACCTCGATATGACGCTTGATGAATTCAAGAAATTCCTTTGATCCTCGATTATTTTTCGATCAATGGAAAGCCAGAGCATTGTCATTCCAGTGAAAGAAGTCCCAACCCCGTACCGGGATCCAACTTCCTGCTCATCGGTAGATCGTCCACTTTGAGGATGGCCACCTCTCCCACCACGCCCACGACCCCTCGTTTCAGGTGTCCTCCGATCAATGCGTGATCCCTGCCTGCCAGAGACACATGAAGATGGATCACGATCTCACCCCTGGTGGTTATGGTGCCCTGCATGGACACCAGTTCGTGGGGACCGTCTATGGGCCTGGTCAGGTACGCCTTGCCGTCGAAGTAACCGATCTCTCCCTCCACAAGCATGCCGATCCCGCAGGTTACCACAGCTGAACGTATACCTGTCTGTTCAATGAGGGTCTCGAGGGATTTGATCACGTCCTCCCCCCGTTCAAGTCTGCAAACGATCGTGTTATCGTTTTGAGCTATCTGCATGCCATCACTCCAAATTATCCAAAAGACCGTTAAGCCGTTTGGGCTTCCTGAACCTGCCCGGGTCCTTACCCAGCACGTACCCGTAAAGCAGGGGCAGTCCCAGGGACACCTCCGAAAACACCATGGCCCTGGTGGCCTCGTTTCGGATCTTGCCCCAGGCAACCGCCTCGGAAAGGGTTGAACCCGACAGCCCCCCGTCCGCCGATGTGGCGGTGGAAACCTGGATGGCGTACTTGTGCCCTTCCTGGGTTGCTCCGAAGTTCAAATTGGCCATCACTATGGCGTCGTTGATGTAGTTTTTTGGCACGCCCCCTCCAATGTATATCCCGCCGGAACACCTGGAGTTGACTATGGTCTGGACGATCTCGTAGTTGTCCTTTATGGAATCTATGGACATCTTGTCTATACCCCGGGCCCACTGCCGGGTGAGACCTATGCCGATGGACGAATCGTTGATGGCCGGTACGAATATGGGTACACCGGCCTTTGCACAAGCGTGTATTATGGAATCTTCATCCTCAACGTCTGCTGCCATCTTCAGCACGAATTCCCGGCTGGAGTAGTTTCCGGGGTCCATCCCCTCGGCGATATCGGCGATCCGGCTGTCCATCTCCTCGAAGAACTCGTCGTCGGTGTAAACGTCGAATATCCGGTTGATGCGCATGTCGTGCAGGTCGCCGTCGCTGGCGTGCTCCCGGGCGATGCAGTGGTTTCCACCCCTGGCGTACAGGTAATCCTGGTAGATGACGGCTCCCGTGGACACCACCACGTCCACGTGACCGTTTGCCACCATGTCCCGGATGACGTTGCGCAGACCCGCGGCGATCAGGGGTCCCGACAGCCCCAGAAAGATCGTGGGCTCCAGCTCATCGGCTAGCATCCGTTCCCAGATTTTCGCTGCGGTGCCCATGTTCCGGGCCTGTATGGACATGGTGGAGAAGCTGTCCACCAGTTCTGCCACGGTTGTTTCGGGCGTGAGCCTCAACTGGTTGACCGGCTCCGAAAGAAGCCGTTGTTTCCGTTCAACATCGATGTATTCACCTTCGGTCATGGGGACCACCCGTTGATCTGCATCGGGGGAGAATTTATTTCGTATTTCAGGCTTTCCGACAGATGGTCAAGGCACACTAATCTGTGATCTTGCGTCAATATTCAGGTCTTCATCGTCTTCAAAAACTTTTACCAGGATATTGAAGGTGCCCTGGGGAAGTTCCATTCGGGCAGTTATGCAACCGGTTGTCCTGGGTTTGATCTTCCCACTGACGCTCACCATGTCATCGGCTATGTTCCGATCCTGGATCGTCGTGTTGATGGCCCATATGTCCAAACGCACGTTGGACTCCTTGTGCCTGTCCATGTTGGTGAGGTATACATCCACGGTGATCGAGTGTTTATCATCAATCGTTATCGATCCTACCTTGTAATTGAGGTTATCGTAGACAAGGTCGGCATGATCCGGTTCAATGACACCCTGCTGGAACATTAGAAGGGGGAACTCTATGCACAGTACAAGTACCAGGATGACGGAAAGTGCCCTGGAAGACACGATGGCCCTTAAAAAACCACCAGATGATCGTTCAGGAAGGGGCGGAGGACTTCCAGCAGGTCTCATGTGCGTGATCGGTGGGTAGTAGTAATGGGGATACGGCATGACTCCCGGTGGTGGAGTGCCGGGTGGATTGTGGGCGGATGGCTGCGGCATATTGGGGTCCATATTTATCTTTCCATCCACGTTCTTCCCGCCACCGCTTTTCCCTTTTGCCCTTGGTTCTTTCTGACTCATTTCCTGCACCTCCCCTTGATCCCACCTATGATCATGAAAGTGGATGCCAGGATCGATATGGTTGCCGTCTGGGTCGGGAACTCCGGGATAACGGTCGATCTCAACTCACCCTCCTTTTGAATATCCTGCTGAGTTAACACTATGGTCTGGATGTCGGTTTCCCGGTGCCTTCCATTCTCGTATAACCGGAACTCAATATCATAACGCCTGGCATCCAGGTCCATTTCGATGTTGGCGGTTGCTGTCTTATCATCCTTAATGGATGGGAGGTGGATGGGTTCTAGCATGTCCAGGTATTTGGTGTTGGGGCCGTCTGCTGAACGGATCAGGACATGCATGGTGATATCCCCGGAATCTCCGGTGCCCAGACTTCGTATATATATCGTGGCCTTCAGATGTGGATTTGAACCGCCCTCTTCCAACTCGAAAAGGATTTGATCCATGACAACAGTCTTTTCTTCCAGATTGATCTGCAACGAGATAAACCCGGCCGTCCCAATTATCAGTACGATGATGATCAAGAAAACGTTGATCTTGAAGAATTTGTTCTTCCCGAATCTCTCCCTCTTCTTAACATCCGCCCTGGCAGTATTCTTATTCGATCTGACATCATCTTTGTTTGCAGAGTGACCGGTCGTTTTTTTATCCATCACACCACTTGAGCCTTTATTCTATTTTTAGGATAAAAGTTCTTCGCCCGGGATGCCAAATGCCATTTCTGTTCAACGGTAAAACCTATCTACTCCCGGGGATTTGGAGAGGGTGTGCGCTCAGGCGAGGACGGCAGGGCCCGATACGGGCTGATCGTTGCCATAACCAGCGTGTCCCTTGCAGCCATCCTGATCCGCACCAGCGATTCCCATTTCCTGGCAATCGCCTTCTTCAGGCTGTTGCTTGCCACCCTGATCCTGGTGCCCTTAGCTCTATACTTCGAACGGGAGTGGTTCGGGAAGCTCGACCTGCGTGACTGGATGATCATATCGGGTTCGGGCTTTGCCCTGTCGCTTCATTTCTCTTTCTGGATAGCGTCCCTGAACCACACCTCCGTAGCGGCATCGGTGGTCCTGGTGACCGCCCACCCGGCGGTGGTGGCTGTGCTGTCATTTGCCGCATTCGGTGAGAGACCCTCCAGACTTGTAGTCGGAGGGATCGGGGTATCCTTCGGGGGCATACTGATAATCGGGCTGGGCTCCAACGGGCAGGGGGGCAACACCCTCTGGGGAAACCTGCTGGCTCTTGTAGGAATGATGGCCATAGTGTTCTACCTCCTGGCGGGCCGGAGCATGCGCCGCCGTGTCCCGGTGCTGGTGTATGCGGTGGGCGTGTATTCCGTGTGCTCCGCGTTCCTGCTGGTGTTCTGCCTCCTTTACTCGGTACCTCTTACGGGCTACCCCCGAGACGAGTGGCTGCTCTTTTTAGGCCTGGCCCTGGTGCCCCATATCCTGGGTCACACGGTGTACAACTGGACCCTGAGATACGTGAGCGCGTCGGTGGTGTCCGTGAGCCTGCTGGGAGAGCCGGTGCTGTCGTCCATCTGGGCATACCTGCTGCTTTCAGAAAACCCCGGGACGGTGGTCATTGCCGGGGGAGCGGTCACGCTGGCGGGGATATACATGGTATCGCGGGGAAGGATAACAATATCATCTGAAGAATCTAAAAAACCGTCTTTGCCGTGAGGTCCTCTCCCGATAGGTCCGTTCTTCCCACCGTTCCTCTTCCTTTTCAAGCTCATCGCCCTTGAATTCTTTCTTTTCCTTAAGCTCGTCCAGCTCGCCGGCGTCCAGCCATACCCCGTTGCATTCCAGACAGACATCCACCTCAACGTCGTCTGCCCTCTCTATGTCCATGAGACCTCCGCAGCCGGGGCAGACCAGCTCGCTTTTCGACTGGGTGCCGATCTCCTTGGTCAGAAAATCGCTGAGCTTTCGGTTGCCGGTGATCTTCTTGAGCTCTCCCTGATCCAGCCAGATGCCCCTGCATTTCGGGCAGACGTCTATTATCACGTCGGGGCCAAAGGCCTCCATTTTCTCCTTTTTTGCCTCGACCCAGCACTTCGGACATTCGATGGTTTTTTCCTTTTTGGCCATGACGATCCCTCACTTCAGGTACCTGTCGAACCAGTCAGCGATCTCCCGGAGCCGTCTCATCCGATGTAGAGGTTTCCCTCCCCTGCTCAGTTCATGGTTCTCACCATGGAAGAGCACCAGTCTGCTCTCCACACCGTGATACCTCAGGGCGGTGAGCATCTGGATACCTTCTACATGCCAGCATCGCAGGTCCCGATCCGAGTGGATGAACAGGGTGGGCGTCTTTACGTTGGGCGCGAGCCTGATGGGTGACTGCTCCCAGCTCTTCTTCCTCCCTTTCCAGGGGTCGCCCCTGACCTGGTCGGGTGCAAAGTAGAACCCGATGTCGGATGTTAAAAACATGGTGTCCCAGGATGCTATCGACCGCTGGGACACGGCTGCCTTGAACCTGTCGGTCTTACCGATTATCCAGTTGGTCATGAACCCGCCGTAGGACCCTCCCGTGACCCCCAGCCTGGTCTTGTCTATGAAGTCGAAACGTTCGAGCACCCCGTCCAACACCTCCATAAGGTCCAAAAAGTCCCGGCCACCGTAGTCCCCGAAAATGTCCATGAAGGCGTTCCCCTTCCCGTCCCCTCCCCTGGGATTGCAGTAGAATACCACGTACCCCCTGTTGGCCAGCACCTGGAACTCGTGGTAGAACACGTCGGAGTAAACGGTCTTGGGGCCGCCGTGTATCTCGAATATTGCAGGGTACTTCTTTTTGGGATTGAAACCGGGGGGACGGATGATCCAGGTGTCCAGTTGTCGTTTTCCCACCACCAGGTGCTCAGGCTCGCAGACACTGCGGCCCGAAAGCGACCGGGAGTTGAGATCGGTTAGCCTCCTGAGCTTGCCTTCCACGGATGAATAGAGTTCCTGAAGATTCAGTCCCCGAAGTGCCACGAAATGGACAACTCCGTCCCGAACGTCGAAGGTGTCCACTGACCCTTCTCCCTCCACCACGGTTTTTACGTTCCCGTCCCGGTCTATTCGAAACAGGTGACAGTGGTGATCCTTGGTGGAGATGAAATAGAGCCAGTTCCCGTCCACGCGTTTGAGGGAGACCTCGCCCAAACGGACATCGGACCCCACCGATGCCCATAGGCTCAGGTCCAGGTCCCGGGTGATCTGTTTTAGCTTTCCGGATCGGATGTCCAGCAGGTGAAAGTCAGGGTTGGTGTTCACGCCGAACTTTCCGATGTCCGAAACCGCAACGATAACCTCCCGGTCGCCTATGAACCGGGGAGACAGGAAATAACGGGACCGTTTGGTGATCTTCTCAGGCCTCCCTCCGAGTTCCATCCGATATATGTCGGTCTCCAACGGCTTGTGCCCATCCCATTCGATACCCCGGAACACCACGGTCTTCCCCCGGATGTCCAGTTCCACCACATCCAGCAGCCCTTCGGTGTGCATGGTCAGCTTTCCTGAGGGTATCTTCGCCGTAAACAGCCGCCAGCGGAGCTTGTTGGTGTTCCCCATGCCGTTGTACCAGAAGGGTATCTCGTCAATGGTGGTGTAATCCCTGTCCTCCTTGAGCGCTTTGAGATGGGAGTCAATATCCCGTTTGCCCATTTCGTGGGGGAGAGGGCGGCTGGTGTCCACCCTGCACTGGAGCAGGAGTGTGGAGTCGTCCACGAATTCCATTGCTCCCACCGGGTAGGGAACCTTAAAGGCCATCTCGGCCTCGCCCTTTCCAACCTCGATACGGAATATCTCCGTGAAGATGTCCACGTCCAAGGAATCCGGATCCTTGTTCCTGCGGGATATGAAGTAGATGCATTTCCCGTCCGGGGACCAGCGTGGTTTTTCGTCCTTCCCCGAGTTTGTGAGGCGGTAGGTCCTTCGGCCTTCCCGGACGTGGATGTTCGATGTGTAATCGTTCTCCTTGACGTTCCCCTGTTTGACCACGAAGGCGGTCCTGTCCCCGTTGGGTGACATCTGGACGTCGGAGAGGAACCTGTAGCGGGCAATGTCTTCTATCTTGACGGCTTGAGCCATGGGTATCACCGGTCAATTGAGGAACGGATGTAAAAAGATTGGTGACGCTCAGATCGCCCCTTCCAACTCCAAAAGCCACCGTTTCCGTTCCAGCCCGCCGCCGTAACCCACCAGTTTCCCGTCATGCCCCACCACCCTGTGACAGGGTACCACCACCGCCAGGGGATTGGCGTGGTTGGCCATGCCCACCGCCCGGGACGCCCCGGGCCTGCCGATGGCCCGTGCAACCTCGCCGTAGCTCCTGGTCTCCCCGTGGGGGATATCCATGAGCGCCTTCCACACGGTTTTCTGAAACGGTGTCCCCAACAGATGAACGTGGAGATCGAAACGTTTTCTCTTTTTCTGGAAATACTCCTTGAGCTGGATCATGTGGGGTGAATGGGTGGACCGCTGAGGTTTTGCGCCCCTTTTGATATGATCATTGATTATGGATCGGACCTCGCCCTCGCCGCAGAAGTGGACAGTGGTTAACCCCCGACCGTCCCAGGATGCGAAAACCTCCCCGATGGGTGTGTCCAGTATGTCGTAGAACAGAATATCCCTGCTCACACAATCACCAACCTATGTTTTGGGTGCCAGCAGGCTTTTGATATCCCCGCGGGCCTGCTCCTGGTACTTGGCATCGTAAATGGCCCGCATCACCACCATCTCGGTGAACTGTTTGACCTTGTCCGGTGGTATACTGTCCCCTTCGATACCCAGGTCCTTGAGCGCCTTTTTCACCACAAACTTGCCCATGGGGCCGGCGTAGTAGACGATCCGTTTGGTGACCTGATCGATTATGGAGGGTATCAGCGCACCTCCTCGATCTTCATGGCCCTCTTTATGTCTGATATCATTTCGTTGATGACGAATGCCAGTTCCACGATCTCCACTGGACCGTGTATCGTTACCCTGTTGAAGTCCTCGCCCAGGCTGGCCCGTTCTCCCGCCCTGACCAGTTCACCTATGGGACGCACGATGAAGTACTGGCACGCCGCCAGGATGATCACAGCCGCGATCAGGTTGATTATGATAAGGGATAGAAGGGAAAAAAGCCAAACGCTCTCCAAATCGGAGCCTAGAAGGATCGGGATAATCAGGGATCCAATGCTAACTGCGATGTAGTAAACCGCCAGGCTCCAGATCACCATGCCCTTCAGGCTGAACAGCCATTTCACGTGAAGCGTCTCCTGCAGTTTTTCCACAACCCCCTTTTTCTTCTCTCGATTTTCCAGCAGGTTCATATCCTTGGCAATGCGTATGCTGTTGCGTAGTCGTCTCAGTACCCGGGCCAGGGCATTGAGCTCCTGGGTTCTGTGGCCCATTATCCCCACTTCCAGTTTCCCCCGGGATATCTCCCTGGACACGGTAAGCAGATGGTCTACAGGGTCCAGTACCCATTTTTTCAAATAGAGATAGGCAAGAACGATCCCCAGTGCCATGGGAATGAACGTGTTGAGGGGGACGGTGTAGTGGGAAAGGTCCAAAACGTAGGAGAACTGGAGCGCCATGAGGAACGATCCCCCTGACATGGTGACCCAGAGTATGACGTAAGCCACCACCAGTCTGTATCCTATCCTTTTTTTGATATCTACAACATCCATCCGATGGCATCCCGCGTGTGGTTATATGCGCCCGGGGGGTAAATTACACTTTGGTGGGCAATCGATATCTAAGTGTGGTGGGCAACCGATATCCATCAGTGTGGTGGGCAACCGATATCTATCAGTATGGTGGGCAACCGATATCTATCAGTGTGGTGGGCAATCGATATCTATCAGTGGGTTAATGAAGGTGCGGATGGCCGATATCGATTCAATCTACGAAGGCCAGATATGGCGTCCCCCTTCCGAGGCCTATTCGTTGATCCTTCAGGCCACCGTGGGCTGTTCCTGGAACCGGTGCACCTTCTGCATGGCATACCGGGACAAGACGTTCCGGATCAAGTCCCAAAGCGAGATCAGACGGGACGTGGAAACTGTCCTTCCCGCATACCGGGACGTGGAACGGATATTTCTGGCCGACGGTAACGCCCTGCTCATTCCCACTGACGATCTTGTTTCCATTCTGGAACTTCTCTACTCCAGTTTCCCAAAGCTCAAACGGGTCACCCTCTACGGAGGGCCCCAGGATATTCGGGACAAGACCCATGATGAACTGATCCGGCTCCGGGATGCAGGTTTGGGCATGGTCTACTTGGGGCTGGAGTCCGGGTCCCGGAAGGTTCTAAAAAAGGTCCGAAAGGGGGCCGGACCGGAGATGATGGTGAGGGCGGGCCAGAAGATGAAGCGGGTGGGTATCCCACTCTCCGCCATAGTGATACTCGGGCTGGGGGGACAGGAGCTGAGCCGGGAACATGCGGAGCAAACCGGAAAGGTGCTCACCCGTATGCAGCCTGCATACATCGGATGCCTGACCCTGATGATATACAAAGGATGCGAGATCGAAAAGGAACAAAACGAGGGAAGGCTGACCCTACTCGAACCCCATCAGGTGTTCGACGAGCTGGAGATCATGGTGGAGAACCTGCTTTTTTCGGATGAGACGGTTTTTCGGGCCAACCACGCTTCAAATTACCAGCCGCTCCGGGCCACCCTGCCCGCACAAAAGGACCGGCTCCTTGAAAAAATCCGCTCCCTTCGGGAATCCGGGCAGTTCAAACCGGAATTCATGCGGGCGCTGTAGTTGGTGCTCTCCCAGGGTGAGTTTGGTATGCGTGAGGGCCCGAATGGGCATGCCGGTCGGTGTTGTGACGTCCCTATGGTCTAACAATAGAATAATATAATGGTGCCATTGTTTAATAATATGTTTTTTTGCAAAGGTTTATAGCTCCTTAAATTCATATTTTCTATGTAAACCGTTGCAGCCGGATCCCACCACAGTTTTGCAAGGAGGAGTAGAAAAAATGGAAACTCTCATAGGTTCCAGAACATGCAAGAGGTGCGGGCGGGAGGTGGTCTATGACCAGTGGATACGTTCCGATGGTCTCTGCCGCATGTGCAAGATAGTCTATCAGAACAGTTACTGAAAGCACACCAGCCCCCATCCCCGCCCACCACTTTCGGCCACTTTCGGCCACTTTCGGCCACTTTCGGCCACTTTCGGCCACCCCCCTTATCCCGGCTTATATATCCCAGTGGCCATGGTTAGTTACAAGGAGGCAAGGAAACATGTCCAATGAACACCATACATGGGAACAGATGTACGCTCTTATGGGATGCCGCACCCGGTTTTCCAAGAGGCTCTATTGAGTGATGTATCATTCCCTTCCGGGGGGTAGGGAAGATATGGTCATCAATTACCTTGTGACACCGTCACGGTCCAGCAGGGGCACAGCGCATATCGTTTTTTCTTCGGGGGAAATGCGCTGGTGCTCCTGCCCTTCGTTTTTTTTCAGAAAACGCTGCAGGCATATTGAACATATCAGATGATATCCTTGACCCTGTCAAAGAGGGTCCTCTTGCCCACTGTGTGCCCGGACTTGCTCTTCTTCCCAAGTTCCTGGTAAAGCTCCTTTTCATCCCTGGTCAGTTTCTTGGGTATATCCACGATGACCTTGACGTAAAGATCGCCCCGGTCGTCCTTACCCCGTCCTTCCAGGTGGGTCATCCCCTTCCCCTTGAGCCGCATAATGGTGTGGGTCTGGGTGCCGGGATCTATATTGATCTTTGCCTTTCCTTTGAGGGTGGGCACCTCCAGTTCCCCCCCGAGTACCATAATGGGCACCGGGACATTCACCTCGCACAGGAAGTCGTCCCCGTGGCGCTCGAAGATGGGATGTTCCTTGACCCGGATGATGATGTAGAGGTTACCGGCCCGGGCACCTTCATCCCCCACGTTGCCCTTTCCCGTCATGCGCAGGTGGGAACCCGAGTCCACCCCGGCGGGTATGTTGACATTGAACTTCTCCTTCTCCCTCACCGTACCTGATCCGGAGCATGTCTTGCAGGGTTTTTTGACTATCTTGCCCTTGCCGTTGCAGTTGTTGCAGGGGGCGATGCGCACCGATTGGAATGGCCCCATCTGGGTTACCTGCTGGACCTGACCTGAACCGCCGCAGACCCGGCAGGAAATGCGTTCCGATCCCTCCGCCGCCCCGGTGCCGTCGCATTGCTCGCAGCGGACCTTGCGGGGCACCTCGATCTCCCTTTTCAGCCCCTCCGCAGCCTCCTCCAGTGTCATTTCCAGGGTGTACTGCAGGTCCTCGCCCCGCTTGGGGCCGCCCCTGCCGTCCATGTTGCCGAACAGGTCGAATCCACCAAAACCTCCCGCGCCGAAGTCCTGCATGAAACGTCGCAGTGCATCGGATAGGTCAAAGTCGAAACCTCCCATCCCCTCGCCGTAATCCCCGGTGGTGCCGAAACGATCGTACTGGTCACGTTTCTGTTCATCGGAGAGGACATCGTAGGCCTCGGTGGCCTCCCGGAACTTCTCCGCCGCCTCCTTGTCATCGGGGTTACGGTCCGGGTGGTACTTCATGGCCATCTTGCGATATGCCTTGGTGATATCTTCCTTGGAAGCGTCACGGGAGACTCCCAGTGTGTCGTAATAGTCCTTGTTTGGCAATGGAGTCCCCCGTTAACCGACCAGCCCTATGGATCACTTCTTCTTCTTTGGTTTGTCTTCCACTTCCTCGTAATCCACGTCCACCACGTTGTCATCGTCCATGCCCTGATCATCGTCATCGGGTGTCTGGGCCTGCTGGGGCCCCGGTCCCATGTCACCGTCCTCGGGACCCTGGGCACTTTGCTGGTACATGTGGGCAAAGAGGTCCTGGGCCTTGGAGGACAGGTTCTCGGTCGCGGTCTTCACCTCCTCGATGTCGTCGCCGGAGAGGGCGCTCCTGAGTTCCTTGAGGGCTTCCTCCACGTCCTTTTGCTTTTTGGAGTCAAGCTTGTCGCCGTGGTCCTTCATGGCCTTTTCGGTGGTGTAGGCCAGGGTCTCGGCCTGGTTGCGTGCGTCCACCTCCTCTCTTTTCTTACGATCCTCCTCGGCGTGTTCCTCTGCATCGTCCACCATCTTGTCGATATCCTCGTCTGAGAGGGCACCGGTCCCGGTGATGGTGATATCTTGTATATTGCCCGTGGCCAGATCCTTGGCGGACACGTGGACTATCCCGTTGACGTCTATATCGAAGGCCACCTCGATTTGGGGTATGCCCCGGGGAGCCGGGGGTATGCCCACCAGTGAGAAGTTGCCAAGGGTCTTGTTGTAGGAGGCCATCTCCCGCTCTCCCTGGAGAACGTGTATGTCCACCGACGGCTGATTATCGGCCGCGGTGGTGAACACCTTGGATTTTTTGGTGGGTATCTTGGTGTTGCGGTTGATTATGCGCGTGAACACCCCGCCCAGGGTCTCAACCCCCAGGGAGAGGGGCGTGACGTCCAGAAGAAGGATGTCCTTGACATCCCCTGCAAGAACCCCGCCCTGTATGGCGGCTCCTATGGCCACGCACTCGTCAGGGTTGATGCCCTTGTGGGGGTCCTTTCCGAAATAGTTCTTGACGAAGTTCTGGACCATGGGCATCCGAGTCGATCCGCCCACCAGCAGTATCTTGTCGATGTCGGACGGGTCCAGCTTGGCATCCTTGAGTGACCGTTTCGTGGGACCCATCACCTTCTCAAGAAGATCCTCGGTTATCTTCTCGAACTCGGAGCGTGAAAGGTCGTAGTCCACGTGCAGCGGTTCGCCCTTCTTTTGGGTTATGAACGGTATGTTGACGTTGGTGGAGGGAACACCGGAAAGCTCGATCTTTGCCTTCTCCGCCGCGTCCTTTAGACGCTGCCGGGTCTGGTGATCCTTGAGCAGGTCCACCTTGTTGTCCTTCTTGAAACGGTCGTTGAGCCACTCCATGACCCGCTCGTCCCAGTCATCGCCCCCCAGCTTGTTGTTGCCGGAGGTGGACTTGACCTCGAACACACCCTCCCCGATCTGAAGGATGGAGACGTCGAAGGTTCCGCCGCCCAGGTCGAACACAAGGATGGTCTGGTCGCCTTCCTTGTCAAGACCGTAGGCCAGGGAAGCTGCCGTGGGCTCGTTTATGATCCGCTTGACCTCCAGGCCGGCTATCTTGCCGGCGTCCTTGGTGGCCTGGCGCTGGGCGTCCTCGAAGTATGCCGGGACGGTGATCACCGCCTCCTTCACCGGCTCGCCCAGGTACGCTTCCGCATCGGACTTCAATTTCTGAAGTACCATGGCGGATATCTCCTGGGGCGTGTAGGACTTGCCTCCCATCTTCACCTTCTTCTTAGAACCCATCACTCTCTTGATGGAGCTGATCGTGTTCTCAGGGTTGGCCACCGCCTGGCGCTTTGCCATCTGTCCCACTGCCCGGTCGCCGTCCTTGGTGGTGGCGACCACCGACGGGGTTGTTCGGGCTCCTTCCGAGTTCGGGATGACGGTGGGTTGACCACCCTCTATCACAGCTACGCACGAGTTCGTTGTTCCGAGGTCTATTCCGATTATCTTTCCCATTTTTGATCCCCCTTAGAGGTTTAAGTATCATTTCTATGAAGAACCCTTCTCGGGCACGCTTACCTTGACGACCGCCGGGCGGACTATGCGATCATTATCACGATAACCCCTCTGGGTCACCTCCAAAACGGTGTCGGTGTCCACCTTTCCCGGCACCGATTCCACGCACTCGTGGACGGAGGGGTTGAACACCTCTCCCACCTGGCCAAAGGGAACATAACCCTGATCCGCCAGGTTGCGATCCAGCAGTTTCTGGATCATCCTCACCCCGCTGAGGACCTTCTTGTTGTATCTGGTCTCCTTGATGGAGTCCAGCGCCCGCTGGAAAGTGTCCGCCACCTCCATAATGCCTATTGCCAGTTCGTCCATCCTCTTTTGGGCATAAATCTCCTTTTCTGATGCGGCCCGCTGCCGTATCTTTTCCATGTCGATCTGGAACCGTTTCATCCTCTCGGTTTCCGTCTCCAGCAATCCCTGGAGCTTCATCACCTCTTCTTGAAGCCCCTGTATGATCTCGTCTTTTTGAACGATCTCGGGCTTTACAGGGGGGGACGGGCCACGGTCCTTTTTTTCTTCACCATCATCTTTAATGATCTTTTTTAAATGGATGTCCAGGATTCCGTTGCGATAGGTGGCCGATGCGCTGTCCGGGTCCACGGGGTTGGCCAGGGGTATGTCTTTGTTGTACCGGCGGGAAGGGGTGTTCACCCGGATCATCACCTTGGATTCCTCCACGTCCAGCTGGATATCCTCCTTGCCGATGCCGGGAAGTTCCACGGTAACGGCGATGGAATCGGGACCGTCCATTACCTCGGTTACTGGTGTCATTTCCGCCTGTCGGTCGCCGCCGAACAGGTTGAGTCTGGGTTTGCCGGACGGGTCCGGCTCCATGGAGAACCCGAAGGTCTTGCGGGAGCCCGGTTCCTCCTTCCAGGCGTCCGCTGCCTTCTTTCGGAGCTCTTCCCATATCCGGTTGACCTCGCTATCGAACGGGTCGTTCTTTCTCCCGGGTGACATGTTGATCATTCCGACTCTACAACCACTAGTTGTCTACCTGCGGCTATATCAGAACTGCTATAAAAAGTTTGTTTGGACGTGACGGTATTGTGTGAGCAGTATGGGATCGTCCTCTCCGATGAAGGATTGCTGTTTACCACCGTAGGTCAATATGATGGTCACTTCCTGCCCGATCAGGGATCGTACATCTTCCAGGTTCACGGATTTTTCAAAACCGAACTCGGCGGTAAGCATGTCCGGGTTGGTGTTGGCCGAGGATTCCAGCCTGTACTGTTTACCATCCTCACTCTGAACAATTTCTAAAAGTAGGAACAATTATCATTCATATCTCCAATATATACACGAGAAGGTCCATCATGAGTCCCATTTCCCATGCCTTCATCGCATGGTTCATTGCACTTCTCGTTGCATCCCGTGTCAACGACCGGCGGTTGATCGTTATCTGCGGCGTTGCCGCCGATATTGATGGTGTATTCATCCTGATCGATAGTCAATCCTACGCGGACTACCACCACACCTTCGGCCATTCCCTGATATTCGGTGTGATGATTGCCCTGGTGGCGACGGCTTTGGGCTCGGACCGGTTGCGGGTTTTTGTGGGAAGTCTGGTTGCATTCGGACTGCACCTGGTGGCTGATGTGGTGGGATCGAACTGGAGGATCATGCCCCTGTACCCGATTTCGAATTTGGAGGTGAGCCTGGTCGATCATCTGTCCGATGGGATGATATACAATGTCATCAACCCGTTGGCCATTCTGTTGATGTTTGTTGGGATATTTGCAGTCATGTATCGCAGGGAGATATCTCCACTGGAGTTCTTCTCAGAAAAACTGGATCATAGGGTGACGGGCTGGTTCATCTACCCCTGGAAGTACAGGTGTCACATGTGCAATAGAAGAGCGTTTGCAGAATGCGTCGAGTGCCAAAAGAAGGTGTGCGCCAGGCACCTGCCCAAACTGGTGCCGTCGAGATGTGAGATGTGTTGGGAACGATCTGAGAATGGGTGAAAAAAACGACCAATAGGTGAAAGATTATCATCCGAGAGAGCGCAACTTGTCGCAGGATACACCCTCCCGGATTGATATTAATTCCATTTGAGGATTATAAACGGTTTTGGTGTATCTGGATATATGGTATGATGGGTGTAACTGCCCATTGTGTGTGTATTTTTTCCAAACCGTTCGGGAGGGGTTCATATCTCTCCCTACCAAAAGTCGTTCATATACAGCCAGTCATTTGCAGGGTCAATGAACCGTGTGGTCTGCCCCAGGTGTAATCAGATAAATCCCCCGGGGGGTCCAGACGGTCTGGTCAAGGTGGGAAAACGCTTCTGCGTCGAATGCGGGGGCGAGTTCAGGGTGGAGATAATTGTGAAGTGAAGTGAATAGTCGGTTGTCTATTCCTTTTCAACAACAGTCTCCACGGTTTCTTCCACAACTACCTTCTGCTCCACCACGGTTTGCGTCACAGTTTCTTCGGAGGATCCGACCGTTTCGTCACCCGGATCATCGGCATCATCGTCGTCTGAATCCTCCTCCTCCCCATCGTCCTCCTCCCCATCGTCCTCCTCCCCATCGTCCTCCTCCCCATCGTCCTCCTCCCCATTGTCCTCCTCCCCATCGTCCTCCTCCCCATTGTCCTCCTCCCCATCGTCCTCCTCCCCATTGTCCTCCTCCCCATCGTCCTCCTCCCCATCGTCCTCCTCCCCATCG
>Ga0272441_10001855_pt1 | contig 44293 bp, 50 predicted proteins | sample SSMProp6N_FD_193582 | JGI IMG/M metagenome (GOLD analysis project Ga0272441, IMG submission 193582) | Marine sediment archaeal communities from Little Sippewissett salt marsh, Falmouth, MA, United States - SSM-Prop-6N | ecosystem: Environmental > Aquatic > Marine > Wetlands > Sediment ... | reverse complement strand
CAGGCGTTATCCGGCGCCAAGGCGTTGATGGTGGTATGGATATACTTCTCGAAGTAGTAGGACGCGTAGAGTCACCAGTAACGGAGGCCGTCGACGAGGACTGGGGACAGGTAGAGTCAGAGATAGTCGTAGAGGAAAGATACGCAGCAGGCCTCACCGGGCTCGACGGATTCAGCCACGCCATCGTGGTCTTCTACATGCATAAAGCGACTTTCATGCCTGAGACACACCTGGTCCGCAGGCCACAGGAACGAGAAGACATGCCTCTGCTCGGCATATTCGCGCAGAGGGCTAAACACAGGCCGAACCCGATAGGAGTAACAGCCGTGGAGGTGCTGGGCGTGAAACACAATAGGTTGATGGTTCGTGGCTTGGACGCCATCGACGGCACACCGGTCCTGGACGTCAAGCCCTACTTTCCAATTTACGACGCGAGGGGCGAAGCCAAGGTACCGGAGTGGGTTAGCAGGCTCATGGAGGACTATTACTAGGGTTTGTGGCGGTGAACTCGCCCAGCCCTCGCCCCAGTGTGCTGGCCGTCCTCTACAGTCAGGACGCCGTTCACCATGACGTGGGTTATTCCCCTCGGGTGACGTCTCGGCTCCTTGTATGTCGAGAGGTCTTCAATGGTTTTTGGGTCGAACACCGTGATGTCCGCCGCGTAGCCGGTCTTTATGAGCCCTTTGTCTTTAAGATCATGTATCTGGGCTGGGTGGCTGGTCACACGCCGCACAGTGTCCTCCAGCCTGAGCACGCCTTCTCGGACGTACTTGCCGAGCACCCTTGGGAAGGCGCCGTAGGCCCTGGGGTGGGGTTTCCCGAGGAGGAGGCCGTCTGTGCACACCGTGCCGAAGGGGTGGGCCATTATTCTCTTGACGTCTTCCTCGTCCATGGTGAAGCTGATCATGCTGGTGGCGTTCCTCTCCTCCAGCACTATGTCCATCAACGCGTCAACCTCCGTCTGGCCACGGGCCCCCACTATCTCCTTCATGGTCTTGCCCTCGTGGACCATGTTCTCTTCTGTCTGCAGGTTGGTTACGAGCAGCCTGTCCCACCTTGGCGTCCTCGACATGCCTGCGGTGTACTCCTGCCTTATCCTCTGCCTGATGTCGGGGTCGCTGAGGCGTCCCAGCAGCCTCTCGACGCCCCCGGCGTGGACCCAAGCTGGTAGGAGGCTGCTCAGGAACGTGCTTCCCGCCGTGTACGGGTACTGGTCGAAGGACACCTGGACGCCGCGTGCCTTGGCTTCCTCCAGCCTCTCCAGCGAATGGACCGAGTTGCCCCAGTTGGCCTCGCCGCTCACCTTGAAGTGGCTCACGTGGACGTGGACGCCTGAGGCTTCGCCCACCCCGACCACCTCGTCTATGCTCCCCAGCAGCGTGTCGCCCTCGTTTCTCATGTGGACGACGAAGACCCCTCCGTGGGCGGCTGTCACCCTGCAGAGCTCGATGAGCTCGGCGGTGTCCGCGTAGATGCACGGCGCGTATATGAGGCCGGTGCTGAGGCCTACTGCGCCATCCCTTAGGCTCTCGGCGAGGAGCCGCTTCATCTCAGCGAACTCCTCCGTATCCGGGCGTCTGTCGTCCATCCCCATGGCGGCCAGCCTGAGGTTGCCGTGACCCACGAGGCTAGCCACGTTGATGGACGGCCTGGCTTCCTCCAGGGCGCTGAGGTATTCACCCATGGTCCTCCAGGTCCACTCTATGTCTGGGTCGCGGTTGAGCCCCGCTAGGTATCTTCTCCACTCCACGACATCGGCTTCCTTTATGGGGGCCTCGCCCAGGCCGTCCTGTCCCACGATCTCTGTGGTCACCCCCTGCATTATCTTGGCCTCGGCGAGGGGCTCGGAGAGTAATAACAGGTCGGAGTGGCTGTGGGTGTCGATGAACCCCGGCGCGACGATTTCGCATTCGAGTCTTATCACGATCTCAGCGTCGCCTATCACACGTCCGACTTCGGCTATCCGACCGTCCTTGACGGCGACGTCGCCGCGGAACCAAGGGTTACCAGTACCGTCCACCACCCTACCGCCTCTGAGGATGACGTCGAACATGGGTTGAGTGAGCCGCGGAGCATATAGAAGGTTTTCCCGGGCTCACATGAACTCCGTGAGGCTGAGCTGCCGTCCCCGGCCCCGGTCCAAGTCGGCGTCGAAGGGCAGCAGCACGCTGCGCCCAGCCTCCGTGACCAGGTCCACGTACTTGTCGGCGTCCACCCTGCCCCTGTACAGCGCGGGCCGCACCCTGCGGAACCTGTTGCTGTGCCCCGCGTCCACGTAGATGTACTCTATGGGCGTCCGCTCCTCGACCCTCATCTTGGCCATGCCCAGCGCCTCCGCGGCGGCGACGTGGGGCAGCTTGGCCTTGTACTCTCCGGGGCGCCGCCTCAGGGTGGTGGTGATGCGCAGCTCCTCGGCGGGCACCCTGCCCCTGCGGATGCGGCGGCACGCCAGATCCAAGACCCCCAGCGCCTGCTCCACTCCCTCCGTGACGACCTCCTCGGCGGAGCCGTGGCTCAGGAGGGCGTCGATGATCTCTCGCTGGACCCTGGCCACGTAGGGCGCGGTGTCGCGTCTCCGTGTCTCTATGCCCCTGTAGACGTACCGGCCTTCGAGGGTCATGCCGTAGTACCTGTTGGCGGCGCCTATGTTCAACTCGTTCTTCTGGGGGAGAAGCACGAGGTACCTGAACACGTTCTCGACGGACATGGGGAGTCTCAGCCGCTGCGAGACGACTCGGGCCAGCTCCTCGTAGTCGCGGCGGGTGGCGCCGGGGCGCTTGAGGAAGAGGCTGTCGTTGTTGCCGTAGACGGCCCTGTACCCGTGCTCCCGGGCTATGTTCATGGTGGCCACGAGGCTGTCCCGGGCCACCCTGTTGATCTCCATGAAGGTGTCGAAGTTGCCGAACCTGTTGGCCCAGCAGCCGCTGTAGCCGTAGGTGCAGAAGAGTATGCTCTTGAGGGCGCTCTGGCGGCCGTCGCACCACCGCCACTCCTGTGAGCCTTCCTCCAGGGCCCGCCTCCTGTACTTGTAGTGGAGGCGCCGCTGCAGCGCCTCCCGGGTGAAGTCTATCACGAAGCCCTCGTCCGCGTCCCGGCGCACCGTCTCGTAGCTTATGTTGTGCTTCACCATTAGGCTGGGGAACATGCTGTCGAAGTCCAGCACCCCCACGTACTCGTGGAGCCCCACGTCGGGCATCAGTATGAGGCCGCCGTGGTCGAGCCTGAGCATCTCCTCCAGCGTCATGACGGGCTGGAAGTCCCCGGACCGGGGTATGAGGACGCCGCGGCTCCTGGCCTCGTAGCACTGCCTGCTCTCGATGGCGCGGCCGCTGCCCCACTCGGACGCCAAGTGAGGCGCCTCCCGGGTGTACTGCACCCTCTCCGTGACCCCCGCCAACCCTATGCTCTCATAGGTGTGGGAGGTGACGTGGAGCCTGCCCTTCCACAGCCTGGCTTCGCCGCCCTCCAGCGCCCCCAGCCTATGGGCACGGTTGGCTTCGCTGTACTTGAGGAGGTCGTGGAGGTCCCGGGTCCCGCAGACAAGCATGTCGGGGTCGTAGTCCCTGACGTACGCCAGGAAATCCCTGAGGGCGCCGCCGGCGAAAACGTATCCCTCGGGCTCGGCGACCTCGACGGTGTCCTCGCCCCAGTCTATGCGGAACCACAGCACCCGGAAGGGTGGCGGCTCCTCGTCCAGTGTCGGGGTGAACGAACGTATGCTTCTCAGCCGGCGGCGCCTGTCCACGTCGGCCTCCACCCTCGTGAAAGGGATGAGATGCCTGTCGCAGAGGTACCTCTGGGTGTGTGTCATGTCAACGTCGTAGAGGGCTTCCACGTACTCGGAGGACTCGAAGTGGGACACGACGCGGCGGTATCGGTCTATGCTGTCCACCTCGACGCGGATCACCGTCGCCACGCCCATGTCCTTGATTGAGGAGACCCTGCGTTCCACTGTGACGGATGGGAGGTCGTCCTTCTCCTCCAGCATGTACATGAGGCGCTCGGGCTCGACAGCGGGCTCCAGGAAGAGGTCCGGGTGGTACGTGTCTAGGAGCCTCACCCTGCCGCCGCCCTGCTCCCTGACCCAGAGGGCGGCCTGGCTGCCCCTCACCCTGACGTCGAGGAGCCAGCCGTCAACCCTCGACGCTGGGCCCCCCTGAGAGCCGCCGCTTGATCTCGTCGATCTCCCTGCGGTTGTCCGCCGCCGCCGTCAGCAGCAGCAGGTCCAGGGTGGAGAGCACCTCGCTGTAGATCATGGCCCCCATCTCGCTGGACCACGTCGCCCATAGCTCGTCGAAAGCCGCCTGCATGGCCTCGTCCTTGAGGGCCTCCCGGTACCTGGCCTTGAGCTGCGCCATGGTGTCCTGGAGCCGGGTCCGCATGGAGCCCTTCATCACTCTGCCCAGAACCACGCCTCCTCGCCGCCGAACGAGACCACCCTGCCCCTGCGGGCGGAGTCGGGGTGCTTGACCAGATGGGCCGACAGAAGGCCGCCCTCCACCGGCCTCAGGTAGACCATGACGTTGGCCGCGTGCCTGAGGTAGCTGCCTCCCTCAGGCGGCGGCGCCCGGCGGCTCCTGCCCGCGGGGCGGCAGGTGGCTGCCAGCGGGATGCCCTGCTCCTGGCAGGTCTCCCGGAGCCGGGAGACGACCCCGGTGAACTCCCAGGGGCTCTCCCGCTTCACCGCCAGCGGGCCGTGGAATATCTTGGATATCTGCTGGACGGCGACTAGGTCCACGGGGCCGGTGCGCCTCAGTATCTCGTCCACGAGGCCCGGGGCCTTGATGAGCTGCCTCTCGGAGAAGGCGCAGACCACGTGTATCCCCGGCACCACGTGCTCGGGGTCCAGCCCCGCCTCGACGGCGAGGGAGATCAGGAAGTCCATGTCCATTATGGATCTGCTGCGCCTGTAGTTGCCGCAGACCACGTACACGGCTTGGCCGGGCTCGCCGCCGCTGGGCCTCACCGTCTCGAAGACGAGCCTGTGGAGGAGTCGGTCCACCAGCTCCTCGTCGCAGCCTCCGTAGAAGAGGTAGAACGTCCCAGGCTCCAGGCCGCCTATGAGGGAGTCCAAGGCCTGGCTGCCCGTGGATAGGCGGCGCTGGCGGGACCGCCTCCGCAGCACGTTCAGCGCGGTCTCGAAGCCTTCGGCGGGGGCGTCGCGGGTGGATGCGTGGACCATGCTCTCAGGGGCTCTCCGGGGTGGAGCGGATTTAAGGTGCGCGCAGCCCAGCCGAGGAGGGAGAGAGGTGAAAATGTGGCAGCTACGTGAGACAATATATATGCGTGTCAACACTCAGCTAGAGGCATACCTTGGAGCTACCTATAGCAATCTCCGCCTTGTTCGACAGATACAGGCGGGTAGAGACGGTTAACATCGTCCAGAACCTCGACTCAGACCAAACCAGAGCAGATGAGCCTATCTACGGCGTCTGCACACTCGTAAAGACCAGGCACGATGAGTACCTGCTGGTGAGGCACACATACGATTTACCAGGCATCAAGGAGAACGACTGGACTACGCCGTGCGGCAAGGTCGAGAAGGGAGAGTCCTTCGAAGAAGCCGCCATCAGGGAGATCCTTGAAGAGACCGGGATAGATGCCAGGATCACGGACCTCTACAAAGTCTTCCACTACGACCACCTCTGGGAGGGAGAGAAGAGGGCGGAGTGGTACATCATCGTCTTCCACGGGGAAGTCGTGTCCGAGCCGGATCACCACGAGTCCAAGGAGATAGCGGAGGTACGCAAGTTCAGGAGGCTTCCCATCAACTTCGCCGGCGAGCTAGGGAAACACTACAGTGATCTGATGTAGCCTATTCTCGGCGCTGCTAGACGTACATCGAACTGCAGCAGGTGTTTTAAGCGTCAGCCTGTATTTCCTGTCCATGTCAGATTTCAAGAAGGCGGCCGCGGACCTGCACGACGTCTACAGTAGGCTGCATCCCCAGGTCCATAGCCGGTTCGAGGACGAGATGCCTAGGTACTGGGGCAGGGAGTGGAAGGCCAACACCACGGTGGGCAAACTCAGGACCGTTCTCCTTCACCGCCCCGGCAACGAGTTCCTCACCGTCGGCAGCCCCACGCCCTGGCCGCCCCATGAGTCCAGCTGGGACGCGTGGAGGATGACAGAGAAACCCGACCTGGGCGAGCTTGTGGAGCACCATGAGGCACTCGTAGACGCGTTCAAGGCCGAGGGGGTGGAGGTGGTCATCAGGAAGCCGGACCCGTGGGACCCGCCCTACACGGTCAAATCCATCTACTGCGACGACGTGGCCCACGCCGCCGTCTACGGCCACGTGATACTTCGCATGTACGACAGCATCAGGAAGGGCGAGGAGCTGCCCACCTATCAGACCCTCGCCGAGGTCGGGTGCCCGGTCGTGGGCATGATCATAGGCGACGGCATGGTGGAGGGAGGCCCCTGCGGCTGGCTAGACGAGAAGCACGCCATCATCGAGGTCCACTACCCGCGGGGCAACACTGGTGACCCCGCAGTCATGAGGGCCAACGAGTGGGGACACCGGCAGTACGCCAATATGATCAAGGCCCAGGACCCGGAGGTCGACATAAGGATGGGGCCAGGCTACGGCACGCGTAAGGGCACCATCCACTACAGCATGATAGACAGACACACCAGCGTCGGAGAGGCAAGCTACTACGACCCGTACCTAGCCGAGTGGATGAAGAGGGAGATGGACTGGGAGTTCATAAAGCCCCCGGACGACCTGGTGAGCATAGACACCCGCGGCTTCGCTAAGGGGCCGGACTGCGGCGTCGTCCTTGAGCCCATGAAGATAGTCACCAGCGACCAGTACCCCGAGGCCACCAAGTGGTTCGAGAGCATAGGCGTCGAGGTGGTGGAGGTGCACATACCCAGCCTCATACGGCCCAGGAACAGCGGCAGCATCCACTGCCTCGTCGGAAGCCTGCAAAGGGATCCAGAGTCTAAGAGCTACTAAACCCCTTTTTCTATCCACCTCCACGTAAGCAAGGGTTTATCAACCGAGATGCAACTCCACTGGTTAACGGCTGGTAGGGGGGTTCCATGAGCGGTGACGCTGGGCTGGTGACGTACTGCGGCATATACTGCGGAGACTGCCTGGGGTACACCGGCGTAATCGCTGAGGCCGCTGACGCGTTCCTCGACATCCTCGATAAATACAAGTTCTACTTGACCGCCAGGAACGTGTTTCCTAGAGAGCTAGGCGACTACGACAGGCTAATAGACATGCTACTTTTCATGACCGAGATGAGGTGCCACAAGACCTGCCGTGAGAGGACCGACGATGAGGCGTCATGCGTCGTGAGGGACTGCTGCAAGACGCGGGGCTTCTACGCGTGCCACGAGTGCAGCGATTTCGAACAATGTGAGACACTAAGGTCGGTGCTCGGGGGGCTGCACCTAGAAGCCTGCCTCAAGAACCTGAGAGAGATGAGGGAGATGGGGCTAGCGGCTTGGCTCCGCGACGGCACCAAACACCACTACTGGGACGAGAATCTACCTTGATTCCCGCACGATCTCCTTCACGCTCATGAGCAGCGTCTGCCTTAGCTGAGTCAACACGGCCATGCACGCCTCGTGGCTACAGCCGTCGGTGCTGGAGCTGGGCATCGCCGTTGCTCCGTCCGGGATGCCCTCGTTCGCACAGTTAACCAGCATCCTGTAATGGGTCTGCTCGTCGTGCATCACGTCCGGGTCGCCCAGAAGCCGGGCGATGCACGCCTCCACGCCGTAGGCGGCCCAGTTGCTTGACGTGGCGGGGATGACCAGGTCGGCGCCGGCGGCGGAGACTATGCCTGCGCCGCAGGGGCAGCCGCAGTCCCTGCAGTACTCGTGGTGCCTCACGAGGATGTCTTTGATCGTGTTGAAGCCGCATTCGTTGCCGTTGTCCCCGGTGGCTATGGTGAGTATATCCCTCTCGTTGGCTGCGTCCAGCAGCTGGTTCCATCGCACGAGCCTCTCGTCGGGGTCGCCCGTGTTGCTTGGGCCGCCGAGGGCGCCGTGCCTGACGCCTTTCTCGTTGCAGCTCACCGCCTCCACGGTGACGACGGCCGAGGGGCTGAGCTCGTCCAGCAGTTTCTCGGCGGCCTCCTCGGCCTCGGGGACGCTCATCTTGGGCCAGCTGTACACCAGCGCCGTATAGGGGGTCCAGATGCTTCCCGTGAGTTCCTCCCGCGACAGCACGGGGATTACTTGGCACCCGGTGAGGCTCTGGGTGAGGGCCCTCTGATGCTTTGACCCCGGCTCAAAGTTGGCCATGACCACGGGGACGGCGCGGAGCCCCACGAGGAGCGCCCGTGCGAGGGCGGCTGAGCCCGGGGGGCCGTCCATCTCATGGCTGTTGGTCACTATAAGGACTCGGCTCCCCGGCTTCACATGCTCGATGAGCATCTTGGCGGCCAGCAGGGTTAGCGGCCTCCTGTACCACTGTCTCGTCTCGTCGTACACCTTCATCCATGTGTACCTGTTCTTCGCGGGGCCGTCTCTTCCCTTCCGCAGCAGCGGGACCGCCCCCGTGGGGGTGGATATTATGCGATCCACGGTGTCGCCGAAACCCTCCAGTATCTGGGCTTCGATGTCTGATATATTCATCAATTATGGGTTGCCGTGCCGTGTTTTAAGTTTGGGCCGCGTCTCCGTATTTTTCCTCGACGGCGTTGATTATCATGTTCACGAGCATGGGGGTGTCCACCAGGACGTACCTGCCGCCGAGGAGCCTCATGAACTCCACGGGCTTTCGTTTGTCCTCGGTGACCGGTATCAACCCGTTTTCCTCGGCGTAGCGGGCCACCTCCATGTCGCCGGCTCCCTTTAGGCCTGCGTCGTCCATCGTGTAGGCCTCCCATCCGAGGATCGTGAAGTGGTCCTTGAGGCCGGTGAACATCTCGTCCAGGAGCGGCTTCAACCTCTTCCCCCCGGCGTATACCTTTCCACGGCTTCCTCCATGCCTCCGCATGTGAAACGGCCCTCGGGGCAGTACCCCAGCATATAGCAGTATGGACCGGCGTTGTCGAACAGCTCGGGCTCCGCGTCCCTGCATTGGGCGAGCATGGCGTCCGCCAAGCCCCTTATCTCCCACTGGGCACGGTTGCAGCAGCGAAGCCCGTAGAAGTGGAAAAGCGCGGAGCCCGTCATGGTCATGAGGAGGCTGGTCTCGGTGGCGTTGGGGAGCACGAACCGGGCGTCCTCCTTGGGCACCCCGGCGTCCACAAGCGTCTGGTACGCGTCGCTGGCTTCCATCACGAGGCCGCGGAAGGCATCCATGTCGTCCACGGTGGGCGGCGTCACCACGCGCTCCTTGAGCCTTTTCACGGTTATATATCGCTGGCTCTGCTGGCTGAAAGAGGCTACCCTGTGCCTGACCAGCTGGTGGCTGCAGGCCCTGCTTACCTTCTCGACGGCGAAGGTGTAGGAGAGGTGGGGCAGCAGCCTCCTCCAGCCGAGCGTCGGAAACTTTTCCTTAAGCACACTATACGGTGTGTGGGCCAGTAGCCGGGCTTTCAGCGCTCCTCTTCCTCCAAGAACCGTATGTCTGGCGCAACGTTCTTGGCGGAGGCTGCGAGGGCGTCTGTGAGGGGCGTTTTCTTCCTCTGGGCGTACTCCACCACCGTACGGAGGTTGCCGCTTAGAAGCCAAAGGTTTTCGTCGAGTCTTGTAAACTTGAGGAAGCTGGTGTCGAGCGCGGCTTCCAGAACCTCGCCGTCAGTGGCTTCCAGCAGCCAGACGAGGCAGTTGTGCTCCAGTATGTTGCCGTGCTGGACCTCTGCCCGTCCCACTATCTCCTTCACCTTACCCGGTTTGTTGAGGAGCCTGTCGTAGAGGGTGCCTGGCTGGGCTCCGCTGGTGGTGGTGAGCATGCTGGTGGCTATCATGGTCTCCACGTTGGGGGTGTGGGCTACGAGCTCCAGCCTCAACTCAAGGCACCTATACGGGTGATATCTCGGGCTTCTTAGGTTTGGCCTTTAGCTCCGGGGGAACGTCCACGGCCCTGACGACGTTGATGCTGTTGATGACGTAGATGGGTGTACCGTCTGGCTCGTAGCGTTTGAGGCGTTTGACGCCCCTTAGCACGAGCTTCACCTTGAGGGTCGTGCCGTCGGCTAGCCTGTACTCGTTCCAGTGCTCCTTCTCCTCGGTGAAGTCGATCTCCTCGGAGTCCTGCAGGGCCTCCCTTCGCAGCTTAGACATGGTGTATATCCCGTGAAAGGAGGCGTGTGAAGATATAACTGTGTTACTGTCATGCTGTGTCCATCGGCGTGACTGCCTCAGCGGCCTCGGCGCAGAGGCCAAGCAGATCGAGGTCATCCTCCAGCCGTGCTATTACCTTTGTCTTGGATCGGGTGGCCGGGTTGGGGGGCATGGCTGTGCAGCCCTCCACCCTCCGGGCGGTTATATCGTAGGTGCCTATGTCTCTGGCTATGTCCTCTATCTCCACCTTGTCGAGGCCGATGAGGGGGCGGATCACCGGGAGCGTGGCGGCGGCGTCGAGGACGTAGAGGTTCGCCATGGTCTGGCTCGCCACCTGGCCCAGGCTCTCCCCCGTCACGATGGCTTTGAGGCCGTTCATCTTCGCGTACGTCTCCGCTATGCGGTACATGGAGCGTTTACACATGATGCAGGTGTACCGGCTCTCTCCCTCCAGTATACGCTCCATCACGGGCCCCATGGGGGCCGACAGCAGCCTGTAACCCTTCACTGGGACGTACCCGGCCACTGCTTTGAACGCTTTCTTCACCCGCTCAAGGTAGCTCGGCCCCACGTAGGGGGTCTGGTCCATGAACAGGGGGCGTACATCCAGCCCGCGTTTCATCATCATCCACGCCGCCACGGGGCTGTCGATGCCGCCGCTGAACAGAGACACCACCTTTCCCTGTGAGCCGTACGGCAGTCCCTTGACGCCGGGGACCATGGACGAGTACACGTAGGCGGTGTGGTCCCGTACCTCGGCGTACAGCGTCACGTCGGGCTCGTCTAGATTGACGTGGACCTTGAACTCGTGGGCCGCCAGCACCCGGGAGCCGGCCTCAACGGCTACGTCCCTGCTGCCGTAGGGGTGGCTGCCCACCACCCTAGGGCGCACGGCGAACCCGTCTCCCATCCCAAGCGTCTTCTCTGATTCTTCTACTATGGCCTCCACCACGGACTCGAACTCGGTTCTAGTCTCGGTGGAGGGCATGGCATGGACGACGCCGAATACCTTGGCCACCACCTCGGCGGCCTCCCAGGGTACTCCTTCCACGTATAACCGCCCGTACCTGCGCTTTACCTCGGCGTTGGGGTAGCCGGCTCTCTTGAGCTGGTGCGCTATGTGCCCGGCCAGCTGCTTCTCCAGTCTGTTACGCACGTACCGCCCCTTTAAGGCGATCTCGCCGTACGAGACAAGAATCGTCAACTCGGTGAATACCCTTGTGCCGGCGCTCTTAAGGTGTAGGATTTATATCGGATACCGTTTTCTCAGTTCATGAGATAAAATGTCGTTTTGGGACGAGTGGTTCAAGCGGTTCGGCCGCAGGTCTAGCATCTTCGGTGACATCGACAGGATGATCGAGGAGATGGAGAAGGAGATGGCCGAGGCGTTCAAGGAGATGGAGAACAGGATGCCCGAGGAGATGTATAGGGAGCGCAGGCTGCCCGACGGCTCGGTGCGACGAGAGTACGGGCCCTTCGTCTACGGGTACAGCGTCAAGATAGGCCCCGACGGCAAACCCGTGATACGGGAGTTCGGGAACATGAAGCCCGGGCTCACGGGGGAAGGCGGGGCTCCGCTAAACCTCACGGATCGACGGGAGCCCCTTGTGGACCTCATCGAGAACGACGACACCGTGAAGGTGCTCGCGGAGCTCCCAGGCGTCGAGAAGAACGAGATAAGGCTCAGGGCCACGGACAACGGCCTCACCATCAGCGTGGACAACCCTATTCGGAAGTACTACAAGGAGCTGGAGTTCCCCGTGGAGGTGGACGAGAGGAGCGCCAAGTCAACGTACGTCAACGGCGTCCTGGAGATAGTGTTCAGGAAGAGGCATAGGGACGACTCGGGGACCGAGATAAGGATCGAGTAGCCCAGTCTCCGATACTTTTTAGAGCGGGGCCCTCGTTTGGTTTCCTGGCCGATGATGTGAAGGCATTAGGCTGAACCGTGATGAATCAGAGTTACACTGAGGCCACAAAAAAAGCTAGTAATTATGGTAATATACTCTGAAGGTCCATTTGATTGAGGTAATGTTATTCCGTCTGATGTGGTCTATAACTCTCTCACCGAAAATGAACCCATAAGTGCCTACAATCTTCTCTAAACTACCATAGTCGGACACCTGCTCCACGTCAAAATACGAGAACCCGGCTTCATCGACAAACAGGCGATGCCTAGACTTCAACTCAACATCCGCGTCCGGGTCATCGATGAAATCAGCCAGCTCACCACCGTACCACCCAGGAGCCACATCGACGGATATTATCGTGCCACCGTGCTTGACTACTCGTCTTGCTTCCTCTATGAACTGGGGGACAACCTCCTCAGGGGGATACATCACAGCCGTTAAAGCTACAACCATGTCTGCGACATCGTCGTCCAAAGGCATCTTCTCGGCTTTACCATCGACATAGACTACGTTGTCGAGCCCCAGTTCGGTTGTGTTCTTCACGGCCTGGTCCCTCATCGATTTCTCCGGTTCAACCCCGATTACCTGTTCCGCGTATCTCGCTAACTGAATAGTTGAGCGCCCGGAACCAGACCCGATGTCCACTATCACCTTCTTAGTCAGGTTGAACTTCTCATGAAGGATGTCGATCTTATGTGGATTATAGGGTACGCTAGCGAACTCGTCGTATATTTCTGGGTAATCACGATACAAGATATCCCATCTATTCTCTATGCTAAGAGGCTTGTCCTTCATGACTCAATAAGGAAGAACGTGAAGAATAAGAACATGTTTAATGAAATAGAATGTACTAAGTTATCGAGGCGATTCGAGGCCAACTAGGAGTACCTGAATCTTCCGTACTCGCTGGTGATGTCAAGGTTGTTACCTTCCTTAGCCTTCTCGCATCTCCCAATCACCATGGCGTCGATGCCATATCCTTCGCAGATCGACAGCACATCCTCTGTTGACTCTGGCTCTACCATGAACTCGTAGCCCACGCCCATGTTGAAGTCCTGGTACATCTCACGCCACTCCACCCGGCCCTCACGTTGTATGAGCTTGAATACTGGGTCGGGCTCGGGTAATCCGTTCTTCACGTACCTGACGCCGCTACCTAGGCGCATACATTTGGTCTGGCCGCCCCCCGTGTTGTGGACCATCCCGTGGACGTCCTCGCCCACCTCGTCGAGCACCGCCTTGGCGATGGGTGCGTAGAGCCGGGTCGGGCTGAGGAGCGCCTCCCCCACGGTCATACCCAGCTCTTCCAGAAAGTCGTCGTGGCTGAACCTGCCCCTGTACCTCCCACGGGACGGGTGGCTTATCTCGGGGTACTTCTCCACGTATCCCGGCTTCATGAGGGTGGTCCGCGCCAGTGTATGGCCGTTGCTCATGATGCCGCTGTTAACCTCCTCCTCCTCATACCTCACCGTGCCGCCGCTCCTGAGGCCGATGATCACGTCCCCCTGCTGTATACTCTCGCCGGTGACGAACTCGCTGAGCTTAGCTCGGCCGAAAATGGTGACGCAGACATCCAACGTCCTCAACAGGTCCGGGAGGTCAGCCGTCTCTCCGCCGGCAAACATCAGATCGACGCCCTCAGCCTTCAACGTATCCAGACAGCCGGCGAACCCATCCGCCAACGCAGACAACAGGTGGAGCCTGTCTATCTCCAGCGTGTTGAACGCCACATAGTCCACGAAGGTCACGGGATAGGCGCCAACGCAGAGGAGGTCGTTCACGTTCATGGCCAGCGCGTCCTGCGCCAACCCCCTGAACCAGGACGGGTCGCCCGTCTCCCTGTAATGTAGGTACGCCTGGATGGGCTTGCTACCAGCCGAGTCCGTGTGCGTCACAAGCCCCGTCTCTGGGTCGTCCGGGTCACGCTGGACGACGCAGAAGGCGCCCGGGTACAGGTTCTCCACGGCCTCCTTGAAACAGTCTATGCCCGGCTTCCTTACGTCCACCCCTAGGTCCCTATACCTCGACATGACTCCACCTCAATAGGGGTATGTGGGGCGGACACGTTTTTTAGCTGTTCCCCCCGACGATGATCGAGTCAAGCATATCACCGTCTACCCCGTACACTACGGTGTATCCTTCCCCGTACAGCCGCTCAAACAGATCGGGATAGTATGCCTGAACCACGTCTAGGGCCGGTTCACCCCTATAATCCGTCTTGAGCCATAGGGTGACGTCATTCTCCTTGAGCCACTCGGCGTACGCAAGAGGCTCATCAACGCCATAGTAGTGAGGCGAGTAGTGGTTCCCCAGCAGGGCTCCCGGCTCGACGCCCCAAACGTGCACTAGCCTGTAGTTGATGGTGGGGTAGTCGCACACTATCGTTCCTCCGCCGTAGAGATCGTGCACCACGTCGGCTGAGATGAAAGCTTCCTCCGTGTAAGCCTGGAAGCCGCCGTACGCCGGCAGGAACCAGAGGTAAGACAACAGGAATACAGCAGCCACGACGTTCAACGGCTTCACCTTGACATCGGGGAGAGGCTTCTCCAGCGAGGTGCGTGAGAAATGCACGGCCACGGGCAGACCTAGGGCGGCCACCGGGTTCACCATCCTCAGCATGATCAATAGGCTCTCCTGGTCCGCCCCCAAGTAGGTTATGAATATGGGTGTCAGCACCGCCGCGGAGGCCAGAAGATAGAGCTGGAGCTGGTACCTTATCCACCTTCTCCGCGCCATCCGGGGCACCATTATCGCGGCCGTCGCCCCCAGCGACAGTATGACGAGCCCCGTGGGCTTACGGGGCCAAACGGTCAGCTTCCAACGAACCCAGCCCAGCATGAGCGCCATGAACGTCTTGCCCTGGTTGCCGGGCTCCCACCCCCCGAACACGTTGTAGAGGCTCATGTACAGCGGGTACAGCGGGTTCCCCGTCTGGGAGTACAGGTGGAAACCGAAGACCGTCATCACCAGCAGCCAGCCCACCACGTAGGGAAGGCTCTCCGTGTAAAGCCGCTCACGCAGACAGTAGCCCAACAACACGATGAAGCCCACTGCCATGAGCTCGATGCGGCTGTGCCCGGCCAGCGCCAAGGCGACCCCAGACCAGAAAGGGCTATCCCTGATGGTATAAAGCGACGCGAGTAGGAAACTCAGTGCAAGCGTGTCCTGAAGGGCCACGGCGTCGAACACGGCGGCCACCGGGAAAACAGCGAAAAGCATGCCCGAGACCAGCCCCGTCTTCCCGGAGTAGAACCTTTCTCCTATCCTGTAGACGAGGACCGAGTTAAACCCGCCGAGAACCATGTTAAAGACCCTGTAGGGAAGCATGGACGAGGTCCCCAAGACCCCCATCAATGCGGACTGAACCAGGTGGGGAACCATGCCCCAGAAATACTCGCAGCCGTTGAGGTCCCACAGCCGCCCCCGGCCGAAGCCTATCCTGAGGCTCAGATAGCTTATCTGCCAGTGGTGGTAGCTGTCCCAGTTCCAGTCCAATGGAATATACAGCCACACAAGCAGCCGGGCGGCTAGCGCGGCAACAAAGATCACAAGCTGGGCTCTGTGCTCCACGAGCCCCCGTAGGCTGCCTCCGCCCCCCATCCATCTTTTAGGTATTGTTGACTGTTAAATAAGTGTCGGGTGGCTAGAGCAGGCTCTCCAGCCGGGGGTCCGTCTCCTGCAGCTCTCTGCACCTCTCCATGGTCTCGAAGGCCCGTCTGATGTGAGGTATGGTTATACTGCCGCCCACCACCAGGGCCACGTTCAGCGCGTCGTGGAGCTCCTCGTCCGTAAAGCCCAGCTGGATACACCTTATGACGTGATAGGTGACGCAGTCGTCGCACCGGAGCACCATGCTCGTGGTGAGACCCAGCAGCTCCAACGTCTTCTCGTCCAGACGACTGGGCTCGTAGGCGCGGCTGTCAAGCGCCCAGAAACGCTTCAGGCCTAGGTGGCCGCAGCCGAGGATGGCCTCGTTCATCCTCTTCCTGAACTCGTTGAACTCTTTGAGGTCCTTCATGTCACCCCATGACCCATTGGGATATTTGATGTTTGCGCGATGAATCAACAGCAGCCCTCTACGCGTTTCGATACACCTATTTATCTGGAAGTCCTCAACACGGACTGAAACATGGTTCCTTGGAGATACTTCGCTCTCACCCTAGGGTTCTCCTGGACGCTTTGGGCGTCAGCCATAGCCCTAGGGGTGGGGCTCGATTCCCCAACGGGATACGCCCTCTACGTATTAGGAGGGCTCGGCCCCACCGTAGGCGCGTTGTCTCTGCTGCGTCACGAGTCGGGTGAACCACTCAAATTACTTAGGGATATCGTCAACTTCGGGTCGCTTGAGCCTAGTGGCTTCGCTGTCGCCGTGGCTGTGTCCGTGGTCCCCAACTTACTCGCCGTGGCTATATCCGAGCGAGCCCTGTCACAGCTGCTACCCGAGGCATGGCCGGGGCCGCTTGTTCCATGGTTCGTCTTCCTCTTCGTCGTAGCAGTGATAGAGGAGGTTGGGTGGCGGGGATACGCCCTTCCCAGGCTCCTTGAGACGCATTCGTTGGTTGCCTCCTCAGCGGTCCTCGGGGCCGTGTGGGCGCTGTGGCACGTGCCCCTCTTCCTGATCCCGGGGACGTGGCAGCATACTCTGGGGTTCGGCTCACCCGTGTTCTGGAGGTACGTGATACAGATACTGCCCAGGACGTATCTCTATACATGGGTCTACTTGAGAAACGGCCGCAGCCTGCCTTCGATGGTGGTGTTCCACTTTTTGTCGAATATGTCAGGGGAGCTCCTCGACGTGACGGCGAGGGCCGACGTTTCAAGGATGATCATGGAGACCCTCCTGGCCGCCGCGCTGTCGTTTTTCTAAGCCCGAGTACAGAGCAGAGATTTTATGTCACAACTACAGTATCGAGGATGTGATACGCATCAGCGCCGGCGACGAGGTCATCCTCTACCTCGACGCCAAACGCACGTACAAGGTGAAGGTGGAGGAGGACAAACAGTTCCACACCCACAAGGGATACATCGAGCTAGGCGACCTCATAGGCGAGTCCTACGGGCTGGTGGTCACCAGCAGCCTGGGCGTCAAGTTCTACGCGTTGAAGCCCCTAGTCAGGGACAGGGTGCTCAAGACGGACCGCAGGACTCAGGTCCTTTACCCAAAGGACATAGGATACATCCTCTTCCAGCTGGGCCTCGGCTCAGGCTCGAGGGTCCTGGAGGCGGGCACCGGTAGCGGCGCCCTCACCATGGCCCTCGCCGAGTCCGTGAGGCCCGAGGGCACTGTCATCACCTACGAGGTCGTGGAGAAGCACATGGCGACCGCGCGCGGCAACATCGAGAGGTCGGGGCTCATGCCATACGTTGATATGAGGCTCGGCGACGTCACCGAAGGCGTCCCGGAGACGGATCTGGACGCGGTCGTGCTGGACATGGCGACGCCGTGGCTCGTGGTGCCCCACGCCTGGGAGGCCCTCGCCGGCAGCGGCGTCTTCCTGTCGTTCAGCCCCACCATAGAGCAGGTAATGAAGACGGTGGACGCGTTGAAGGATCGCCCCTTCATAGAGGTTGAGACCGTGGAGCTGCTGCTGAGGAACATCACGGTAGCCCCCGGTAGGACGCGGCCGAGGACCGTTATGGTTGGGCACAGCGGTTACCTCACCAAGGCTAGGAAGGTCTTGACGCTCATTGACTAGGCTCTGCGCGTATGTCTGGCGTATGCGTAATCGAGTTGACTCAGGCTAGGTTTTGGGCGAGTGAGCCTAATTGTCGGTATCCCATGTAGGCGATGAGGCGTAGAGGTGAACTGAAAAAGGGGTTTATCGGTTTTGGAGCCGAGAGTATGCTGGAATATTAATCGTTTTTCCAGTTGTTTTCATGAACATTTTCTATATTTTATTTATTTTATTGAAAATCAAGTTATTCTCATCTATTGTAAGAATAGTTTTTTTAATGGGTTTACTGGCGGGTTAAAGTAGGGCTGGCTAGTGGACGCTGGGCTCCCGAGGAACAGTAAGGCTCTCCCGCGAAGAATTAATATGGGCTACCGGAGCGGGACGCCCCAACGGCAACGAGGGACGACGGCCGACCGCTAGCCTAGCTCCACCCCGGGTTAAACAACTTTTGAGCTGACAAACATATAAAACCTCTCAGTCATTAAACATGCCACGATCTCATTAAAGTGCTGCTGTGTAAGCCGCGTATATTTATTCCTTTGAATCAATATATCGGTGACTGTGTTCGCACATGGTTGATGCCTCCGATTTGTTACACAGATGCATTAACTTTCGGCGATGTTACACGGTTTCCTCTTATACAGTTACATCTCCGTATCAACATGTCATTCAATGTTACACGGTTAAGGCAAACATATTAAAACACCCAGAGACAACGGCGGCGGCCCATGAGGATAACCCTAAAACAATGCGCAGCACAGTATAGAGCGATACACATGCTAGACGAGAAATCGCTAGGCATAATGAAGGAGATGATGGAGGCCTTCGGGCCATCCGGCTTCGAGCGCGAAGTCAACTCCATGGTGAAAGCCTACATGGAGCCCATAGTCGACGAGGTGCTGACCGACAAGCTCGGCACCGTAGCCTTCAGCCTCAGAGGGGATGGACCCACCGTCCTCCTGGCAGGCCACACCGACGAGGTTGGATTCATAGTTTCCTCCATCGCCAAAGAGGGGTACCTCACCTTCAACCCGCTCGGCGGCTGGTGGGACCAGGTCCTCCTCGCCCAGCGCGTCGTGGTGCGAGGCAGCAAGGGCGACGTCCATGGCGTGATCGCCTCCAAGCCTCCCCACATACTGCCCCAGGACGAGCGCAAGAAGATGGTCGAGAAGAAAGACATGTACATAGACATAGGCGCGTCCTCGGAGGAGGAGGTAGAGGAGGACGGTATCAAGGTGGGGGATCCCGTGGTGCCGTGGAGCCCTTTCAGCCTCATACGGGACGACAGCGTAGCCATGGCCAAGGCTTTCGATGACAGGATAGGCGCCTTCGTGGCCATGGAGGCTTTGAGACGTTTGAAAGAGCAGGGTATCGCGCACCCCAACACCGTGGTCGGCGCCGCCACCGTCCAGGAAGAGGTGGGCCTGCGCGGAGCCCAGACCATAGCCCACCGGGTAGACCCCGACGTGGCCATCGTGCTTGAGGTGGACATCGCGGGGGACGTGCCTGGCATCAAGCCCAGTGAGGCGCTGACCAAGATGGGGAAGGGCCCCGGGCTCATGACCTACGACAGGAGCATGATCCCCAACCAGCCCTTCAAGGAGTTCGTCATAGAGACGGCGAAGCAGGCGCAGATCCCGTTGCAGCTCAGCCAGATGGCTGGCGGAGGCACCGACGCGGGCCGCATACACATGAACAGGGCGGGCTGCCCCACCGTGGTGCTCACCGTGCCCACGAGGCACATCCACAGCCATGTCGGCCTCCTGAGCCTGAAGGACACCGAGAACGCCGTGCGCCTCGTGATGGAGCTCGTCAAGAGGCTCGACGAGGAGACGGTTGAGAGCTTCACGGCTCTCTAGGGTGCCTAGAGGTGCGTCCTCTCCTAAAGTGGGCTGGCGGTAAGCGTGGCCTGGTGGAGAGGATACTGGGCCTTTTCCCTGATAGCCATACTGCAAGCGCCTACCATGAGCCCTTCATGGGAGGAGGAGCCGTCTTCTTCAGCCTAGAGCCGGAGAGAGGCAGCGTCAACGACATTAACCCTCGTCTCATGAACTTCTACGGGGTGGTCAGGGACAGCCCCGAGGAGCTCATCGAGGTAGCCGGCGGCTACAACTACGAAAAGGAATAGTATTACAGCCACCGGACACGGTTCAACGAACGCCCATCGGACCCCGTCGAGGACGCGGCGCTCTTCCTCTACCTGAACAAGACAGCCTATAACGGTCTATACAGGGTAAACTCCAAGGACGAGTTCAACGTGCCCTTCGGCAGATACAAGGACCCCACCATCGTATATCCAAGGCGAATAATGAAAGCGAGCAAGCTGCTCAGGGAGGTGGACATCCGCTGCGGAGACTTCCTGTACCTCCTGGAGACGGCTGAGGCTGGGGACCTTTGCTACCTGGACCCGCCATATGTGCCGGTCAGCGGTACCGCCCACTTCACCGATTACTCTGCGGGCGGCTTCAACATGGATGACCAGCGTAGGCTCAGAGAGATGTGCGTCGAACTGGATGCCAGGGGCGTGGTCTTCGTCCAGAGCAACTCGGACACCGGGCTCGTTAGGAGCCTCTACGAGGGCGCCGGTTTCAAGCTGGAAAGGCGAAGACGCTGAGGATGATAAGCAGCAAGGTGTCCAGCAGGTCCAAGGGCCGCGATCTGTTGATCACTAACGCTCAGGCTTCTTGACGTCGATGTACTTCGTCCAGTCGATCTTTATCATCGCGTAGACTATGACTGCGAGGAGCAGCGTGGACGCGAGCGCCCCCAATACGCTGCTGGATGCGAAGACATCCCTGATGAGCGTGTAGCTGTACCTGCCCGCGTAGGCAACAGCGACGCACATAATGGTCTTGCCGAGGAACATGGCGATCATCGCCTTCTTCAGGCTGTAGCGGAGCATCCCGAGGGGTATGAGTATCAGGTCGTCTGGCAGCGGCAGCACCGCGAACGCGAAAATGACGGCCATCCCGTACTCCTGAACGAGGAGCTTGGCCGTCTCGAGGCGTTCCCCGTACCTGTCGTTTATGACTCTGCGGCCGCCTCGGCCTATCAGGTACGCCGAGAACTCGCCGACAGTCGAGCCCAAACCGCAGACCAAGCCCAGTATGAGGGGGTTGAGGGTGGCGCCGAAGGCGTAGATTGTTAAGACGAAGGGGACCGGGAAGAAGACTGTAAAGTTGCCGAAGATGCTTATTAGGAACGCGCCGGCGTAGCCGTAGGACGCCACAAGGTCCCCCATCCAGGCCCAGATGTCAGCCAACTCGTCCACCCAATAATCTACACCTGTACCGTTTGACTGTTAAAGATTATCAATGACGTCACTACCTCATAGGTTGAGTTCCATGATAGAGGTGAAGACCATGAAGGGGGGCTTCGGCGACGTGTTCGAGGTGTGCAGCCCCAACGCGGAGCCGGGGTCGAAGCTCATGGAGGGCAGGCGGCTGAGGGAGAGATGGCTGCGGGAGACCCTCAGAGAGTATGGACCATTCACGAAGGTCGCTTACCTGGACGGCAGGCCCGTCTCCCAGATAATGTACTACCCCGAGGCGGCGCTCCCCTACATCGCGGGAGGCCGAGGAGGCGTAATACGCATCGAGTGTGTCTTCTCCAGGGTCCAAGGCAAGGGCGCAGGGTCGGCCCTCCTCGGCGACCTCATAGGTGAGGTGGGAGAAGGCGTCGAGAGCCTCCGGGGCGAGCCCTGCCGGTTCATCGTCACCGAGCCCTTCTCCACCGGCGAGGGCCTCGACCTCAAGGAGTTCTACGAGAGGAACGGCTTCAGGGAGGGCGAAGGCGAGATGTACCTAGAGATCCACGGCAACTACGAGCCGAGGAAGAAGACAGGGTACACGCCACTGGAAGAAGACGAGGGGAAGGCGGTGGTCTTCTACAACGTGAACTGTGAGTACAGCTTCGGCTTCGCGGAAGGCGTGAAGAAGATTATACAGGAGATCGAGCCGGGCTACCTCGTCGAGATAATCAACATGTGGAAGGAGCCCCAGGAGGCTTCTATGCGGGGTAACGAGCTGGTCATAGTGAACCAGCGGCCCATCAGGAGCTACTGGAGAACCCCAGAGTTCAGGGAAGAGGTCGAGGCGGCGATAGGGAGCCGATAAATGGCTGAAACGCCTCCGTAGCCTACATGGATACACAGGCAGAGCTCATGAAGGAGCACTCAGAATACATCTTCCAGCGGATAAAAGGCACCATTGGCAATATATCGGAAGACGAGTTAAGCTGGACGCCGTGCAGAGGCGCCAACAACATCAAGTGGATACTAATCCACATGGCTAGGATCGGCTACGTGTTAGCGCCCCAAGCATTGCAGGGCACCGTGAAACCGGATGGCTGGGACGACGACTACCAGGAACAGCCCCACAGCCTCGAAGAGCTACTAAACGACTTGGATAAGGCATACGCGATCATCACCAAGGGGCTCATAGAGACTACTGACGCGGAGCTGGCTTCTCCGCTGACCCTCTGGGGCAGAGAGAGTGACAGGAAGGGGCTGCTGTTCCATCTCCTCGCCGAGCTCCTCCACCACAACGGCCAGATCGCTATGCTGAGAGGCACCTACAAAAGATCAAGAAACAGCGATTGAACGGAGGAAAGCCTTTGGACCCATCTTCCCCAACTCTTCCTCGTCGAGGATAACGCAGTCGGGGAAGCGTTTCTCGATGCATGAAGCGAAGACCCCCGAGCCCAGGTACACACTGGAACCGTCGTGGATCTTGGTTGTTCCATGTCCGCATGACGGAGACCTACTCTTAAGTATGAAGCCATCAACTGTGCCCAGCCTCTCTAGGAAGCCTATGGAGAAGCCCCTGAGCTCTTCCGTCACGTCTCGCCCCGTTTTGCTCTGGACCACCCGGACCACGTCATCAACCAGAACGAGGTTTATGGGTTGCCGGGGGACGCCTAGCTCGATGTCCTGCTCTGGGCACACCGTTACGAACTCGACGCGGTCTCTGAGCTCTTCCGTCACGTCTCGCCCCGTCTTGCTCTGGACCACCCGGACCACGTCATCAACCAGAACGAGGTTTATGGGTTGCCGGGGGACGCCTAGCTCGATGTCCTGCTCTGGGCACACCGTTACGAACTCGACGCGGTCTCTGAGCTCTTCCACCGCGTCGCTTCCGATGATCTCTCCGTTCCACCTGCATGCCTCGAAGCCTAGGCAGCGGCTTACGACCACCCTGGGCTTCAACGCGGCTCACCTACGCCCGTCGAGGTAGCTCTTGAATCTGTCGAGTCCTTCCCTCAGCACCTCTGCATCGTTGCCGTAGCCGATGCGGATGTGGTCGCTGAACCCGAAGCAGTCGCCGGGCACCATGAAGGTGCTCTTTTCCTCTATGAGCTCACTGCAGATGTCCCGCGCGGTGGCGTCCAGGTGGTGCCTCATGAAGCCCACGCTGCCGGCCCGGGGCGGGACCCAGTCTATGAGGGGCTCGCCGTTTATCCAGTCGTCGAGTAGCCTGTGGTTGGCCTTGATGATACGGTTGTTGCGTTCCAGTATGCGGTCGATGTTCTGTATGGCTAGGGCCCCGAGGGCGTCGTCGATCATTCCCTTGCTTATGGTGGTGTAGTCCCGGCGAAGCTTGAAGTGGTGCACCGTCTCGTGATCTGCGATGATCCAGCCCAGCCTGAGGCCTGTGAGGCTTATGGGCTTGCTGAAGCTTCCCGTGGCCACGCCTTTCTCGTATACGTCCACGACGCTGGGGACCCTATCAGCCGGGTCTAGGTATAGGCCCCTGTACGCTTCGTCGCTGTGGACGTAGGCGCCGACGTCTTCGGCGACCTCGCATATGGCCTTGAGTGTTGGAACGTCTATGAGGCTGCCGCTGGGGTTGTGGGGGATGTTTATCACTATCATCTTCGTGTCCCTGTCCACCAGCGTTTTGAGTTCCTCCACGTCCGGGAGCCACCTGTTCTCGGGGAGAAGCCGTAGCTGCTTCACCTTGGCGCCGAAGCTCTTGGGGACGCTGTATAGCTGCTGGTAAGTGGGGTAGACAGAGACCACGGTGTCCCCGGGTTCCACGAGGCTGTAGAAGCTGTTGAAGTTGGCCTCGATGGCTCCGCCGGTTACCAGCACGTCGCCTGGGTCCACGTCCCTGTAGAGCCCAGCGATTCCCTCCCTGAGCTCGGGGCTTCCCTCTATCCAGCCGTAGGTGAGCCGCCGGTCCATGATCTCTTCAATGTAGCCGGGGCGGCCGGTGAACTCCAGGAACTCGCGTAGGGTGAATGGCTTGACGCACGTCTCGGCCATGTTTATCTCCACGTCGTGCTCGTACTCGTTCATCCAGCGCTCCACGAGGAACTCGTCAACCTTGACCATGGGATATAGCTGGGGCTCGACGCTTGAAAGGTTGATGCTTCCAGCGGCTTGATGTACTCACGTATTGTGAGTACCTTTTGAGATTGTTTCACGTCATCATGACAGTTGAGTCGCCCTTATATGCTGAGGATTGATGCAAACCGTGATGAAGATGATGGTCAACGATATGAGCCACGAGATGGGTGGTACAGAGCAACCCTGTGTTAAGGATAAGATAGATGAGCTGTCTCGCAGCGTCTCCGAGGTCTACAAGTACGAGCTGCTCACCACGAACCAGTACCTGAAGCAGATGGAGCTCGTGCTGGACATATTCCATGAGCTGTCGGTAGCCCTAGACTAGCCTCGATCCGTGACGACGTAGGGGCTACATGCTGCCGAGTATCGTCTGGACTATTCTTTTAATCTCCTGGATGTCTCGGGCCATCGCCTTGATTTCTCTATCCATCTCGTTTACCTTGCTCTGGATATCCATGAGAAACGCTCTCTCCGCGGACAAACCACCACCAATAACCGTAGATGGACTGGTTATTTATAGTTAAAGAAAGGCCCCAAGGATTTTCGTAAATCGTTTAACTATAAAGTTTATCCATGTAAAATATCTGGGTTAACCCTTCGCCTGACTGAGTACATTGTGGGCGTGAAGTGTTTGGGCCAGAACCCGGCGGCGTAAAGATTAGCTGACTCATAGTCAACGTGGATTTGGTCTATTCCCTGTTCGCTGCACCATCCTATAACGCTGCTGAGTAGCTGTGCCCCGACTCCATATCCACGACGGGCTGATTGTATATACGCTCCTAGTTCATCTATCATAGCAGTGTCTTTGTCCGCCAAGGTGATGACGTCGTCTCGCCTGTTCTTCCTGATGCTCATGAACCCCACTGTCATTCCTTCGAGCTCTGCCACGAAGACCGCCGCCTCTTTGCTTCTGATAAAGTCCTCGTAGTATCCTCGCTTCTGCTTCCTTCTAACCAGGAAAATAGGCGGCTCCCGATAATACTGCCTTGATTCCTCCCCGAGACACGCCAAGTCCTCGACGTCGCTGAGTGAAGCCTGACGTATGGTCGCTTCACCACCTGAATCAAAGGGGTAAGTAGACCTGAAGGCGTCCACAACGTATAGGCCGAAGCCCAGGTTGAATAACGCCTGCCTCAGCTGAGGATCAACAGAGAAAAACGATACGATGTGCTCCAGTGCGGCGTCTCTAACCCATACTTCTGAGAGGTACCTATACATTTCTTGATAGATCCTCGCTCTCCCTGATTCGATCGATGCGTGGCCTATGACTGGGCAAAACGCGGTGTCTGCGCCATGGAAAGAAAATACGTCGTAGACCATGTAGCCGATTACGTCTCCCTTGGTCTTGGCCACTACGCCTCTGTCCGTTCCTGTGTGTTCTTCGAGAAACGCCGTGATGGCCGTTAAGTCTTTTACCCATTTCCCGGGTAATTCAGGGACACTTTGTCTCACGGCTCTATACTTTGTCGTCCATAACTCGATGGATGGTTGCACGTGCTCATCCCGGATCGGCTCGATTTCTATAGCGTTAAAAGAGAAGCGTTTCTCCGGGTCAGGGTTCATGTAGTCCAATCAAAGCGATCCACTAATAATTCTATTCACATAACGCATCGTGACAGATGCGGCTCCTCAAAGGATGCATGTTTATTTCAAAGGTGGCGCCGGGTGAGGGATTTGAACCCTCGCGCGGTAAACCGCACTGACTTAGCAGGCCAGCTCCCTGCCAGGCTAGGAGAACCCGGCAACCAAACACATAGCACCCCGATGTCGTTTTAAACGTTATTCTCGGGTGAACACGCGCCTGCCGCCGACGAAAGTCATCTGGCACTCCCAGTCCAGCAGCCGCTCCGGCTCGACGTCCAGCGGGTTGAAGTTCCAGACCGCCAAGTCTGCGTACTTACCCACCTCTATGCTACCGACTTTGTCCTCCATGAAGGTGTGCAACGCCGCCGGCACAGTGTAGAAGCGCAGCGCCTCCTCCACGGTAACCGCCTCCGCGGTGCCCAGGTCTGCTCCGTTGATGGTCTTCCGTGCAACGGTGGCGTATAGCCCCACGTTGGGCAGGGGCTGAGTCACCGTGGCGTCGTGGCTGATGCCAACGGGTATCCCTCTTCCCGCCATAGTCTTCACCGGCATGCACTCCTCGCAACGCTCGGGCCCAAGTGCCTCGAGGAAGCTATCGCCCAGGAAGTAGAGGAACGGCGTCTGGGTGTTCACCATGACGCCCAGCTCCTCGATCTTGGTGAGGGCGTCCTCTGATGGGAAGTAGCAGTGCACTATCTGGTGTCTCGGCTCCGGCCTCGGAGCCCTCCTCTGGGCGTGATCGTACGCCGCCACGGCCACGTCGATGGCCTTGTCGCCTATGGCGTGGATGGCAACCTGGAACCCGTTTACGTGGCCCAGGTGCACCATCTCGTTGAGCTCCTCCTGCTCGATCATCTGCACGCCGTGCACGTCCGGCCTGTCCCTATAGCCCTCGTAGAAGAGCGCCGTCCTGGGGCCGACGCCTCCGTCCACCATCATCTTGAGGCCTATGATCCTGAGCATGTCGTCACCGCCTACAGCATAGTTCTCCACCGCCCACCTCGCCTCGTCGAGGCTCATCAGGAAACCCACCTGTATAAGCGTCCGGATGGTAAGCTCACCATTGGCGTAGCTGCTCCTGTAGGCCTCGATCTTATCCTCCAGTACCCCCGGCTCGATGAGCGTGGTAAACCCAGCTGAGTGATAGTCGATGCACGCCTGCCTTATGGCCTTCTCCCTGTCCTTGAGCGTCCACTCTATAGCGTCGGTGACCAGCGTCGCCGCCCTTCCCCTGAGGAGCCCGGTGGGTTCCCCGCCTTCGTCCCTATCGATGGTGCCGAACTCGGGGTCAGGCGTGTCCTTCGTTATGCCGGCGATCTCGAGGGCCTTGGTGTTGGCGACGCCCATCTGGAACACGCGTTTGATGTAGACGGGGTTCTCCGGGCTGAAGGGGTCGAGGTCGTACCGCGTGGGGAACCGCCTCTCCTCGAGTAGGGTCTCGTCCCAGGCGTGACCCAGCACCCACTGGCCCGGGGACGCCTCACTGACCCTTTCTTTCATTATGCCCTGTATGTCTTTGATGCTCCGTGCCTTGGGGTACCTTATGTCGGCGACGAACGCCGACGAGATGCCCTGCTCCAGCATGTGGTCGTGGGTGTTCACCAGCCCCGGCGTCAGCGCCCGGCCCGCAAGGTTGATAACCTCGGTACCGAGCCCGATCAGCCGCTTCACCTCGGGCTCTGATCCCACAGCCACTATCCTGCCGTCCTTGACGGCCACGGCATCCGCTACCCTCCGCTTGGCGTCCATCGTGACCACAGGCCCGTTTTTTAATACAAGGTCCGCGAAAGACATGTGAAAATAGAGTGGCTACCGGGTATTTAACGCCTCGAGCCTACTTGTCCAGCCGGTACACAGAGTCCTCTGTTCCTATGTAAGCGAGGTCGGCGTACCCGATGAATAGCCCCGTCTCTAAAAGCCCCTGGACGCTGTGAAGCCTCCGGTTCAACGCCCGGGGGTCCTCGATGTAACCGAAACAGGCGTCCACCAGGTTGTTACCGTTGTCCGTCACCACGGGCCCCAGCTTGCCCACCGCCTGCCGCACCTCAGCCTCGGCTCCCATGGCCTCCAGCTTCCGGAGCACAGGCGTCACCGCGATGGGGTGGACCTCCAACGTGACCGGCTGATCCTCGCCGAGCCTATCCGTCAGCTTGCTCTCGTCAGCGACCAGTATATACTGTCTGCAGCAGCTCGCCACTATCTTCTCCCTTAGCAGGGCTCCTCCGCCGCCCTTTATGGCGTTGAGGCCGCGGTCCAGCTGGTCCGCGCCGTCGAAGCCCAAGTCAAGCTCGGGGAACTCGTCCAAAGTCGTGAGGGGGATGCGGGCCCTGACGGCCTCCTGTATCGCCTGGTAGCTGGTGGGGACGCCCTTCACGTCCGTTAGCTCACCGGCCCTCAGCTTCTCTCCTAGAACCCTCACGCCCTCGGCTGCCGTTGAGCCGCTCCCCAGCCCGAGCACCATCCCGCTCTCCACGTGCTCCACGGCCTTCGCGGCCGCCCTGCGTTTGGCCTCGGCCCTCCAGCTCATTTCTACGCCTCTAGCTCCAGACGGTCCAGCTCCTCAAGCTCCTTAAGAACATCCTCCTTGAGCTTGTTGAGCCGGTCCTCGACCGTGTCCCTGCCCCGAGTCTCTTCCTCCTCCTCTTCTTCCTCTTCCTCGGCTTCCTCCTCGGGCTGGGGCCTTGGACGCCGCCTCCTCGGAGCCCTCCTAGGCGTGGGCTTCGGCTTCTCCTCGGGCTCCGGCTCAACTGGCTTCGGGGGCTCGATGTGGAGCTCGCCTATGATCATGTCTATCTTGCTCTGGGTGTCGGCCAGTGTATCTTGAAACTGCTTGATCAGATCGGTTCTTATCTCCTCAAGCTCGTTGAGGCTGACTATGAGCTCCGCCCGGTTCAGCTCCTCGGTGATCTGGTCCATCTCTGTCTCGTAGTCCTTGCCGAGGTGCTCCCGTTCCTCGCGGCTGATCTCGCCGTTGTCCTCGGCCTCGAAGAGCCTCTTCATCACCATGGTGGTGATCTCCTGCTGGAGCGCCAGGGTGCGTATCTTGCTCCTGGCCTCCGACACCTGGTCCCTCTTCGCTATTCTCTCCAGCTCGGGCACCTTTACGCGCCTAGAGGAGTCTGCTTTGACCTTCAGCGGCTCTGGCTCGGACCCGGGCTCCCTCTGGCTGCCTCCTGTGCCTCCCGTCGCCCGCATGAACATGTATATGGCGACGGCCGCGACCGCTAACGCGCCGATCCCTAGGATCAAGTCTGTGGTTAGTTCCAGAGCCATACACTTCTACCTAGAATCCCTAAGTATTTAAGCGCTAACCTTCATGAGACAATCCAATATAAACAGCATCATCCAAGTTAACCCATGAAAATAATTGTTGTGGTGAGTCACCACAGGCCTGGTAAATCCATTATAGTGTCAGGTAAAAGTATGTAGATTTATATATGCAGTTAAGGGAGTAAGATGATCCGGGGAGCTGGGCTGGGCCCGGCTGAGAGGACGTAAGTCGACCCTTTGAACCTGAACCGGCTAATACCGGCGTAGGGAAGGAGGAACTTCTCAGCCAAAAAAAACAGCCTCACTCTCCGGGAGGAGTGAAAAGATATGGAGACGAGACTAGAATCAACGAGCGGCAGGATAGCCTTCTTCGCGGTGATGACCGCAATGACGACCATAGCCAACCTGATAATGGTACCCATGCCTCAGCCGTTGGCGGAATACGATCTCTCCCCTGTGCTGACGTACACGCTGGGGGTGCTGGTGTCCCCCGGAGCGGCCGCCGCCATAGTGGCCACGGCCATGATGCTCGGCACCGGCTACAAGGTTATGACCTTCGGGTTCCCCATCGTGTTCGTCCCAGGGGCCATGCTCGTCAGGGGGCTGGAGGCGGCGCTGATAAGCGTCATAGTCAGGATGAGGCCGCCGGCTGAGACCAAGACCGTGACCACGTGGGAGATAGTTGCCATGGTCGTGGGGGTGGTCTTCGAGACCCTGGGGTTCTTCGTGCTGGACTGGTACCTTTTCGGGTGGGCGATAGCGTTGACAGTTCTGCCCACCATCGTGGACGCGGTGTTTATCCCCGTCGCCGTCGGGGTGATAGCAGCCGTTAGGAGCAGGCTCGGAGTTATTAGGCTATTCTGAGATAATGGTATGGAGATGACCTGCGAGTTAGGGCTCGGCAAGGTGACCAAGGAGGTCTTCAGGCGCAGCGTCCAGCCGTACATGCCCATGGACGAGGTGGAGCTTGACGGCGCCACCATAGAGCTCACCGACCACACCGTGATAGCGCACAGCCCCAGCATCGGGGTCCCCCTCGAGGCGCTGGGCTTCTTCGCCTTCCACTACGCGGCGAGCAACGTCGCATGCAGGTTCGGCAAACCGACGAACATCGTGGCCGGGATATACCTGCCCCTGAGAACCCCGGAGGAGCACCTGAGGGTGATAGCGGAGAGCCTCGGCGACGAGGCGAGGAGGTACGGCGTACAGGTATGCGCAGGCCAGACCGCCACATACTACGGGCTTGAGATCCCGCTCGTAACGGCCACCTGCTTCGGAGAAGCCCTCAGGCCTATAGGTGAGCCCGAGCCAGGGGACGCCGTGGCGGTTATAGGCGAGGTTGGAGGAGAAGGGGCTTGGCTCAGGGAGGTCAGCGAGGGTGCAGAAAGCGAAGCCTGGCGACGCTTCACGCCCATGCCGTCGATACTCGCCCTCCAGAGCTGCCCTTACGTGAAGCTCATGCACGACGTCTCGGAGGGGGGCGTCAAGGGCGGTCTATACGAGGTGCAGGGCGTCAACACGGTGAAGGTGATCGTCGACTCGAAGAGCCTCAACTACGGTAAGAACGTCGAAAAGTCGGAGGGCGACCCGTTGAGGGCCCCCTCATATGGCGCGTTGATAGCCGTCATCGACAGCGTGGGCGTAAACGAGGTTCGCCGAATCTGCGAGGAACACGGAATCCCCTTCGCGGCAGCGGGGAGAGTCGAGGAGGGGCGGGGGCTGTTCGTCGACGGCGTCGAGGTGACCGAGCAGAAGCGCGTCGAGCTTGACGAGCTATACGGCTCGTTGAAGCCTAAGGATACCCTGCTCTCATTCCTCCGGTCCACGCTGGAAAGTTTGACAAATATACCGGGCGTAGAGCGGTTGCTGCCCCAGATAGGCACAAATCTGGTGTACGCGAATATGGACGCCGAGACTTGTATGGACGTTGCTGGTCTCAGCGGAAGAGTCGTGGCGACTTCCGGCGGAGCCTTACTTTGCGGCGAGACGGCCTACGGCGCTTCAAGGTATCTAGCATCTGTAGTCCTCGAAGCGGTGAAGAAAGACGCCGGAGTCCGATCCGCCGTCAACATCAGGGCAGGGGATGACGTGACCAGCGGCCTGAAGAAGCTGGGCCTCAGCTTAGTCACCATACCAAGCAAGCTGGAGGAGGAAGGCTGCCCCGTTACCCACTACATAAGGCATCATAGCGGGCTCTTCGACGCTTATGTTCACCCCGGGGACTTCGGCGTAGAACCCACCACGACCATCCTAGGCGAGTCCCCTCAGGAGCTTGTAACGATATTAACGGAGTTAGCTAGTTTTGCGTGAATCCGTGAAGGCGTTCGACCAGGTCGCGTGTTACTACGACGACTGGTACAGCCACCCCCAGGGGAGACAGGTCTTCGAGGCGGAGCTCAACGCGTTGGAGTCGCTGATCCCTTGTTCTGGACTGGGCTTGGAGGTGGGGGCGGGCACAGGGGCTTTCGCGGAGAGCCTCACAGCCGAGGGCAGAACCATCATCTGTCTCGACCCGTCCGGGGCCATGCTCGCCAAGGCGAGGGAGAGGAAGCTGCCGGCCATCATGGGCGTGGGAGAACACGTCCCCATCACCGAGGCGTCGTTAGACTTCTGCTACATGGTGACGACCCTAGAGTTCCTGGAAGACCCCGTTGCTGCTCTCAAAGAAATCAAGGAAATAATGGGGAGAGCCGCCCCACTCACGATCCTGTTCATCAACGCAGACAGCCCCTGGGGCAGCCTGTACAGTCAGATAGGCGCCGAGGGCGACCCGGTGTTCAGGCACGCCAGGCTATGCTCCCACGTGGAGGTGCTGGATATGCTGGCTGAGGTGGGTTACAAGTTACAGAAGTCTGTGGGGACTCTTACGACGGGCCCGAGGGAGTTAGAGGTAGGGGCTGGGCTGGAAGAGCCTGGCCCTGAAACGGGTGTAATATTGGTTAAGGCGTCGCCGGATAAGTAGCTCGATCATTCCCGGAAAAACGCGACGTTCCCTATAAATATGGGATTTTTGATTTTTCTATGAATATATTTAAATCTTCATATCCCGGGAGGCTATGCGAAGGGGAGCAGGCGTCAGCCGTGCTGAGAGGACGCATAAGCGTCGACCCTTTGAACCTGATCCAGGTAATACTGGCGGAGGGAAGAGAAACGAGTAGTGAAATGGATACCCGGGTTTTGGCGGAGGTCGCTATAAGCGTCGCCCTCGCCTACGTACTTAACATGATTATCGTGTATCATCTGCCTCAGGGTGGCTCGATCACTCTTGGTAGCATGGTGCCCATACTGTTGGTAGCATTCAGGAGAGGGCCAAGGATAGGTGTCTTCGCTGGAGCTGTGTTCGGTCTCGTCCAGATGTTCCTCGGCGGATACTGGTTCACGTTGGTGCAGGTGATCCTCGACTACCCTGTGGCTTTCGCCGTCCTCGGCATAGCGGGCTTCTTCAGGAAGAGCCCACTGGTCGGGGTGGCTGTCGCCATGGTGTTGAGGTTCATAGCCCACTTCGTCTCGGGCGTCGTGTTCTTCGGAGAGTACGCGCCGCCCGAGCTGGGGCCCTACGTGTACAGCGCCGTCTACAACGGCAGCTACATGCTACCCGAGTTCGTGATAAGCGCCGTAGTGATCTACCTGCTGATACAGCGGGGAGTACTTGAGTACAACATCTAACAACCCCCATTTTTATTGATTGAAGATCGGCGTCATCCGTAACTGTGGTTGCTCAAACTGTTTATAACCGTTCACGGCGTTGCATATGAAAACCTGGTGCAGGATTTGTCGGATAAAGAGTTCTACATGAGCGATTACGTGCCTGAGATCGAGACTAACCTACCGGAGAAGGTGTGGCTCTTTGACACCACCCTCCGGGACGGGGAGCAGATGCCGGGAGTCACCTACACGATAGACGAGAAGATACTCATAGCGCATCAGCTGGACCAGCTGAGGGTGCCCAAGATAGAGGCCGGTTTCCCCATAACCAGCAGGGGAGAGACCGAGGCCGTGAAGAAGATCGCCGCCCTCGGGCTGGATTCAACGATAGTCGCACTGGCGCGGCCCCTGAAAGGCGACATCGATCGAGCGCTGGACTGCGACGTTCCCTACGTCCACATATTCATCAGTACTAGCGACCTCCACATCAAGCACATGATGAACACCACCCGCGAGGATGTCATGCGCCAGACGGTAGAAGGCATCGAGTACGCCAAGGATCACGGAGTAAGGGTCGAGTACAGCCCACAGGACGCGACTAGGACGGACATGGGGTTCCTGAAGGAGATATGCGTCGCAGCCTCTGAGGCGGGCGCCGAGATGCTGAACATCCCGGACACCGTCGGAGTCATGACTCCCAGGGTCACCTACGAGTTCTTCAAGGAGCTCAAGAAGACCGTGGACACTCCGCTCAGTGCCCACGCCCATAACGATTTAGGTCAGGCGACTGCCACGAGCCTTGCCGCGGTGGAGGCCGGTGCTGAGCAGGTGCATGTCTGCGTCAACGGCCTTGGAGAACGGGCGGGCAACACGTCCCTAGAGGAGGTGGCGCTGAGCCTGGCGGCCCAATACGAGATAGAGACGGGGCTAAACTACCAGAAGATAGCCGAGACCAGCAGCCTGGTGCAGCGGCTTAGCGGCGTCTATCTACCGCCGAGCACGCCCATAGTCGGGGACAACGCCTTCTCCCACGAGGCGGGGATACACGTCCACGGCCTTCTAGGGTTCCGGGGCAACTACGAGATCATGTCGGCCGAGTTCGTCGGGAAGAAGAGCCGGGTCGTCGCGGGGAAGCACGCGGGCCGCCACGGCATATTCAAGATGGTCACGGACATGGGCTTTGAGCCCAGCGAGGAGCAGCTTAGAGCCATAGCACGGGAGGTGAAGACCCTGGGTGACACAGGTAAGCTGGTCACCGACACCGACCTCTACGCCATAACCAGGAACATACTGGACATCAGGCAGGAGGACAGGGTGAAGCTCCAACAGCTCCTGGTGGTCACGGGGAACAACATCGTGCCCACGGCCAGCGTCACCCTGAACGTGGACGGCAACGAGATGATAGGCAGCGGCACCGGCAACGGACCCATAGACTCCGCCATCAACGCCATAAGGAACGTGGTGAACGGATTCGCAGACTTCACCCTGGAGAAGTTCATGATGAAGGCCATCACCGGCGGCACGGACGCCGTCGCAGACGTCACCGTCGCCGTGAGGCAGGGCGAGAAGCTCATCACCGCCAACAGCGTCAACGGGGACACCGTCATGGCCAGCGTTGAAGCCATACTCAAAGGCATGAACAGACTGCTAGACAAGCAGGGCGCCTAGCATGAGCACAGTAGCAGAGAAGATACTGGCGGCCCACAGCGGCCACCAAAAGGTCCACCCCGGGGAGATAGTGAAGGCGGAGATAGACTTCGCGTTCATGCCGGCCCTGACGGCCGCCCTAGCCTTCTACGCCATGAACGATATGGACATCGAGAAAGTCTGGGACAGGGACAAGGTTACCATTCTCCTTGACCACATCGCCCCCGCCACCAACATAACCAACGCGTCGCTCCACAAGGAGTGCAGGGAGATCGCCAAAGAGCAGAGCCTTAGCCACTTCTACGACATCAACGTGGGGGTCTGCCACCAGGTCATCCCTGAGAAGGGCCACGTCTACCCGGGGATGCTCATGGTGGGCGCCGACAGCCATACCTGCACCCACGGAGCCTTCGGTGCCTTCGCCACAGGCATCGGCAGCACCGACATGGGCGCCGCCATAGGAACCGGGAAGCTCTGGTTCAAGGTGCCGGAGACCATCAGGGTCAAGGTCGAAGGCCGGCTCGCCCCTAGAGTCATGTCCAAGGACGTCATACTCGAGGCCGCCGGGGAGCTTGGCGCGGACGGCGCCACTTACTGCTCCCTGGAGTTCACGGGTTCAACCGTCAGGGACATGAGCGTGGGAGCCCGGATGACCCTCTGCAACATGGCCATAGAGCTGGGAGCCAAGACGGGCATCGTGGAGCCCGACGAGAAGACATTCAACTTCCTGAAGGAACGGGTGAGGCACGGCTACACACCGGTGTACAGCGACACCGACGCTCTGTACAGGAAGACGCTGGAGATCGACGGAGAGGCGCTCGAGCCCCGTGTTGCCTGCCCCCACGCCGTGGACAACGTGAAGCCCGTCACCGAGGTCGCCGGGAAGGCGGTGAACCAGGTCTTCATAGGGAGCTGCACCAACGGCAGGCTTGAGGACCTAGAGGTTGCAGCCGAGATCATGAAGGGGAGACGAGTTCACTCCGAGGTCAGGGTCATAGCGACGCCTGCCAGCTACGAGGTGTACGGCGCCGCGAACAGCCGGGGAATAATAAAGACGCTCATGGACGCCGGGGCGGTTGTGTGTAACCCCAGTTGCAGCGTCTGCTTCGGCGGCAACCACGGGATTCTGGCCCCCGGGGAGGTGGGGCTCAGCACCAGCAACCGCAACTTCAGGGGGCGGCAGGGGAGCACCGAGAGCCAAGTCTACCTGTGCAGCCCGGCCACGGCGGCGGCGAGCGCGTTGACGGGGGTCATAACCGACCCTAGGGAGGCTTGAAGGTGATCAAAGGCAAGGCTTGGAACTACGGCGACGACGTGAACACCGACTTCATACTACCCGGCATCTACCTTGAGCTCACGGACCCCGACGAGATGGGCAGACACGCCATGGAAGGCATAGACCCGGGATTCGCGGACAAGGTGCAGCCCGGCGACGTGGTCGTCGGCGGAAGAAACTTCGGTCTGGGCAGCAGCAGGGAGCACGCCCCCATCGCCCTCAAACACGCGGGGGTGTCGGCGGTCATCGCCGAGGGCTTCGCCCGCATCTTCTACAGGAACGCGACGAACCTTGGGCTGCCCGCCCTCGAGTGCCCCGACGCCAGCAAGGAGATCAAGACTGGGGACACCATCGAGGTAGACCTAGCCAAGGGTACCCTCATAGTAAACGGCGCCAAGACCCTGAGATTCGCCCCGGTGCCCGAGTTCATGATGGAGATACTCGCGGCAGGCGGGCTCCGAGAGTACATTAAAAACATCAAAGCAAGCTGGTAGCTTGGCATATTCCAAGAACCCCTCCATTAAAACATTGAATAAGGCGTCGAGCTACGCCCGGTTAAGGTTTACTCGAAAGGGAAACGGTGCTTGCTTAGCCCAAGCTCGTCTCTCATCTGGATCAGCTCTGCTTGGACGCTGGCGTTGATGGGCACCCCCTTCACACTGCGCTCCAGCGACGTGAGATACTCTTTTTCGCCAGCCGTGTAGATACGGTAAGCCCCCGGAGCCTTCTTGGCGGCCCTCAGGGAGCGGAGGATGTCTCCCGTGGTCTGTTTGAAGTCATCGAGGTCGGTGAACGCGGAGACGTCTATCGCGATGAAGAAGTGGCCAAGGTTCACGCCGTTTATGGCCTTGAGGAAGTACCCCGACTGCAGCGACGCGGAAAGTATCTCGACCACGGTGGCGTAGCCGTATCCCTTGTAGCCGGCGGTGTCCTCGCCCATTCCCCCCAGAGGGAGTAGCGCCGCCTCCCCCGAGAGAAGGTCCCCCAGTATCTCGTCTGGATCGGTGCTGGTTGAGCCGTCGCTCTTGATCACGAGCCCCAGCGGCAGCTCCTCTCCTTTCCGGGCGTAGAGTTCGACCTTTCCCCTCTGGATAATCGAGGTCGCGCAATCCAGGCTGAAAGGGAACTCCTCGTCGGTGGGGAATGAGAACGTCAACGGGTTGGTGCCGAGCATGGGCTCGACGCCGAAGGTTGGCGCTATGGACGGCCTGGCGTTGGTCCCGGTGATTCCTATGAGCCCCTGCTTGGCCGCCATCTCGGAGTAGTAGCCAGCTATACCGAAGTGGGTGGAGTTCCTGGCAGCCACCATGCCCATGCCGAGCTCCTCGGCCTTCTCTATGCATAGGTCCATGGACTTTTTGGCTACCACCATGCCCATGCCGTTGTTCCCGTCCACGACCGCCGTCGTCGGGCCCTCCCTTACCACGTCGAGCCTCGTCACGGGGGACTGGAGCCCAGCCTTCACCCTGTCATAGTATACGGGTTTAAGCCTGTTAACGCCATGGGTGTCCAAGCCTTTGAGGTCGGCGTCCAGCAGCACGTCGGTGCATACCTCGGCGTCCTCCGGCGGCACGCCCATTCCTTTGAATACATCATTCACATAAGGTCTGAGTAGCGAGAATTTGACCCATCCAACTTCTTTGTTCATCGCGTCGTTCACCGATCCCCAATTAGTCCCCTTGTTCGAGTGAAAAACTTTACTCACTGTGACTCTAGAGAGGATTCGATGTACAGCTGCTGGAAGCCTCTCAAGCCGTCGCCTTTTCGGGGTTCCACCTTCAGAGAGAAGTTTGAAATCATTACATGGCTAGTAGGTTGTCTACGAGCCTCATCGCGAGACGGGACATCTCCGGCTCCTTCTCCCTGCACTCTTGGATCACCTGCTCCGAGGACTTTCCTATGTGCACCGGCTCCCCTGGGTAGGCTGCGGTCCACCTCTCCGCGCCTTCCGCCGTGATCTCCAAGTGGAAAATCAAACCCCGGACGTTATCCTTAGCGAAGGCTTGTATGGGGCAAGGGTCACCGGTTGCTAGCAGCTCGCCGCCCGGCGGCACCGTGTTCATGTCGCTGTGCCAGTGGAACACGGGAAACACCGGCGGGAAGCCCCTGAACAGGGGGTCCCAGACACCCTGATCTGTGAGGGTCGCCGTGTAGATGCCAATCTCCCTCACGGGGCTCTTCTTCACCTCTCCACCTAGGAGCCTGGCCAGCATCTGGCCGCCGCAGCAGACTCCCAGCGTCGGTTTCCCCGAGTCCACTATCTCCCTCAGGTAGCTCCACTCCTTTCTGAGGAAGCCGTGGCTCAGAGCGTCGTTGGCTGGGATGGGCGTGGGCCCCACGACGAAGGCGTCGAACTCGTTGACCGGCGGGAACTCGTCGGACTCCCTCATTTTGTAGGCGTGGACGAGGGTGAGGTCCGTCTTCTCCCGTAGGAAGGTCTCGTAGAGGCCGAGGGTCTCCGGCGCGTCGTTCTGGATGACGAGGACCCGTTTAAACATGGATACAGTAACGGCTCATGGTTTAAAGAATTGATTATACATACAGTCTAAGGTCAACGAAGGCGAGGAAAGTGTCCCAGATTAACCGGAAATGCGTGTAGTTGCCTTAAAATACCATAGGTTTAAATTCAAGGCGTACCCGGGAAGGGTATACGCGGAGTATCAACATATTCTGAGTATAGCAACGTAGAAGGAGTGAAAGTTATGGGTTATAGAGAGAGGCGCAGTTACGACCGCGGCCCCAGGGAGATGCACAAGATAATCTGCTCTGACTGTGGCCAGGAAGCCGAGGTCCCGTTCAAACCGACCGAAGGCCGTCCAGTTTACTGCCAGGAATGCTTCAAGAAGCACAGGCCGGCAAGGTACTAGCTGCGCTAATAGAAGCGGGAACGCCGTGGAGGCGATCCCCACCAAATTTTATTAATAAAAATTGTATAACTCCTATTTCGGCAGGTATTTCCTTGGATACTTGGCAACCACCGTGTAGTTTGGGTCCACCACGTTTCCGACTCTGCATCTGCCCACCTGGGAGAGGAGCTGCAGCGCGTCCCACTTGTCGAAGCCGTGCTCGTCGCACAGCCACTTCACCATCTCTACGTGGGCGATCTTGTACGCCTCCATGAGGGGCCTGCCGCTGCCCGCAGTCATCATCCACTCGTCGTCTAGGATCCTCGGCCAGTCGATGGCCCTGCCTTTTACCACGTCCACCTTGACTGTGATCTCCGAGGAGGTCTCCAACGCCACCCCGCAGAGCTCGCCGTCGCCCTGGGCCGCGTGGACATCACCGAACACGAGGTAACCTCCCTCTACGAACACGGGCAGGTGCAGCGTCGCGCCTTCCCGGGTCTCGACGCAGTCCATGTTGCCACCGTACTCCCCCGGCGTCAACGACATCTCCACCCTGCCGTACCGCGGCGCGACGCCGATGCTGCCTATGAACGGGTGAAGCGGTATCGAAGCCTCCCCCATCTTGCTTCCTGGGAGCTCTGTCGTGCCTACGCCTTTCTCCGCGTCCAGAGTCCACCTGTACCTCTTGGTGGGGAGCGGATCGTTCAGCAGCAGGCTTCTCCCGGGCGCCTCCTCGGTGAGGGAGCCGAACCCCGGTAATATAGACGAGTACGCCCAGTCCCTGTTGAGCATTATCCTCTGGATGTCCACTGCCAGCGTGTCCCCCGGCTCAGCACCATCTACATAGAATGGCCCCGTCAACGGGTTGGATCGGCTCAGGGACGTGCCCTTGGCCTTCTGCCTCATCTCGTCAGGTATAGGGTCCCCCCTGCCGTCGTTGCCTCCCGCGTCCACCGTTGTGGCGACGATTGTGTCGCCGGGCTTCACGTGGTGCGCAGGCTCGTTGGGGCCATAGGTATGGTAATACCGCTTAGGCTTGAATCTGTGAATCATGTATCCTCACATGATTACCGTCTGCGGCGTGTATATGGTTGATCATAACCTCTGGAGGAGGGATCAGTCCTCACCGTAGAGCCACCCCGGCTCCGCGTAGCTGGGGTAAGGGTAGCTGTAGAAGCCTTGGCCGGTCTTCACCCCCAGCTCCCCCCGCTCTATCTTCCTGAGCAGTAAGTCAGGAGGCGCGTCCGAGGGGTCCCCCGACTCCTCGTAGTATACCATCTCGATGTCCCTCACCACGTCCAGCCCCACCCTGTCCATCATGCCGAAGGGCCCCGTTTCCGTCCCGTAGAGGCTAATCCAGGCCCTGTCCACGTCCTCGAAGGAGGCCACGCCCTGATCCACGACCCTGAGACACTCCTTCTTGACAGCCCGCCAGACCCTGTTGAAGATGAAGCCCGTGCTCTCCCGGAGCACCATCAACGGGTAGACCCCGATGCTGCTGCAGAAACCCCTTGCCTTCTCCATGACCTCGTCGGACGTGGATGTGCCCCTCATGAGTTCGACGATCCGCCGTCTCCAGGGGGACCCGTAGAAGTGCATGTTGAGGACGCGGTGGGGGCTGCTCGTCGCGTCCTCTATCTTCGAGACCCTTATGGACGAGCTGTTTGTGGCTATGAAGGCGTCCCTGCGGCAAACCTCGTTCAGCCTCCTGAAGACGTCTCGCTTGACGTCTAGACGCTCGACGACGGCCTCGATCACGACGTCGGCGTCAGAGGCGGCTTCCTCCAAGCCTTCAACGTAGGATATTCTTCGCTTCACGGATTGGCCTTCCGCCACGGTGATGTCACCGTCTTCCACCCATTCATCGACGTAGTTCTCCACTGCCTCAGACGAGGAAGCCAACGCCTCCTCCGAGATGTCGTACATGTTCACAGCATAGCCGTGTCGAGCGCAGGTCACCCCGATCTGGGTCCCCAGAAACCCGGAACCCACGACGCAGACTAGCCCAGAAGTCACCATGGCTAATGATGGTCTCTGGAACGAATAGGCTTTGGGGCGTATCCACAGAAGGCAAACACAAAATCGTTGGTTAACGGGAAAAATTTGGGGCTTTACCCGGTGCTACTTCGTTGTTATGGCGTACTGGCAGCCGAGGGGCTTCAACGCCTCGTCGATCTTCTCCAGCAACACCTCGATGTCCTTCATCCTCGGCCGCTGGAACCACTCGAAGTAATAGTCGTACTCGCCCAGGGACTCACCGGACTTGCTTATGATGGAGTCGTATCTGCTGGGCTTGACGGTGCCGACGACATCGAAGTACCCCCTCGTCTCGTCCGAGGTCATGGTGTCGTAAGGAGCCAGCTGTATCAGCGGGTTCATCACGCTGATGTCCTCCATTTCCACGGCTATCTTGTCTAGAGCCTTGATGGCTTCGAGGAGCGGCGGCCCGAGTATCTTCACGTAGCTCTTCATAATTATCCTCCAAAAAAGATGTTATTTTAGTCTTAAGTAAAGGCTGAACCATACCCGCGTCTACCTTCCCAGCCTCATTCTCTTCCTTACGTCGCCGAGCGAGAACCTCGCCGTTATTATCCGCTCAGTGCTGAATATCTTGGCCGCGACGTACAGCACCGCGAAGGTCCACACGCTTATGAACGCGATGCTCCTTATGACGACGAAGTAGTCTCCGAGGAACGCGGCCTTGGTGGCTATGATGCTGTGGGTGTACGGTATCACCAGCAGCACCCACTGGACGGCCTGAGGCAGCATGTCTATGTCGCTGAACATGAGGATTATCGCAGGGATCATTATGGGGGTGATGAGTATACCGGTGAAGCTCTGGGCGCTGCGGACGTTATCCGCGAAGACCGCGATGCTCAACGCCATGGCCAGAGCCGACACCAGGGTGACGAAGATCACCATACCCACGAGGAGCATCCCGAACGGCGTGATGCCGACGCTCACCTCGTCGATGCTCATGGTAGTCGCCTCAGGCACGAACGCGAAAGCCGAGTTCATGTAGTACCCGAACCCAATGAGGTAGCTCACGGAGCCGGCTATGGCGATTACTATGCTTCCGCTGAGCTTCCCCGCCAGCACGGTGAGCCGGCTCACGGGCAGCGTCATCAGGGTCTCCAGGGTCTTCTGCTCCTTCTCCAGCGCTATGCTGGTGGCCGCCATCTGTATCGCGAACATGACCATCATCATCACCATGATGGGCAGCATGATGCTCTGGCTCATCACCAGGTTGATGATGCTGGTGGGCGGGATGTCAAGCACCGTGCCCTTCAGAATCGACGCGTACCTCACGGATATGGGGCTCCTGATGGCCTCCGGGGTGCCCGCCGCCCCCGTCTGCTCCAGCAGCCTCCTGATCTTGCTGAGGCTGAAGTAGTAGTTGTAGATGTTGATGAGGCTGCTCACCACGTTGGTGCTCTGGGTCTCGGCCATGTTAAGTTTCCTCAGGTTGGCGTACACCATTAGCTCGCCGTTCATACTCTGGGTGAGGTTGTCGTTGTAGCCCCGGGGGATGTAGATGAGGGCGTTGCTGTCCGTGTCCTGGAACTGTCTCAGGGCGTCCTCTAGACTGGCTGCCTCTATGGGCACCACTGTGTTGTTGTTGTAGAGGTACTCCAGCAGCGCCTCCGTTACGAAGCCCTCGTCGTCCGTGTAGACGGCGAAGCTGGCGCCGACGACGGCCCTCTGCACAGACTCCTGGCTTATCCTGATGGCGCCGCCCATGACCGGGAAGATTATTATGGGCATGAGTATAACGCCTATGAGTATCTTGGGGTCTCGGACGAGCTCCTTGATCTCCTTGACTATGATTGAGGTGAGCTTACTCGTGGTTGGTCACCTCCATGAATACCTCCTCCAGGTTCTTGGCGCCGTATCGGTCCCGTAGCTCGTCTGGGGTGCCCTCCGCAACGACCACGCCGAGGTCCATGAGGCCGACGCGGTCGCAGAGGTACTCCACTTCCAGCATGTTGTGGCTGGAGAGGAGGACCGTCACGCCCTGCCTGTCCGCGTAGTCTTTGATCATGTTTCTCACGTGGACGCTCTGGATGACGTCCAGCCCCGACGTGGGCTCGTCCAGTATGGCGAGCCGGGGCTTCATCATGAGCGCCCTGGCGAGGAGGAGCCTGCGCTTCATCCCCTTGCTGTACTCGTTGGACCTGTCCCTAAGCCGCTCCCCGAGGCCGGAGATGAGCCTACCCTCCTCGACGAAGCTGCTCCGCCTCTCCCTGTCGTCCGCGTAGAAGCCCGCCATGAACTCTAGGAACTCTAGTCCGGTGAGGTGCTGGTATAACCCGGCCTCCTCGGGGAGGTAGCTCAGTATCTCCCTCACCTTCTCGGGCTGCCGGGCTACGTCGAGGCCGAAAACCTCGGCCCTCCCTTTCGAGGCGCTGATGAGCGTGCTCAGCACTCTAAGCGTAGTGGTCTTGCCGGCGCCGTTGGGGCCTATGAGGCCGTATATCTCGTTCTCGTTGACGGTGAAGCTTGTTCCCCTGAGCGCCTGGGTGTCGCCGAAGTTCTTCACCAGGTCCACGGCTTCGATGGCGTGCAAGGCTTCGCTGCTCCCTTTCTCAAGGCTAAGACGTGGGCTTCCTTAAAAACCATTCAACCCAGTCGACGATACAACTAAAACAGGTAACATCCATTATTTCGGCATGAAGGTTCTGGCGTTCAACTCCAGCCCCAGGAAAGAGAAGGGCGTCTCTGAGATCGTGATGAACCTCTTCCTCGAGGGAGCGGAGGAGGCAGGCGCGGAGACCGAGAGACACTACGTCTGCGACCTCGATGTGAAGGGGTGTCTGGGGTGTTTCGCGTGCTGGACGGAGACCCCCGGCAGATGCGTTCACAGGGACGACATGGACTGGATAATCCCCCGGTGGGGTGACGCCGATGTGATCTACCTAGGGACGCCCATCTACAACTACAACATCACCCACTACCTCCAGAGGTTGACCGAGAGGATGCTGCCCACCACCCTCCACTACATGGAGGAGATGGAGGGTTCAACGAGGCACCCTGAGAGATACGAGCGGAGACCCCGGAAGACGGTGTTGGCGGCGGTGGCGGGGTTCCCTGACCTAGAGAACTTTGACGTCGCAAGGGCGTTGTTCCCGGATGCGTTGCACATACTTCTCCCATCCGCCCAGATCCTAGAGGATCCGGAGGGAAGCAAACTAGTTACCTTCTTCACGGAGGCGGTGAAAGAGGCGGGTAGACAGATCGTCACCAAGGGTACAGTCGACGAGAACGTCAGGAAGAATCTTGTCGTTGATTACCCGCCCGAGGTGAAAAACATGATGAGAGAAGACGCAAACAAGTACTTCGAGGCGTTGCTTAGAGGAGAGTGACCTCTGTTTTAAACGTCGTGAGTAAGTGATATGTGGTGCATTAATTGGTAGCGGATCTGGTCGTAAAGAACTCTAGACTCGTCAGCCCCAGCGGAATACTCGACGCCGGGGTGGCGGTCAAGGACGGGGTCTTCGTGGCTGTCGCCCGAGACGAACACCTGCCCAAAGCGGACATGGTCATCGACGCAAAGGGAAACTACGTCCTGCCCGGGCTCTTGGACGGGCACGCCCACACCTTCCTGCCGCCCGAGACCTCTGAAACGGGGACCAAGGCAGCAGCCAAGGGTGGGGTCACCACCATGCTGGAGATGCCCGGCACCCAGATGGGCTGCTTCGACACAGGCCAGTACATGGAGAAGAAGGCGATCATGGAGAAAGAGGCCCACGTGGACTTCTGCATACACGCCGGCTGCGCCGCCGGCTACCCCGACGGAACCCTCACAGAGATGTGGGAGGCGGGGGCAACCGGAGCCAAGTTCTTCATAAGCAGCGCCGGCCCCAACTGGCCCCAGACCTTCGACGGTTACGTCATAGACA
>Ga0272441_10001853_pt1 | contig 44315 bp, 51 predicted proteins | sample SSMProp6N_FD_193582 | JGI IMG/M metagenome (GOLD analysis project Ga0272441, IMG submission 193582) | Marine sediment archaeal communities from Little Sippewissett salt marsh, Falmouth, MA, United States - SSM-Prop-6N | ecosystem: Environmental > Aquatic > Marine > Wetlands > Sediment ... | reverse complement strand
CCATACTAGCTTATCAAATTGTTTAAATTGTGAAAAAGAACTTTACTACAATCTTACTATTAACAACTAAACTTGATTAATCAAGGCTGGTTTTGATTATCCAAGTTTATTTGTTAAATGTGAGTTTTGTAATTCACAGGAATTAGTTAAAATCGGTTTTTCTTTTCCGGATAATTATTTAGTCAGCAGGCCGAGTGTTTTGTTTGGCGAGTGGGGAGAGAAGGCGGGGGAGTTTTTGGAGATTATTGGAAAAATGTTGTAATTTTGTAGAGAATATCAAATATTAGTATAATAAGGCGTTATGAGTCTTATTTTTTTATGCAACAAATAAATTATAATGTCAAGATTGACATTTGTATAAAAATTTGTTAAGTTAGCTTGAAAATTACGGCTATTGTTGATCCTTATAGATTACCATTATAAATAGTGATGTTGTAATGTTATTATTCGCTAATGTTAGGTTAATTTTAGATCCACATTTATTCAAATAGGGTATTCTCTAAAGACCAACAATCGTTGGGTTGTACTTTGAAAAAAACTCTACGTAAACAAAAGAGTCATAATTAACTAATATATTTACTAAAATAGGAGACATTGCATAATGGAAACAGCCTTAAAAATCAATGCTGAATTGGTCTCGATCTTAACGACTACCATTGGTTGGGGTGCTTTTATTATCGTGTTGTTAGTCGTACGAAATTTTGTTATCGTCGCTTTTACACGAGCAGTACAGGCGCTTATTGTGCATGGTGACGAAGCGATGCAACGACAGATCATAAAACACCTGACCGATAAGGATCAGTTGGCTCGAGATTTATACGAGGAAATGAAGGAAAAGTTTAGCAAGGAGGAACAGAATGCGAAATAAAAAACAGATGATAATTTTATGTGCTGCAGTCATAATGATCATTGTCCTTGTCGTGTTTTGCAAATTCTACCTGATCAAGATCCCTGCATATTCAGTAGTTAAAGTCCAACCCTTTAATGGTGAAGATTATTATATTGAAGCGGGTGAAAGTAACAGATACACAGTAGCCAGGCACAAAGATGTTTCTATTTTGAGTACAGCTAAGCTTTTTTCTTTTTCGGAAGTTAGTTTTTACGCTGGTCATCGCATGGAAAAAACATTAAACAATCATTATTGTTTCGTGGTATTTTTCCCAGAAAATAATATTGCAGCCCGTGATACTAGTTTACTGTTTAATCAAATTAGAGCCCATGGATTTGTTTCATTGCAAAAGGCATCGGAGTATATCGGTGATAATTTTTATTCAACAAATGAAAAGTACAAGAATTATTCATACCCGGAGCTTTTTAAGTGTTTCTTGAACGAAATTAAAAATAGTGGCCTTAATGGGTTATATTTTGCTGATGTGGGTGTGACAAAGATTCTTTACAATGGCAGATCAGAGTTAAATGTTAGAAATTTCCTTATGGCTTGCCAGACTTTTCTTGTAATGACATCAACTTTTGAAGAATTTGGACAAAGAGAACGCAGTGACTCAGCTTGTCGCCAGTTCTCTGCAGACTTTGTGAAATTTACTGAAAGATTATAAATAATTATTTTATTTTTATGAGGAGGTGATCGGAAAATATTTTGACCCATCTAATTAGGTGATTGTAAATTAACTCATTTAAAATTAACAGAAAGGATTTATCCATGAAATTTTCAGAGTATGGAAGTTCGCAACAAAGTCAGCGCCATAAAATTGTGAGATTGGTATTAACAGCCCTCACAGTTATAATTATTTTGAGCTTGGCATTTGCATCTTTTGGTTATCTCTCAAGTGGTAGCATGGTTATAAAACAAGACTTTTGGTTTGGGAATTTAAGTTTGAAAACTAACGCTGGTATCGTTTATAAATTACTAGGCGATACCTGGAAGTTCCCTAAAGAAGAGTCAATTGTTTTTAGCAATGATGTAGACAAAGATCCTGATGCGAAAGCAATTTTTGTTCGCCACAATGATGGGGGTACTGAATATTGGGGAGGATCTGCTAGGTTTGCTTATTCACAGGCCCCAGATCCTATGTTTTTAGTTTTGAAAATTTTTGGCGCAGCTAAAAATGTTGTAAAAGAACTTTTTATTCCTGGTATTAGGGAAATTTGTACTTCTACTGCTAGTGTGGTTTCAACTGAAGAGAGATACACATCCAAGCGTTCCAAAATCAATGATTGGTGTTTAGAGCAAGCACAAGAAGGCGTTTTTTCCTGTAAGGTTGACTATGAGTCCGTAGAGGATGAATTTGGGAAAACCTCTGTGGTGCCGGTCTATAATATAGACAGAACTCGACGCAAAAATCCGATATTTGGCCCATTCGATATTACTTGCAATTTGTTCAAGGTGACAGAGTTTCAATTTTTAGGTAGTATTGATTCTTTGATTAGTGTGAAAATGAAATATCGTTCCGAATTACAGGTAACCAATGAACAAATTAAAGAATATACTCAAAGATTAACGGAGGTTGCAGCTATAGGTCAGAGAGAACTCACAGAAAGGGAAAAAGATCAAGAAAAATTGCGCGAAGAAAAAATTCAAAGATTTGAAGCCTATCGCAAACAAGAACTTGAAGTAAACCGTGGAGATTCAATTAGTACTGTCAACGAGTTAGCAGCCACCAAACTTGAAGTGAGTGCTGAAATAAATAGAGTTAAGGGAGAAGCCGCTGAACGTGAAAAAGCCATGCTTGGTGATAAGGCTTTAGCTAAGCGGCTGAAAGCTTATCAGGATATTATGAATTACTGGACAACCAAAATTAAAGAGCGTCCTGAAAATGCTCCGGAAATGGCGGCTAGCTGGAATGCGGATTATTTTTATGACTTACTGGAAAAAATTGATAGCCGGGTGAAGAAAAATCTTGGCTTAGATTTAACTTTTAATCAATAGTTAACAGAAAATTTCACAGAAAAAAATAGGAAGGTTTTATCATGCAAAGATTATGGAAATTTTTAAAATCGTTCTATACGGACAATTTTGGCAATGAGGCAACGCTAATTTGGACATTGTTCGTACTGATATTTTTAGGATCATGGGTTTTATTCAAGATATTCGTTGACAAAAATGATCCGATGCATTTCAAAGTCATTGAATATCGTACTGGTCAAGAAATGACAGTTAAAAGAGACCCTGGTCATTATTGGCTGGGTATTAACAAGGCTTATTCATGGGAATGGTCTAACGCGGTGTGGTTTAGTGAATACGGAGAAGAAGGCGGTAAGGAAGATGAATCTGTTGGCTTACAATATATCAATGGTGCTCAGGCTACTCAGAGTGGTATTATGGTATACGCATTCAATGATACTCTTTCAGACAAAACTCTGATAGATTTCCAAGATAAGTATTATAGTCAGGAGAATTTTGAGAATAAGATAATTAACCCACTAACTTTGGACGCATTAACTATCCCGGCTTCAATGATGACTGATGAGGAGAGTTATACGACCAGAAAAAAAGAGTATGGCTATATGGCTTATGATCAATTACAGAATGGTATCTATGCAACCGAAATAGAACGCGATTATGTGACTGATTTTACAGGTGATACTGTCATGTCGGATATACCAAAAGTCGTATATGAATTAGTCTTTGATGATAGTGGAAAAGCAGTGATTGATGAGGCGACGGGTGATACCGTTAAATTGGCGAAAAGAAATCGCGAGAAATCACTTCGCAATATAGGTATTGATGTTCTTGTTTTGTCATTATATGAACCTAATTATTTCCCCAACGTAGATAAGATTATTGCACAAAAAACAGAGGCTTCTTTGAATCGTACTGTCTCAACAGCTTTAACTAAATTGGAAAATCGTAAAGATTATTTGGCTAGAGTTAGAGGACAGGTTAGAGTCGATTCTACTAAATGGGCGCAGAAAAAGAAATATATTAAAGACATTGTTCAGGCTCAGATCGCCAAAGATACCTTGCGTATTAAATCTGAAACGCGTAAAGCTGTGGCTAAAATTCAGGATGATATTGGTTTAATGAAGAAAGAGATCGGTGAGCTTAAGGGTGAGAAAGAACTCGAAGTTCGTCAACTCAGGATGGGAGCTGATGGGCAATTATTCCCACGTATTGATGTTTACGTTGCTGTTGAGAAAGCTAAAGCTGATGCTTATGCAGCTGCAAAGGGTATTTATCCCAAGGCTTCTTTGAGTAGTGGAGGTGTGCAAGGAGCATGGGATGTGATGTTGTATAATCAGGGTAAACAAGTATTTGGTGGCGATAAGTAACCTTATAAACCATGAAACAGGTATGAGGTTGATTAGTTACTAATTAACCTCATACACAAAATAAGGAGTTCATTTATGAATCGATATAATAGCTTTAATTCATGGGATAAGGATGCCTGGTTGCAAAGACGTAATAAATGGAAATTATACGGTGCAATAAGTCTTATCGCCATGTTATTTCAAGCTTGGCCCGGTATACCACTACCGATTCCCATTCAGTATTTGTTTGGACAAGCTGGGAATATGTTTGTGGCAGCGATTTTTCTGGCTACAGGTTTATTTTATTCCTATCTTGGATGGAGCTTGCCTTCGGATAAAGAAGTACTTGATTCATGCGGTGGCAATACTAAAGGTATAACTACTCGTGATTTAATCCAATCATTTGACATCTCAACAAGTAAGGCTGATCAGGTAATTCATAATTTAATTAAAGAGGGAATTATTAGCTTGTCTGAAGTGGCTGAGCAATATCAGGGTTGGGTCACATCTCAATTACTCCAACGAGTATTTCTGCTTTCGAACGATACGGCCGAAAAGATATTAATGGATGGTTTTTTTGCTGGTAATCTTAATATAACTAATAAGGTAACTAGTGATATAGATGTATCGGCCTGGGCGTGTAAATATGTTGGTGTGAGCGGGGTTGAATTTGATAAGCCCGACGTCAACCGAAATCTGCAAATGGATTTAGAAGAATTTACTGCTGAAAATAAAGATATCAAGGTTTCTGATATTAACAGGGCTTTACTCGCTGGTGACATGAACGTGACAGATAACGATTTTGCGTTTTAAGTTAAACTATTGAATAATTTTAAAGGAGTATTTCCATGTCAGTAAAAGTATTTCAAAAACCAGAAGATTTAGTTCCGCGCCATGATTTCGGAATCGTCCAACTTCCTGACGATATTGAACCGCAGGAAATGTGCGGAAAAAAGGTACCGGTTATCGCATTGGATACAAGTGATGTTAATAACATCGTTGTACATGTACTCAATGAAAATAATCTCACCTATGAGCCGAATAACGAGTTGCAATTAATTGACGGAAATAAAATTGTTGATCAAAGCAATAAAACGGTTTATGAGCAGAAAATACAGGAAGTTGAACAGGCACTGACTGTTGAGCATAATGATGAGGAATCAACTGATGACGGTAACGGCGCTGGACAAAAACCAGGTCGGGTGACACGAGTTGATTTAGATCAAGATAGTAATTGGTAAGAGGTATGCGATGAAAAATTTGTGGTCACCTAAAAATGACAGCAAAATCATTTCTTGGGATGTTGATATAAGCGCTATCCAACGACATATTGTGTGGACACGAAGAGGTGGTAAACTATTGCAAGAGATTGAATATCTTGATCAATACCCGGAAAGATTTGGCACTTTTGTGTTCACGATGGCGGCACATGATAGCGTTTTGCAAGATATTAGGTGTCCACAATGCGGAGAGATAATCGGCTTTAAGGATAATCATTTCCGATGCGTAGTTTGTGACACCGTGATCAACCCAAGACATGATGCTCGCCTGCGCCTGGTTCTAACAGGAAGGCTGCGTAACTTGGTAGGTAAAGTAGTCGGCCGTGAATTTCGTGGCAGGCCAAGTATAAAAAAAATTATACAAAAACACAAAACCTTGCCTAGCAAATGGTTTGTGATTGTAAAAAATCAAGTATACTTTGCGCCACGGATTTACGCCTTGTATTCACAAAACTGGAATTCAAGCCAACCCTCGATCCTTATTGAAAAATCGTATTTTAAGGAAATTGGTTTAAGTTCCTGGAATACAAGTGATTACCACGCTTATCATCAAGATTATGGTGGTCTTCTGTGGCTCTGTATTTATCAGAACTGGCATCCAAGTCTGATGGGAGAAGTTATTCATCAACGGATAGTCCCCAAAATCATCATTGATTTGATGGTTTCAGACTTAGTGGCTGTTGGTAAGCTCAATAAGGTTTTGAACGAGCTTGGTGAAACAACTCACACGATCTATAACGTCATTGGGCGAACCGTTGCAGCTCGGGGCGGTTCTCATAGATTTACAGAGTTGTATAATAAATATGTCGAAATTGATGCCTAGCGTCAAAAATTGTTCTTTGAGATAAAATAGGAGTTTTTAAAATACGGGGCCGTATGATAGAGTTGAATATAATAAAATATTTAATTTGTCATGCGGCCTAATCTATTTTTGGAGTTATGATTATGAATAATGTCAATTTTTATTGATAAACATAAAATCAAAAATAAGGAGTTTAACAATTTAAATTATTACGGAGGGTAAAGATAATGTTTAGACTTTTATTGCCACAGGCACCACCGTTGCCAAAAGTCTATATACTTAATGAGGCTTTAGTTAAAGCTACCAAAGAGGTAAAAAAATTTTATCTACTTGGTAAAAATAGGGATAATAATCCTTGTGAGGCTTCAATGTATATTTTGGCAGTTTTGGTCCAAAGACCTGGTATATTCAAGTCTCCTTTTGAGTTGCTTGAATTATCAGAAATAGAATCGGTAATAGTAACTCATGTGGTTTACCCTGCGGATAAGTTTAAGGATAATAAACCTGGCTATGCTGGGTTTAAAGCCCCCAAAGGGTATACTGCCAACAGAATGAATATGATTTTCCGAGAAATGTTATTAACCTATATTAATCGTTATCCCTTGATTGATCTATTGGGAAATATTCATTCTCATACTTTTATTAAAGCTGATTCTATGTCTGGCGGAGACAACCAGGACTCAAAGCGAAGCATGGCTAGATTTAAAAGAAGTGGGCTTAATACTCGTTTTAAGTTTTTGATGAGTCCAAATAGTAATTCAGGTGAAGATTGGGGAATTTATGGTTTTGCCTATCAGAACGGAAATCCAAGACGATTGTCAGGCCTTGAGGTGATCTCCCGTAACCACAGTCTGTTTAAAGCAGCTATAGAAAAGCCATGTTATTATAGTAGCGACTTCACACAATGGGCTAAACAACAGTGCTACGCTTTAGAGGTTGAATTTGGCTTGAAATTGAGATGGGAACAAATAGTTCGTGGATGGTCTACACTGGATGTTTTAAATCTAAATGGCAAGGAAATTAGTATTTGTTTTCCACCATTTTTTCCTGAAAGCCCTATTAAAGTTTATTATTTTAATGGCAAAAAATATATTGCCTTAAACACAGAAGGCTTTAATTGGAAAGGCGATAATGAACAATTAAGAAACTTGAAATTAACTGAATTGATAAAAATAGTAAAGGAGAAGACATAGGTGGAAAAGAAGGATTATTACGCGCGGATATTACCAGTTATTGGTAATACATTTACAGATAAAACAGTTGCTTTCTTTGGGTTGGATTTTACTCACCAGATAGCTGACTGTTTAGCTCGCGGCGGGATTAAATCTTTTGTCTTTGTAGGCAACAGGAAAGTAGAACAAGGGGATGCAATCGTTTATACTTATGGCGTTAATTCTATAGGTAATGGCCAAGTTTGGGTATTGGCAAATGAATTCGAGAAACGTAACCCATTTAATAAGGAGAGTTGGAATATTGCAAATCTGTCCGGACACAATAATATTAATGAGATGGCACAGAGTTTTAGAGATATTTATCGTCTGGATTTGATTGTGGCCGGCGGTAGTTGGCAAGATTGCAAACTGGCTTATGAAATTTCCAAGGAAAGCGGTATCCCGGCAATTATATTCATGCTTCATAAGGATTTAACTGTTCACTCCACAGTCATGGTTTCTCATCCCGATATGCCTAATCTAGATCAAGCGTTTTTGAGTATCCATGAAGAGTGCGTGCTAAATGAAAATAACTTCATGAATCGGTTAAGTTTTTTGCGAGTTTCTGATTTAGCGATGAATTTTGTAAACGCATTATTATTGCGTGACACAAAATATTATCCGCCAGCCTTTGAAAAGATATTTTTCAACCAAAATTGCAATGTTGTATTGTATGGGAAAGCAGATTGGCCATGGTGGGTTAATTATGTTAATCTCAGTAGTCATCTCAAATATTTGGTGGATTATTATTCACAAAAAGTGTGGTGGGGCATAGATTGCCATTATTCAGCTTTGCAAAATAAAAAAGTAATGGTAATTGGTTGTGGCACAGCTTCACTGTTGTTGGCTGAATTGGTGCACTATTTTAATCATGTATTAATGGTGGATTATAAGCCATTCAGTAGTTTTAATGCCGTGCGACAATTGCCAAACACGAATGAAATAAAAATTGGCTTGGTTAAACCATTTTTGCTCCAAAAAATTTTTACTGAAAGACTGGGTGGCGATAACTGGCAGGAAGGCAATTTTAAATATGGATCCATTTGGGCAACAGAAAATCATAGTTTGGCAGCCGCTAATTTATTATTGAAAGACAATGATAAACAATCAGTAGTCAAATTTAAACAGCTTCTTGAGTGGTTTTCTCCTGATGTAGTTGTGATCGCTATGGGCCGAACACATGATGATAATTTTACGGCTTGTAGAATTTTGAGAGAAATGAACATTAAACATGTAGTGCCGGCTGTATATCCAGGAGCTGTAGCTCATCGCGTGGTGGTTGTGAATGGCAATCAAGGACCTTGCTATGAGTGTCACAATCACCGCCTATCAATTGACGCAACTAATGTGGCAACTGGAGATTTGGGGCATGATGTTGCAGAATTTAGAGAAATGTTTTACATGAGCCCTGATGATCCAACAGATCCAGCTACAATCGCTGAAACTTGGCCCAGTGTTCATACTGTTCTGGAGTTGACTTTGCAACTTGGACTACCTGATGTTTTACGAAGTATTTGGTTTTCCCAGTGTTTAGCGCAAGAACAGATCAGTTTTGTGGGAGGTGTTAAGGTCTCCACATCCCTAGATGGTGAAGGTTCGTATGGTGTGAAGTATCCGGGGCAGGTGGTTGTCTATAGCAGTGATGATATATTACAGCAAGGCAACGAATATACATGTAGCTGTTGTGGACGAAAATATTTTACTAACTAATAGGAGTTAATATGGGAAAAAGTAAAATATTGGTGGTTGAAGATAAGTTTATAGAAACGGCCCAGAACACTTTATGGTTATTGCCTGAATCAAATTTTAATTTTATTTTTGCAACGAATCTGGACGAGGCTAGAGACATATTGTGGGCCAACTGGCAGGAAATAGCCACTGGAATAATTGATGTTTGTATTCCTAATGTTGTTGGTGGTAAAATAGATACTCATGGTATAGGTTTTTTCAAGGAAGCCAGACAATTCAATGTGCCCGTGGTACTTTTCTCTGATTTTGACGCCCATTCTAAAATGACCATTGAGGCTCGTAAGGCTATTGAAGACCAAGCAGGGATTAATGTGGTTAAAATAGAATATTATTTTCAAGCCACAAAACCTATAAAAAATGACCCCCGTTCTTGGTTAATTGCTTTTTGGGAAGCAAAAGCGAAAATTAATGATGAGCACAGAATTCAGGTTATGGCTGGTTATGGGCGAATTAATAGGCAATGGGATCTAAACTTATCTTTTTTGATTAATCGATTTTATAATTGCACTTTTTAAACTACAAGCCAGGTGAAAGAAGGTAAATTCTCATGGGTATATTTTTGATTGTGTATAGGCTTTTATTCTAGTGAATAAAAGTTGCACTTCAAAATGGAGTTTTAGTCCATAATATTGACAAAAATTTCAATCCATTTTATACATATGAGAGGGTCCTTCATAACCTCATTTAACTAAATTTATTAACTAATGGCGTTAATGGCCGTTAACATATCGGGAGGAGAAAATGAAGAAGATTAAGAAGATTGCGGTAATTTTATTTTTACTGTCCTTGTTCCTGTTTGGGTGCTCTGGGCTTTTTGGACCAAAGCCAATATGCGGGGAGGTGGTGGGAAAGGATTATATGTATTCCATCCCAATGATTACCTTACGCGTTGTGGAGGAAGAATGGGTTACCTTTATAACGTTTGAGGTATCAATTGAGAGGTATCGTCAAGTTAGAATGGGAGACGAAATTTGTCTTCCAGCATCTAACAAAATTAGTGATTCATAAAAAAAACAAGCGAGGCCAACTTTGGATACCAACTTTGGCCTCGCTTTTTTAATAAATTTAGGGTAAAATTAGTGATAAGAGATGCGAATCTCTTCACCTAATGATGCATAAATGAGGTCAGTGTGATAAATGGGATGTATATATCTATACATTTATCTATATAAATAAATAAATTACAAAAATTAATTTTATGTATAAAAAACAAAAAATAACTTTAATCATTTTGTTGGTTATATTCACTATTTTAGTTATTTTAACTTTAACAGGACATTTGAATAGATTTTTTACAAGAGTTGTGGATAAATATTATTTTAAATATAACCCTTATCGTTTTTCACCTCCACCTACGACACCGCACATGCCCATTATAGTAGGCATGTGTGCTACAAATGTAAGTTTAAATTAAATATTTTTATTATAATTTGTAAGAATTCATAGCGTTGTTTACACTTTTGTTTAATTCCTGTAATCTATGAGAATTAACAAGTAAAAGGGCTGATAAATGGGGTTAGGTATTAGCTAATTTTAATCGATATTTGCCGACAGTGTAAATTAAAATAAAATTATCAATTAAAAAGAAAAATATGTATAAAAAAATATTATTTTTTACGTTGATGTTTATTTTAACTGCAGGGACATTTTTTCTAACTGGCTGTGTTGAGCAAGAAACGGAAGTAAACAGCGTTAAAATAAATGTGATGGTTAGTGTTTTGCCGCAAGTTGATTTTGTAGAAAGAATCGGGGGGGACCAAGTGCAAGTGTCGGAGATGATCCCGCCGGGGTTCAGTCCAGCGACTTATGAACCATCGCCTGATCAAATAAAAAAATTGCAGGATGCAGATATTTATTTCCGTATTGGCCATATTCCATTTGAGAAAGCACAAATGAGCAAATTGATTTCCATTAATTCTGAGATGGAAGTGGTTGATACTTCAGTCGGGATAAAACTACTAACTTTAGCTGTGCATCACCATGAAGGTGAAGAAGAACACGAGCATGAAGATAAAAAAGAAGGCGATGATCCGCATATTTGGCTTTCGCCGAAATTAGTAAAAATACAGGCCGAACATATTTATAACGCGCTGGTAGCATACAGTCCCGATAATAAACAATATTTCACGGATAATTATAATCAGTTTATAGCGGATTTAGACCAACTTGATAATACATTGGTAAGCGCTTTCGCGCCGATTAAGGGTCAGACTATTTTAGTTTTTCATCCAGCATTTGGTTATCTGGCAGATGCTTATGGTTTCCATCAAGAGGCGATTGAAATAGAAGGCAAAGATCCGACTCCAGTCGAGTTGCAAAGAATAATTAGTGAAGCCAGAGCTGATAATGCTAAAGTGGTGTTTGTGCAAGCCCAGTTCAGCACTAAAAGTGCCGAGGCGGTAGCGAATGAAATAAGCGGAGTGGTGGTGCAAATTGACCCATTAGCTCCAGATTATTTTGCTAATTTAGAGTCAATGGCTGAAATTATTGTTGATGCGTTAAAATAATGAAGACAATTATTGAAGCTGATAAAATAAATTTTTTTTATAATAAAAATAGTTCAGTTTTGACTGATGTAAGTTTTTTAGTATTTGAAAATGATTTTGTGGGCTTGATTGGGCCTAATGGAGGGGGTAAAAGTACTCTACTTAAAATTATTTTAGGATTACTAGATCCTGGCAGCGGGATAATAGAAGTTTTTGGCAAAAAGGGTAAAGACGTTCGTTATAAAATTGGTTATGTGCCGCAATACAGTAAAATAGATTTGGATTACCCTATCAGTGCTCTTGAAGTGGTGATGAGCGGTTTTTTGGGTAATAAAAAATTAGGTAATAAATTTAGTAAAGCAGAAAAAGACAAAGCCGCGCAAATTTTACAAGATTTAAAATTATTTTCATTGAAAGATATGCCCATTGGCGAATTGTCGGGTGGGCAAAGGCAAAGGATAATGATTGCCCGGGCTTTGGTGCGTGAGCCGAAACTTTTGCTTCTTGATGAGCCAACTAATAATGTGGACGCAGAGAGTGGTCGGGATTTTTACGAATTTTTGCATGAATTAAACGACCAAATGGCTATTATAGTTGTGTCGCACGACGTGGATATAATTTCCCGATATGTGAAAAGAATTTTTTGCCTGAACAATAAAATGGTTTGTAATGACGCGGTTGATATCACGCAATGGGAGAACAGCGATAAAATTAAAAAAATACACCACCATGCGGAGTGTGTAGTGCATTAGAATTTATGTTAGATTTATTACAATACTCATTTTTTAGTAACGCGCTTTTGATCGGAATTTTAAGCGGAATTACCTGTGGGATTATTGGTAGTTTTGTTGTGATTAAAAAAATATCTTTTATTTCCGGTAGTATCGCTCATGCTTCTTTTGGCGGTATTGGCTTGGCTTATTTTTTGGGCTTTAGTCCGGTACTGGGTGCGGTATTTTTTAGTTTTTTATCCGCTCTTAGTATTGGTTTTATTAATAAGAGTAACAAAAGGCAAGAAGATTCGTCTATTGGCGCGATATGGGCGATCGGTATGGCGATCGGTTTGGTGTTTATTCATTTTACGCATGGTTACGTGGCTGATTTGATGACTTATTTGTTCGGTAATATTTTACTTTCTACTACCCAAGATTTGTGGTATATTTTATTTTTGAACCTATTTATCATCGCAAGTGTAGTTTATTTGTATAAATGGCTGGTAGCTTTTATTTTTGATGAAGAATTTGCCATCGTTACTAATGTTCCGGTTTTCCCTTTATATCTTTTTTTTCTAATATTAGTAGCTTTGTCAGTAGTGGTTTTAATCAGAACAGTCGGGGTGATTTTGGTTATTGCGCTTTTGACTTTGCCAGCTTCAAGCGCACAGCTACTCAGTAAAAATTTTAAACATATTATCGGCTGGGCGATTTTTTTGGCAGTATTCGAAAATTTATCCGGAGTTATTTTGTCTTATTACTTAAATCTTCCTTCGGGTCCGGTGATAATATTACTCGCGGCGGTTGTTTATCTTTTTGTTTTACTCACCACACATTTTAAAAATAAATAATTAGTCAATTATTATTCCCTGAATCATAATTTTGAATACAACATTCAGATTTAACCAATCTTTGTTCCGGTATTTTTTAGATATCAAATAACAAAAATATTTCCTAGGTTTATCATTCGCGGTTTGATAAAATAAATACCTAGCCAGTTCAAGGATAAAAACCTTGCGGGCATTTTTTATTTAAATAGCCATTTATTTCTTAATACATCAAGTTTTTGTCCTGTTCAATATGTGGAGCCAATATAATAAATGGGTTAACGTAGATGGTTGGAAAATGAAAGTATTGTTCTTCAACAGCTCGAGTCTACCCCCGAATGTCATTAGTGCAGGCTGAAATTTTTTTTCAGGGCGTAGTATGTTTTGGTTTGACCAAAAGCTTTAATTAAGATAAAATAAATGTATTAATAATAAATGCATTGAAAAGAAATAATTTTAAAGATATGAGTAAAAAGAAAATTATTTCGATTGGTTTAATTGTTATTTTGTTGATTTTTCTTGTTTGTTTTTTTTGGCCAAAGCGATTTTTTGAGTGGTCTGGTACAGGTCCTAATATCGAGTTGGATTGCAAATGTTTAGGCATAAAGTATGATCCAAATAAACACAAGATGCTTGAAGGAGGCAGTGTTGGATATTGTTATGGAATTGTTTATGACTGCATTAGAGGCTATAATTTTTTTAAATAAAATTGAATAGGAGATTTATGATTTATGGATATTTATTTATAATCTTAATTTTTAAATCTATTTTGATTTATGCAACAACAAAATTTTATTAATCAACTGAAAGATTTTAAAGGCGAGAGTATTACTTTAAAGGGCTGGGTATATAATTTTCGCTCATCTGGCTCAATTGCTTTTTGGCAGTTGCGGGATGGGAGCGGGTTTGTGCAATGTATTGTAGAAAATAAAAAAGTTGGAGATGAAAAATGGAATCAAGTTCAAAAAATAACTATTGAGAGTTCAGTTGAAATAACTGGTCAAGTTAGCGAGCATCCAAAACAACCAGGTGTATTTGAAATACAAGTTCAAGATTTTAAAATTTATCAAATTGCCGAAGAATATCCAATTGGCAAAAAAGAACACGGTCCGGAATTTTTATTAGACAACCGGCATTTATGGTTGCGTTCACCAAAACAGTGGGCGATTCAAAAAATCAGAAATAGTTTAATTTTAGCCACTTATGAATGGATGGAAAAAAATAATTTTACTAAATTTGATTCACCAATTTTAACACCCAATGCTTGCGAGGGTACAACGACTTTATTTGGAGTAGAATATTTTGATTTAGGTCAGGCATATTTATCCCAATCAGGCCAGCTTTATTTAGAAGCTGGGATAGCTAGTTTGGGTCGGGTGTTTGATTTTGGACCGACTTTTAGAGCAGAAAAATCCAAAACACGGCGACATTTAACAGAGTTTTGGATGATGGACGCTGAAGCTGCTTTTGTTAATCATAAGCAAAATATGCAAATCCAGGAGGAATTAATTAGTTTTATGATAGCTAAAGTTTTGGAAAATAATTTAGCTGAATTAAAAATACTTGAACGTGATATAGAACCATTGCAAAAAGTAAAATCGCCTTTTTATCGCATAACTCATAGTGAGGCAATAAAAAAATTAAAAACTATGGGCAGTCAAATTGGGGAAAATGATGATTTGGGTGCGAACGATGAAACCATACTAACTAAAGAATATGATAAACCAATTTTCGTAGAAAAATATCCGGCTGAAATTAAAGCTTTTTATATGAAACGTGATCCTGAAAATTTAAAATTTGCTTTGTGTGCTGATTTATTAGCACCTGAAGGATATGGTGAGATAATCGGTGGTTCAGAGCGTGAGGACGATTATGATGAATTAGTGAAAAGGATTAAAGAACACAAGTTGCCAATGAAGGCATTTGAATGGTATCTTGATTTGCGCAAATACGGCAGTGTGCCACATTCTGGTTTTGGTTTTGGTTTGGAGAGAATTGTAACATGGGTATGTGGTTTAAAACATTTACGTGAGACCATTCCTTTCCCGAGGATGATTAATCGGATTACACCATAGAGAATTTATGATTATTATAATTTTTGATTTAGGAGTAATAGGTGATTTTAAATATAAGTTTTAATCATATGCGACGAACAATATCAATTGAAACAATTAACAAGGCTGGGGAGAGTGTTAAACTCAATGGCTGGGTGCATGTTAGACGCAATATGGGTAAAATTGCTTTTTTAGATATGCGTGATCGCTGGGGTTTAGTGCAGGTGGTGTGTGTGCCGAGTGAATTAGACGAACAATCAAATAACGCTTTAAAAGATGTCCGGCCAGAATTTGTGCTGGAAATTCAAGGTGTGGTGCAAACGCGTGGTGAAAAACAAATCAATGAAAATTTAGCAACTGGTAGAATTGAAATTTTAGCTAAGAAAATTAAAGTTTTATCCCCGGCAGAAACACCGCCATTTGAAATTGAAAATGAGGATCGCCAAGCTAATGAAGAGTTGCGCTTAAAATATCGTTATCTTGATTTGCGGCATGAACGTATGCTTTATAATATGGAGATGCGTTCACAAGCTATGCATTTTGTTCGTAATTTTTTGCATCAAAATAGATTTATTGAAATCCATACTCCAATTTTATCCAAGTCAACCCCAGAAGGAGCACGGGATTATCTGGTGCCTTCACGAAAATTTCCAAGCAAATTTTTTGCTTTACCCCAAAGTCCGCAGCAGTATAAGCAGATGTTGATGGTAGCTGGTATGGATCGTTATTTTCAAATCGCGCCATGTTTTCGCGATGAAGATGCTCGGGCTGATCGCAGTCCGGGCGAATTCTATCAGATTGATATGGAGATGAGTTTTATGAGCCAGGAAGATATTTTGGATTTAACTGAAAAAATGCTTACTCAAATGGTGGCTAAATTATGGCCTGAAAAAAAGATGACTTTTAGCAAATGGCCTCGTTTGGATTATGGCGAAGTTATGTCCAAGCACGGGACTGACAAGCCGGATTTAAGAAAAGATAAGGATAATAAAGATGAGCTTGCGTTTGCTTTTATAGTTAATTTTCCCTTGTTTGAAAAACAAAATAAAGACAAGAATTCCGAAGATTATTTTCACGGAGCCAAGGGCAAGTGGGCACCGTCACATCATATGTTTACTCGTCCAAAAGATGATGATTTAGAGTTATTAGATAAAGATCCGGGTAAAGTTCATTCTTACCAGCATGATTTAGTTTTGAACGGATATGAGGTCGGTGGAGGATCATTGAGGATTCATGACCCGAGATTACAGGATAAAATTTTTGATTTAATTGGTTTTTCTAGAGAAGATAAACAGCAATTCACTCATTTACTGGAAGCATTTAAATTTGGCGTGCCACCGCACGGTGGAATTGCCCCAGGTTTTGATCGTTTGTTGCAAGTAATTTTAGGTGAAAAGAGTTTACGCGAGGTAATTGCGTTTCCACTCACATCTGATGCAAGGGATTTGATGATGGATGCTCCTAGTAAAGTTGATGGCGGTCAATTAAAAGAATTGGGGATAGAGACAGTAGGATAAAATTTTTTTCAAATTATTATTAAATAGGAGTTAAATTTAAAATTATTGTTTTATGTTTCATGAATTGCATTCGCGATCAATTCTAAAATCAATTACATGGACGATTACTGGTTTTTCGATTGCTTTTTTGGTTTTAATAATATTTACTAATGACTGGAGAGAATCAATATTGGATGCTTTTATTATTCAGTTGGCTAAGCTCGTGTTTTTTTATTTACATGAAAGGTTATGGAATCAAAGCAATTTTGGCCAAAGATTGAGAACGAGTAATAAATAGTGGTGAGAGTTTTGACATTTATTATTAAAAATTTTTGATGAAGTCGGAGGTTAATAAAGATTATCGGGTCGGTAGTTTAATACCACTGACAGTGATATGTTATTTTTATTTTTTTGGCTAATTTTAGCTATATTTTTTTTTAAAAAAGGGATTAAATATTGACAGAATTATTTATATATGCTATAATGTCATAATTAGTCAAAAATTTATTAATTAATATCACAGCTAATATGTTTAAAAAAGTTGTAATTTTTTCTTTAGTGGCGTTGATGTCACTAGCTGCTATTAACGTTGCTTCAGGTTCAAGGGATTTTATTTGGGGAGATGTGAATAGTGATAGTAATGTTAATATGTACGACGCTTCTTTAGTAGCAATGTATTCGTTGGGAATGGAAATGCCAGCAGGAGTTAAATTTAACAAAAAAGCGGCTGATGTTACCCAGGGTGGGAAAATCAATATGACCGATGCCCAAGCTATTGCTATGAGCGTGGTAGAATTATTTGATTTGCCAGTGCAGATGGGTGACATTGATCAAGACGGAATGGTGTTGATGGATGACGCTAGTTTAGCTACTCAAATTGCACAGGGTTTGAAAACTCCAACTCAAGTTGAAGTGTTTTTAGCTGATGTTAATGGTGACGGGAAAGTAACCAAAAAAGATGCTAGAATTATAGCTAAGTATGCGGTTGGGTTAAGAAAAAGGTTACCAGTTAGGTAATAGTTTGATTATTTTGTTAAATACAAGCCGGTTTAAAAGCCGGCTTTTTTGATTTGTGTTAGGTTGGATTTGTGTTATAATTAATATTATAATAGGAGGCAATAATATTATGAAATTGTCTCGGCTCCAGAAATATATATTACTTCAATGCATCAATTCTGACAGCGGTAAAATAAACCGTGATTTTTTGGATAAATTTTATCTTAATTCGCGTAAAAGATTAAAATCGTCCAAAACTAAAATTATTTCCCAAAGTTTAGATAGGTTAATAAATAGGGAATTTTTGATTGGTTATGGGGTTAAGACTCCGCATAAATGGTTTATAAAACAAGTTAAATTGACTAGTAGAGGCAGTAAGACAGCCAAAAAGTTATTAGGCCAGCAGTTACGGTTGCCGTTGAAAAATTTTCAGCTTAAACGGCCTAGAGTTAAGAAATAATTTTATTTATAAAACAAATGACATTATCAATTGTTATTCCGTGTTACAATGAGGAAAAATTAATAGCTAGAAATTTTGAGCATATTTTAAGACAGACAGTAATGCCCAAAGAGGTTATTTTTGTTGATAATAATTCAACTGATAATTCTTTGCGGATTGCCCAGGGATTTGCAGATAAATTTAAGCGCAGAGGAGTTGATCTGGTCGTATTACAGGAAAAAAGGCAGTCGCAAGTTTTTGCTAGGATTTTAGGGTTTAAATCAGCCTCAAGCGATTTAATCGGAACTTTAGACGTTGATTCGCTTATATGCCCAAGGTGGGTGGAAATAGCTAAGAATGTTTTTTCTAAAGATAAAAGATTAATTGTTATTAGCGGCCCATTTAATTTTTATAATGCTTTTGTTTTAAAGAATGTTTATTTTTGGTTTGTTTTTTGCTCGTATAAATTTATTAAGCCTTTCTATACCATGTGGGGTTGTAACGGAGTTTTTAAAAAAGCTGATTATATGTCTTTTGGAGGACTGGAAGGTTGTGCTCAAATGGTTAAGGATTTGGATTTGAATTATGCTTCAGATGATATATTCTTAACGGAGATGTTTCGGCTTAAAGGTAGATCTAAATTTGTATGGAAATTAAGGGCAAAGGGGATGGAGCGATTAGCGCCGGGAAGAGATAAAGAGCAGATAATAAATTTGTTTAAAATAAAAAGATATATTAAGAAAAAGTATGGATAGCTTGAATTATTTATGAATGGAATATATTAATTATTTTGAAGAAAATTTTTTAATATTTAAATTGTATGTTATTTTTTTTAATTAAGGTTATATATTTTTGGTTGATTGGATTTTTTTTAGCAATTATTGAAATTCAGATTGAGGGTGAGTATGGTTGGGCTGAAAAATTACCGACTTGGCGTGCTAAGCCAGGCTCGAAATTGGATAAAATTTTTAAGAAATTAATGACAAATAAAGAAATGACAGGTTACCACATGGCTCTTAATATTTTTTTGTTGTTATTTTTGCATTGGCCTTTTATTTGGGGATCAGAATGGTCAATTTGGGCTGAATTCCAGATTTTAAGTATTTTTTTTATGTTTGTAGTTATTTGGGATTTTTTATGGTTCGTGTTAAATCCAAAGTTATCATTAAGAAAATTTGGACCAGATAGAGTTTGGTGGCATAAAAAATGGCTGGGAAAATTTCCAGTAGATTATTACACAGGTATATTATTAAGTTTAGTTTTATTAGTGCCAGCTGGAATAAAATTTGGTGGGGATGTTTGGTATAATATACCTATTTTATTAGTAGTAAATTTAGTTTTAACAGCTTTGACTATTATTTTTTATCCAAAGGCTTATTGATTAGATATAGAAAGTTAGCTTGAAGAAATGAAAAAATAATCAATAGTAGAGAAATGTAATATTATAATGATTAATTTAAATTTAAATATATGTCAGTGTCAAAGAAATTATTAAAACATCTTAACAGTATTGAATTAGATTGTGAGTTAGTGGATCATAAAAAGGTTTATACTGCCTATGACGCTGCTGCTACTTTGCATATTAAATTGGGTCAGATAGCAAAAAGTTTGTTGATAAAGTTTAATCGTCCTTTTGAAGACGGTACTAAGCCTTATGCAATTGCTATAGTAGCCGCGGATAAAAATATAGATTTAAAAAAATTAGCCAAAGAAGTAAGCAAGTGGGCGATTAAGCTTAATAATAAGTTGAGATTATCAAAACCAAAGTGTGTCAGCGGAAAAAAAAATCCAGTTAAAAATAAGCCGTTGATTGATATATATAATAAGATTAGCAAAGTAAGTTTGCCTAAAGAGAAAATGATAAAAGAAAAACTCAAAATAAGTCCGGGATCAGTATCTGCTTTTGGGTCTGTATATAAATTGCCGGTTTTTGTTGATTTGAGTTTAAAAGGTAAAGTTATTTTTTCAAGTGGGTTTTCGAGCCAAAGTGTTAAAATGGCAGTAGGTGATTTTATAAGATTGGAACAAGCGATGAAAGGTAATTTTTCGGCAGTTCGTAAAAGGCAAAAAAAAGATAAAATTAAAAAGGGATAATTTTTATTTAGCTATTTTGTAGATTGAGTTTGGTTTTTTATTATAATTTATTATAATTTTTATTATGAAGGTAAAGCTGGAGAAATTTGAAGGACCGCTTGATTTATTGTTACAGTTGATTGAGTCAGAGGAGCTTGATATAACTGAAGTTTCGATTGCTCAAGTGGCAGAACAGTATATTGAACATTTAAATAAAATGGATGATTTTAGCGCTGATGAAGTGGCTGATTTTTTATTTATTGCTTCCAGGTTGTTGTATATAAAGTCAAGGATTTTATTGCCTGATTTAGATATGAACGATGAAGATAGTTTTGATTTGGAGCAGCAGTTGAAAATGTATAAAAAATATAGCGACGCCAGTATGGTGGTAGCTAAGATATTATCGCACCATAAGAATAGCTTCTCACGTTTAGAAGATAGATCTAAAACAAAAATTAAATTTGCGCCGTCAAAAAATTTAACTCCTAAATTACTAGCAACTGTTTTTAGTCACGTAATTGACAATATTAACTTTAGAGTAAAATTACCCCGGAAATCTCTTGAAAAATTAATTTCAATAAAAGAGAAGATAGCTTATATAAAGGAAATTATTAGCAGTGATAATAAGTTTGGTTTTGGCCGATTATTATCACCAAATAGCGGCAGGCAGGAGTTGATTGTAACCTTTTTAGGTTTACTTGAGTTGGTAAAACAGCGTGCAATCGTAGTCAAGCAGAATAATCTTTTTACTGATATTGAGATTGAAAAATATAAACTTTAATATTATTTTATGCTGAACTCACAAATAGAATCTATTTTATTCGTATCATCGGGGCCGGTGGAAATAAAATTACTAGCTAAGATTTGTGGTCGATCCAAAGATGAGGTTGAGGTCGCTGTTGAGGCTTTAAAAGACAGATATAATCATAATGAAAGTGGAATAAATATAGTTGAACATCAGGGAAAAGTAGAAATGGTATCCAGCCCGGACAATGGCAGGTTGGTGGCCAGTGTTGTCAAAGAGGAAATATATAGCGATTTAACCCGGCCACAATTGGAAACTTTGACAGTAATTGCCTATCGGGGCCCGATTACAAAATTTGAGTTAGAGCAGATAAGGGGGGTTAACTGCAGTTTGATTTTAAGAAATTTGTTGATAAAAGGATTAGTAGAGGTTAAAAAAGATAAAATAATTGATAATGATGTATATAATATTAGTATTGATTTTATGAAGCATTTGGGTATTAATTCAGTAGTTGATTTGCCTGATTATGAAGAATTATCAAAATCAGAGGTAATTGGCGAAGTGTTGAGAGATAAAATGTAATGAATTTACTGATTAGATGTTTTATGTTTTTATGGCTGGATTTTTTGAGTTTGTGTGTTTAAGCAATTTAGCGTTTTAAGATTTATAATATGCTTATTTTTTTAATCAGTTTAATTATTGTTTCGCATCTGACAGTGCCTTTGTCGAGTTTGGTTTCAACTATTGATGCTGGAGCTGGTATGGGTTATCCGCGAAGAAGAATTACTAACAGTTTTGAGCCAATTATAGATTCTGAAAGTGCAATTGCGGTTGATATTAGCTCGAAGAAAATTTTATTTCAAAAAAATGGTTTTGAACCAAGGCCAATAGCCAGTATAACTAAGTTAATGACTGCACTGGTATTTTTAGATCAAAATCCTGATATGGAGCAGGTGGTTTTAGTTACCCAAGATGATAATGGCACTGGAGGTCCGATACAGATACTTCCTGGGGAGAGTATAAAATTAGAGCATTTATTTAAATGTGCTTTGGTCGGATCAATAAATAACGCGGCTTATGAGATTGCTCTTGCGTCGGGGGTTGGGTATGACGAATTTATTGGAAAGATGAATCAGAAAGCAACTGAAATAGGGATGAAAAATGCCAATTTTGTAGAGCCGACTGGATTGAGTGAAAATAATACAGCTACTGCCGAAGACGTGGCGATATTGCTTCGGGAAGCACTTTATTACGAACAGATAAACGAAGTTTTATTGCTGCCTGGCTATGGTTTTATATCCGAAGATGGTAAGCAGCATTATGTTAAAAATACCAATTTGCTTTTAAAAAGCTATTTGGATATTGAAGGCGGGAAGACGGGTTATATTGACGAGGCTGGTTTTTGTCTGGTTAATTTAGTCAGGCATGCACAATGCCCTCAAGGTATAGTGGTAGTTATATTGGGAGCTAAGTCAAAAGAAGATCGATTTCAACAAAATAAGTTTTTAGCCCAGTGGGTGTTCGACAATTGGAAGTGGGAGAATTAAGTTCGTTTTGTTTATGAATAATTTAGCTTAAATTTTTATCATTCATAAACAAAGCGGTTAAGGTGTTTATTTTTATGGATTATATTTTTTCTTTTTTGGAAAATGTTCCCAGCGAATTGGCAACTATGTTTTTAGCGGCAGTTCCGATTACTGAAATCAGGGCTTCAATTCCGATTGCTTTTAATATGTATCAGATGCCGATTATTTCAGCTGTATTTTGGTCAGTCGCTGGCAATATGATAATGGCGCTTATTTTAATTGTGTTGATTGATCCGATTTCAAAATTTTTGGGTCGTAATTTTAATTTTTTTGACAAATTGTTTAAATGGTTTTTTGAAAGAACTAGAAAAAGGTTTTATAATAAATATAGTAAATATGGAGATTTGGGATTGATACTGTTTGTAGCTGTTCCTTTGCCGACAACAGGGTGCTGGAGTGGGGCGGTGGCTGCTTGGCTTTTTGGGATTGAGCCTAGGAAATCATTTATGTTGATATTTATTGGGATTTTGATTTCAGCTTTTATAGTTTCTTTAATTACTATCGGAGCTGGTCAGATAGTTTAGAATTATTTTATAATATTAAATTTATGTTGGGTAATAATATTAAAAAATATGTAATTGCCAATTGGAAGATGAAACTTAGCCATGAGCAAGGTTTGCGGTTGGCGCGTGATATGGTGGATAGATATAAGCCGTTGGATAATCTAGAAGTAGTTTTATGCCCGTCGTTTAATTCATTGAGCCAGGTGGGAGAATATTTAGAGGATAGTGGTATAAAGCTGGGGGCTCAAAATTGTTTTTTTCATGATTCAGGCTCATATACTGGCGAGATATCTCCAGAAGTGTTACATGAAATCGGCTGTCAGTATGTGATAATAGGGCATTCAGAGAGGCGTAAATTAGGCGAAACTGATGACGATGTTAATCGTAAAGTAGCAGCAGCTTTAAAACATAATTTAATTCCGATTATATGTGTCGGAGAAACTTTTGAAGAATATCAAAAAGAAAAAACTGATGTAGTTATTATTAAGCAGGTTACTAAAGCGCTGGAGGATATTGTGCTTAATCAGGGCCAAAAAGTAATATTGGCTTATGAGCCGGTATGGGTTATTGGTAGTGGGCAGGCAGTTGATCATAGTATTGTGGAGCATATCGTGCAGATTATTTTACATACGGCGATTGATCTTGATTCCAGTTTTGCGGATAAATTTCAGGTTATATATGGCGGCAGTGTGGATGCTGATAATGTGAATGATTTTATTATTGGCAATATATGCACCGGGGTGATAGTGGGCAATAGTAGCCTTAAAGTGGATAGTTTTATGGATATATTGGATAATATAAGGGTTTAAAGTGAATGATTTTTCATTAATTAAAATTTATGCTGTATTTAGTTCTAATTGTAATCATAGTTTTTTGTTTGGGGATTATTTTTTATATTTTAAATAAGAATAAATATAAGTTGGAAGATTTTTGTAAGCAGACGGAGTCAAAAGAAAAATTAGATGAAGTAAAGCGTCGAATTATTGAAAATAGGCTGAAGCAGAAGTTATCTGGTTTTTTTAAGAAAATTGTTTATCAGAAGACTCTGTTATCTGGTTTTTTATCCCGCTTGAGTGTGATTGGCGGCCAGTTTTACAAAAATATATATAGAAAAAAACAAAAGATAAAACATAAGAGAAAAAATGTTTCTGATGAAAAAATAAAACCAGATTTAATTGAGGCAAGGGTGCTACTGAAGCAGAAAAAATTTGAGGAGGCAGAAAAAAAGTTTATTGCGGTGTTAAAACAAGATCGGAAGAATATTGATGCTTATATGGGTTTAGCAGAGGTATATGTGTCTAAAAAAGATTGGGAAGCAGCGGAACAAACCTATAAATATATATTGAAAATTGAACATAAGTTTGCTGATGCTTATCGCCAATTGAGCAAGATTTTGATTAATTTTAAAAAATGGGACGATTTAAGGCAGTATTCAAATCAGGCGCTTGATTTAGGTTTTAAACAGTCGTGGCTGTATGTTAATTTAGGGATATTGTATCGGAAAACAGGTTATCCGGAGAAAGCAGAAGAATGGCTGATTAGGGCGGTTGAGGCTGAACCAGGACGAGAATATTATCTTGACTTGTTGTTGGAAGTCAGTATAATAAATAAAAATAAATCATTAGCGGAAAAGACTTACAACACGTTAAAACAAGTTAGTCGTGACCAGATAAAGTTGCAAGATTATAGGAATAAGTTGGATTTATTGTAGTGGTTGGTTTGGTATTCTTTTATGCCGTCTTAGCTCAGTTGGTAGAGCAACGCCATGGTAAGGCGTAGGTCCCGAGTTCAAATCTCGGAGACGGCTCCAAAAGCAACGCAACTAGAATTGCGGTGTTTTTTTATATTTAAATATTAGCTGAAAGATTTTATGTTCAAAAGAAATATTTTATTTTTTAATTTTATTTAGTATAATTAAATTATGACGATAACGGCAACAATTTTAATTTTTCTTTATTTTATTGTATCAATTTTGATTGGTATTTTTGCGTCTCGCAGAGAAACTCCGGAAGGTTTTTTATTGGGAGACAGAGATGTGGGCTCAATCTCAACTTTTACTACAATCGCAGCCAGTAAGACTGGTGGCGGTTTTTTTCTTTCTTTAGTAGCTTTCACTTATTTGTATGGGATTGGAGCGATTTGGTATATTGTTGGGCTGGCGGTAGGATTTTTGGTGTTTTATTGGTTCGCCCAAAATCGTCTTAAAGATGAGGCTGACCAGAATCAATATTATACATTAGCCGATTATGTATTTAAGGGTTATGGCAAACTGGCAGGTTATTTATCTGCTTTATTGTCGTTTTTGATTTTAAGTAGCGGTATAGTTTTACAATTCACCAGTGGGTCCAAGTCGCTTTTTGAGATTACTGGTTTAAATTTCAATTTCTCTCTTTTGTTGATAGCCGGGGTTATTTTAATTTATTTGATAATGGGAGGATTTAAAGCCGTGGTTAGGACAGATGCTTTTCAATATGCTGCTATTGTGGCAATGGTGATTTTGATTTTATTTGGATTATTAACCCTTGGTAAAATAAATTCTGAATACCTTAATATTTGGGAAGTGGGGCCAGTTAATATTATTACCTTTATTATTTTTGGTATAATTATTCCGTTTTATACCCCTGAATTTTATCAACGGATTTATGCCACTAAAAACAAAGAAACTTTAAAAAAGGCTTTTACTTTATCAATGACAATATATCCTTTGGTAGCTTTGGCAATATTGTTTATGGGGTTGGTAATCAGAACACATTTGCCAGATATAGACCAAGAGACGGCTTTAATTAGAGGTTTGATCCAGTTGTTACCAGCTTGGTTCATGGGGCTTGGAGGGGTTTTAATGTTTTCAGCTATTATGTCGTCGGCAGATACTTATGTGTTTACAGATACTTCTGTATTTTTACAAGATTTTGTTTTAAGACATAGAGAAGTTACAAAGGAGCGATTAGTAAAATATTTTAGAATTGTAATGGTGATTATTATTATGTTAGGGGTAATTGCAAGTTATTTATTACGAAGTATCGTTTTTTCTGCTTATCTTTGGGCAGCCATAGGGACAATACTTGGCACGGGTATTATAGCCACATGGGTTTTTAAAAAATTGTCGGGCTTAGCTTTAAGTTTAGGTTTTATTTTGGGATTGTTAGCATTTTTATATGTTTTAATAACTAATTCTTTTAGTCCAATGGTTGTCGGTTATAGTATGATATCTGTAATAATCGGCTTAGCCATTGGCAGTATTTCATTGCCACGCTTTTGATTATTGGATATAATAATAAATATAATAGGATTATTAATAATTGTATTGTTTTGAACAACATGAAAAAGCTTTCGTTTTTATTTGGATTGATAATTGTTTTCAGTATATTTTTTATAGGTTGTATATCTATAGCCAAGGCCCAATTAGATTTTGATAATGAGGCTGGTTTGGAAGTATTTAAAGCTGAGGTAATAGATATTTTAGGCCAAGAGGTCGTAACTGATGATTCTGGGGTAGAATATGTTCAACAGGATTTAAAATTAAAAGGATTAGAGGGCCAGTATAGAGGCAGAGATATATTTTTTTACGGGATTAGTGATCTACGAGTATTGTCCCAGATAGAGTATAGTGAGGGGGATAAGGTGTTGGTAGCGGCTGAATATAATTCATTAGGGGAGAAAGTTTTTTATGTAACTGATTATGTGCGCACTGGCAGCATATATTGGTTGCTGGCTGCTTTTGTAGCCACTGTTTTATTGGTAGGAAAATTTAAAGGCCTAAGGTCTTTGATCGGGTTGGGGTTGAGTTTTGTGATAATTTTAAAATTTATTATACCCCAGATTCTGATTGGCAGAGATCCGTTGCTGGTCAGTATTAGTGGTTGTTTTTTAATTTTAATTGTGTCAGTATATTTAACCCAGGGATGGAATCAAAAAGCTCATATTATAAACATATCTTTATTGTTGTCACTTTTAATAGTATCAGGGTTGTCTCTTTTGTTTACGTCAGTGACTAAATTGGCTGGCTTTGCTTCAGAAGAAATTTTATTTTTAGTTGATTTAAATCAGGGGCAGTTGAATTTAAGAGGATTGCTTTTGGCCGGGATTTTAATCGGGACTTTGGGAGTATTGGATGATGTGATTATAAATCAGGTTTCAGTAGTGGAGCAAATCAAAAAAGCTAACGCGAGGCAAAATTATTTACAAGTAGCAAGACAAGGGTTGAAAGTAGGGGTTGACCATATTAGTTCGATGACTAATACTTTGTTTTTTGCTTATGCGGGAGCTAGTTTGCCTTTGTTGATTTTATTTAATATAAATCAGCCTCCTTTTCTAGAATTCAGCCAGATTATTAATCATCAATTGATAGCAACTGAAATAGCAAGGACCTTAGTCGGTAGTATTGGCTTGATGTTGGCAATACCAATTTCAAATCTATTGGCGAGTAAGTATTTAAAAATTGGTTAGATTTGTTAATCGATGTTGGGCATTTTATAATTATGTTTTGCCAGAATTGTTTTAAAAAGGCGTAAATTTTTTTCCAGCGAAAAAATTTACTTCTTATTCGCAAAAATTTTTACTGCGTAAAAACCAAGCATTTTTGCTCATAAAAACTTTTTAAAACAATTCTGGCAAAACGAAAACCATGTTTCATAGTTAGGTTGATTTACATGATGTAAATTATTAATTTAAGGATATTTTTTATGTTTAAAAAATTTTTAAAATTGGTTTTTTCGATTTTTTTATGTCAGGCGGCTGGATTAATCGGATCATTGTCAACTATTACCGGAGACGGTAGCTGGTATCAGTTGCTGGAAAAACCCAGCTTTAATCCACCAAATTATTTATTTGGCCCGGTGTGGATTACATTATATACGTTGATGGGGATTAGTTTTTATTTAATATGGGAGCAGGGGATTGATTATAAGAAAGTAAGGGCGGCATTATGGATTTTTGGAGCGCAGTTAAGCTTGAACGCTTTGTGGTCTATTTTATTTTTTGGATTTCAGAATCCGTTTTGGGGTTTGATAGATATTTTATTTTTGCTAGTGTTGATTTTATTGACTATAACAAAGTTTTGGGAGATTAATCGTATAGCCAGTTTACTGCTGTGGCCTTATTTTTTATGGGTTTCATTTGCTACTTTGCTTAATTTGTCTATTTGGATGCTAAATTAAATTTGACAAATTGGGCATAGGTGTTATAATTTTAGTAATATTTATGGAAAAGATGATATTTATATTAAATAACTGTTCATGGACTGCATATTTTTAAAGCAGATCCCGATTTGGTTTATTTAATATATAATTAGTTGAGTCACTCGGATCTGCCGGGTGTTTTTATTTTATGGAAAAATATTATTTTCAAAATCGAGCTACATATTTTTGGCGATTATATTTTGTCAGTTTTTTGACGTTTTATTATTTTATTAATTTTTTATTTTATTTTTAAAATATATGAAAAAATCATTAAAAAATTTACCCAATAAACAAGGTTATTATGGTGAATATGGCGGACAGATAATTCCGCCCGCGTTAAAGCCAATTTTTAATGCTATTACAGTTGAATATGAAAAAGCGATTAAAGATCAAAATTTTATAAATGAATATCAGAGATTATTGGCTGATTATGTCGGTCGACCTTCTCCTTTATATCTGGCTAAAAATCTAACCAAAAAGCTTGGTGGAGCTAAGATTTATTTAAAGCGCGAGGATTTAAATCATACTGGAGCGCATAAAATAAATCATACTTTAGGTGAGGCCCTACTGGCTAAAAGAATGGGGAAGAAGAAATTATTAGCAGAAACTGGGGCTGGTCAACACGGGGTGGCTTTAGCTACTGCAGCTGCGATTGTGGGAATAGAGTGTGAGATTCATATGGGATTGATTGATGTTAAAAAACAACATCCTAATGTAATCAGAATGAAACTTTTGGGAGCCAAAGTAGTTGAGGTTAAAACCGGTGGTAGATGCTTAAAAGATGCAGTTGATAGTGCTTTTGAGGCCTTTATTAAAGATCCAAAAAATATATTTTTTGGCATTGGGTCAGTCGTCGGTCCGCACCCATATCCAATGATGGTGCGTGATTTTCAATCGGTAGTTGGTAAAGAAGCCAGAGAGCAAATTAGGAAAAAAGAAGGTAGATTGCCAGATTACTTAATTGCTTGTATTGGGGGAGGGTCAAATGCAATCGGATTATTTCATGAATTTTTGGATGAGGATGTTAATATTATTGGAGTTGAGCCTAGTGGTAAAAGCTTTAAGCCGGGCGAGCATGCAGCTACGCTTACTTTGGGTAAACCGGGGAATATTCATGGGATGTTTACTTATTTACTGCAAGACGACAAGGGCGAGCCATTGTCGGTGCACTCAATTGCATCAGGTTTAGATTATCCTGGAATTGGGCCAGCTCATTCTGATTTTAAAGATAAAAGTAGAGTGGAATATGTGACTGCGAACGACAAAGAAACATTAGCTGCTTTTCAGGAATTATCAGAAGTAGAGGGAATTATCCCGGCTTTAGAAAGTGCCCATGCAGTGGCAGAGGCGATTAAATTAGCGCCCAAGTTGAGAAAGGATGAGATTATAATCATTAATTTATCAGGTCGAGGAGATAAAGATGTTGATTTTGTGGCTGAACGGATTGGGTTGTAGATTTAGGACTAGTTAACAGGCAGCTGGAGAGTAACAACTAGTTTATACAAAGACGAGGCTTAGCCTCGTCTTTGCCTTTGCATAAAGATAAGAAAAATAGTAAAATAAACATATAATAAAATTTTATGGATAAATTTTTTAATCCTAAATCAATTGCTATTGTTGGAGCTTCAGTAAATAAAAAAAAGATAGGAGCGATTATTTTGAATAATTTAATCAGCCTTGGTTTTAGTGGCAAGATTTATCCGGTAAATCCAAAGTATGATAAAATTCTAGATTTAAACTGCTATTCCAGTTTAGATCATATTAAGGGTGGTATTGATTTGGCGGTAATAGCAGTTCCGTCTGAAGCAGCAGTTGGAGTTATCCGCCAAAGTGTTAGATTTAAAAATAAAATAAGGCGTTTTATAGTGATATCAGCTGGTTTTAAGGAGATAGGCGATAAGGGTTTAGTGTTGGAACAGCAGTTAATTGATTTGGCGGCAAAAAATAATTTAAAGATTATTGGGCCTAATTGTTTAGGGGTGATAAATCCATTAAAAAAAATTAATGCTTCGTTTGCTAAGAATAATTTTAAAGCCGGCCAAATAGGTTTAATAATGCAATCAGGAGCTTTAACTACGGCTTTATTTGATTTGGCGGAGAGTGAAAATATTGGTTTTTCTAAAGTAGTTACTATAGGCAATAAAGCGGTTTTGGATGAGACTGATTTTTTGGATTACTTAGCTAAGGATAAATATACCGCTGTTATTGGAATGTATTTAGAAGATATAAAAATAGGGGATGCGTTTAGAAAGGTTTTATCCAGGGTTTGCGGTTTAAAGCCAGTAGTTGTAATAAAAGCCGGAAATTCAGATAAGGCCAAGAAAGCAATTCAATCGCATACCGGAGTTATGGCTGGGGAGTCGGCTGTGGCTCGGGAGGCAGTTGAGTCTAGCGGGGGCATATATGTGGAAAGTTTTAATGATTTTGTCAATATAATTAAGATTTTGACTAATTATAAGAGAGTTAGGACTAATCAGGTGGTTGTTTTAACTAACGCTGGTGGAGTGGGTGTGATAGCAACTGATTTAGTGGAGCAGGATAAGTTTTTAAATATAAGACAGTTTGGCGATAGGGAGAAATTAAAATTAAAAAAGGCAGTTAAAATAGCGGGTTCAGTGCAAAATCCGGTTGATTTATTGGGGGATGCTAAAGCAGAAGATTATAGTAAAGTTTTAAAAATAGTCAGGGATTTCAATAATGTTGGCGCAGTGGTGGCAATAGCGACTATGCAAGCCCAGACTAATATTACTGCTATTTCCAAGGTGATACGGAGCGCTAATTCTTTTTGCACTTTTCCGGTGGTGCCAGTTATAGTAGGGAGTAGAGCTCATTATGAAGCGCAGTTAGAGTTCAAAAAAGATGGTTTAAATAATTTTATTTTTCCGGATCAAGCTATAAACGCTTTATCTAGTTTGAGTCGATTGAGTGTTAATAAAAGGCAGTTATACAAAGGGTTTGAATATTTGGAAACGCTTGATAATATAGATAAACTAGTTGTCAGAGTCAGGTCTGAACATAGAAAATGTTTTTATTTTGAAGAAAGCAGGGTCTTAGCTGAAAGTTATAATTTGAATATAGTTAAATCTTCGTATGTTAAGTTTAGCGATAAACTAAGATTTCCGCTGGTAGTTAAGATTGACAGCGATGAAGTCTTGCATAAATTTTCTCAAGGAGGAGTGATAACAAACATTGATGATAGGAAACAATTGGATCAAGCAGTAAAAAAAATCAGGACTAAATTCAGACAAGGCCATATATTAGTTCAGGAACAGGTTCAGCCGGGGCTGGAATTGATTTTAGGCATAAAATATGACGGTATTTTTGGGCATGTGATTATGCTTGGGCTGGGAGGTATTATGGCTGAGCTTATTAGCCAGCGATTGTTGTGGCTGCTACCGGTTTCAAGGGCAGATTTAAAGTATAAAATAGAGAATCATAGGATCGGAGCTGTAATAGAAAAACAAGGAATTGATATTGAGCAGGTAGTATCGCAACTTGAAATAGTAGTTAACATGGCGCTTGAAAATAAGTGGATAGCTGAAATGGATATTAATCCGATGATATTTTATAAAGATAAGAAGTCAGTGGTAGTGGATGTAAAAGTTTTAATTAGAGTTTAGTTTACTAGATTGAGGATTACTTGTGTCAATCGAGTGGATTATTTAATCTGGTTTGGCCATAGCTATAAAGTCAATTGAGATTATGGATTCTAATGAAAGTTTAATTACACATTTGATTAGATCAGGAGTTTTAAAAACCCCTGATATCATAGCTGCATTTGAAAAGATTGATCGTCAGAATTTTATCAGGCCGGATAATTTTAGCGATGCCTATGGAGATTATCCGTTGCCGATTGGACAAAATCAGACTATTTCGCAGCCATATACGGTCGCTTTTATGCTGGAGCTACTTCAAGCCGGTTCAACAGACAAAATATTGGATGTGGGTTCTGGTTCGGGGTGGACGACAGCACTGTTGGCTGATTTGGTTGATAAAGGCGGTTATGTTTATGGAACTGAAATAATACCGGAATTAGTTGATTTTGGTCGTGAAAATTTGAGTAAATGCGGGATTGTAAATGCGGATATTTATCTGGCTGGCCAGCAGCTTGGTCTGGCTGAGCAAGCGCCTTATAACAGGATTTTGGTATCAGCGTCAGGAGATGATTTGCCAAATGAATTGTTATTTCAATTAGGCATTGGAGGCAGGATGGTGATTCCGATTCAAAATTCGATTTGGAAAGTGGATAAAAAAGGAAATAAAGAATTTAAATATGAGCGTTTCCCCGGGTTTGTGTTTGTGCCGTTAGTTCATTAGAACATTTTAACATTGTAACATTTTAACATTAAAACATGGAGCCTTGATTAATCAGTAGATTTATGATAGGCTGATAATAACTCTGTGAGATATTGCTTCGCAATTTCACAGGGTAAATAAATAATTTGTAATTAACAATCTTTACCTCGTTAAATTGCAAGGTAGTATCTCACAAAGTGAATCTGTAGTCAGAAAGGGTCGGTATTGAAGTAGTCAAACCATATATTGTTATAATCTATTAACTTTGATATAATGATAGTATATGGCTACTATTTCAAGTCAAAAATTAAATCAGGTTAAGGAGTGGTATATTGCTGGTGACAGTATGAGAGAAATTGGTGAAAAGTTGGGGGCTTCTCTCAACTCTGTAATATATTTTTTTCGTAAACATGACATTTCTAGGCGCTCGCCTAAAGAAGCAAATAAAGTTTTATTTGATAAAAAACCTTTATCTTTTTTAATTAAAGACAAATTGACAGCAGAGGAAAAGAGATTAAAGATAGCAGGATTGATGTTATATTGGGCGGAAGGAACTGAAAGAAATAGTTCGGTTGATTTTGTTAACAGTAATACCGCAATGATTTTACTATTCTTAAAATTTCTAAGAGTAATATGTCGCGTTGACGAGAGGAGATTAAGAGTGTTTATTTATTGTTATGATGATCAGGACAGAGATCAGTTAATTAGTTATTGGTCAAAAAAGACTGAAATTTCAGCGTGTCAGTTCACAAAACCATATGTGAGGAAAAAATCTAATATGCGATTTGGAAGACGGATGGAATATGGTCTAGTCCATATTAGATATAGTGATATTAAGTTGTTGCGATACTTAATTGAGGAGAAGGATGAGTATCTTGCTTGTAATAAAATAAAATAATATTTTGGGTCGATGGCGGAGTGGTCAAACGCACGAGTCTGTAAAACTCGCGGCTTTATGCCTACGATGGTTCGAATCCATCTCGGCCCACCACGCAAAGTTGTGGAAAAGTCATAATATAATTTTAACAAAAAAAAGCCTAATATTAGGTTTTTTTGTTTTTAAAGGTAAGAGGGAATATTTACCTGCAGACGCAAATTTATTTAATACCCACACAGGAATAGAATTAGAATAACTATAAATCAATGTGGATAAGCTATTCTTTTTTATCTCAAAGAGCAAAATGTTCCTACTTGAAAAAATATTAGATGTTGTTATAGATTTTGTTGTTTGTAAATTTAAAAATAATTCTTTTGAGTAAAATTGCTTGATTTTGACAAAACCAATTTGAAATGCAATCATTATTATAGATTAATATTCTTTATATGCCTTTAAAATATAATCCCAAACGTCTACCTACAGTTGGTGTGATTGGTGGATTTGGTCCCAAATCATCTGCTGTATTTTTAGAATTAATTTTTGATAAATTCGCTGAATTAGGAGCAGCGAAAACAGCTGATTTCCCAAAAATATTATTTAAAAATGTACAAACAGCAGGAGTATTCAACGGTAAACAAGATGGCTTTGTAAATAAAAACCAAACAATAAAAGATGTCGGCTTAGCTATTAAGGGGCTTGAAAAAATGGGAGCAAATTTTATTACCATTCCTTGTAATTCAATTTTCGGGGTCTACAATCAACTAAATAAATTCTCGGCTACCCAGATTATACATATAGCTAACGCAGTAGTTAAAAAAATGAAACAAAAAAAAGACAAAAAAACATTATTACTTGGAACAACAACCACTTCTTTTAAAAAAAATAATATTTATCACGGCAAACTTAAACAGGCGAATATAAATTTAGTGTTACCAAATTTGCAGGAGCAAAAACAACTTGACAAAATTATTATCAACGTATTTAAAAATCAACATGGAGATAAAGATAAAAATTATTTAATTAAACTAATTAATAAATATCGACAAAAAAATAAAATCAGTTCGGCTATACTAGCTTGCACAGAACTACCTTTAATTGTAAAAAATAGTGATATAAAAATTAATTTGTTTGATAGTTTAAAAATTTATGTCGACCATGTTGTTTATCATTGCATGCGATTAACGTCTAAATAAAATTTATTAATCATAATTTTAAACTCGACTTAAAATACAAATATATGAAATAGGACTTAAATCTATAATTTTACTTTTTAATTTGACCTTGTTAAACAATGCCTTTAATGAACCCTTAGTAAAATGTTCTGACTTTAATCCTTTGTTGGTATAAATATACCTCTTATCAAATCTAACAATTTCTAAACCAGTTTTAGGATACCATTGGATCTTATCCTGAATTGATTTTGGTGAATGAACGCTAATAATTATTTGAGCATTGTCATTAACAACCCTTTTCATTTCTAGTAATACTGGGATTTTTTTATTATTTAAATTTCCAAATGTATTAGTCATGCATATAGCGTAATCAAAATAACTTGTCTCAAAGTTGGTTTGAACCCCATCCTCAGTAAAAGTAATTACATTCTTGCAATTTGAAAGATATTTTCTAGATTCAAAAATTATTCTTTTATCAACATCGATTCCTACCCCCATCTTAATATTAGATGATAATAATCTCAGATGCCTACCATAACCACAGCCGAAATCAATAATTGTTGATTTTTTCTTGATATTGGCAAATAAAAATTTATTTTCTCTGAATAGATAATCTTTAATTGATGTCGGCTGACTTCTTCTATCTAGAAAATCATAAATCCATCTTGTTTTTTGGTAAAATTTACCTGAATTATTAAAATCCATTGGTTTTAATTCTTTTTTTGTCGATAATGTTGACATAAATTATACAATATATTATTATAAATCCATAAATAGTAACAATTATATTATAAAAAACAATAAAAATCAATTATTTGGTTGACGAAATAATCAACAAAATAAATTATATATAATAATCTAGTAACCCTATGTCTAACCTCATATTAACTCTAAAAAATTTTGGATTATCTGAAAAAGAAGCAAGAATATATTTAGCCTTACTTGAACTTGGCACGACTACAATCCAACCAGTAGCTAAAAAATCGGGTGTAAAACGCACTACTATATATACTGTTCTTGAAAATTTAAAAAAAATTGGGCTAATTTCAGAATTTCACAAAGGCGCTAAAACCTTTATAACTGCTGAAGATCCAAATTATATTTATAAAATCATTAATGAAAAAAGGGGGAAAATTCAATTAGCATTACCAGAGTTACGTTTACTCTATAATACACTTTCAACAAAACCGAAAGTTCGTTTTTATGAAGGTAAAAATGGCATCAAACAAGTATATCAAGATACACTTGATGAAGGTAAAGAAATTTTATGTTTTGTTAATTGGTATTCAATGGTCAAATCAATGCCAGATTTTTGGGAATCATACATTAATGAAAGGGTTAAAAGGAATATCAATGTACGTGCCTTAGCTGAAAAATCAAAGCAATCAGAATATTATAAAAAAAGAGAAAAAGAAGAACTGCGTCAATTACGTTTTCTTCCACAAACTGCTCTATCTTTTAACACTGAAATAAATATTTATGGTAATAAGGTTGCTATGTTAACTTTTGTAAAGGAATTTATTGGAATAATTATTGAAAGTGAGCAGATTACTAATACATGGCGTATGGTATTTGAAATAATATGGAATGTATCCAAAAATTGTTGATTAAAATAAAATAACATTTATGCGAGTTGGTAAAGAGGAACAATTAAAAATCAAAAATCTATTTAAAAAAATATTTTTAGCTGTTGGGCAAAATGAATATAAAAATGCTGTAAGATTTGCAAACCATATTAACAAAGAATCAAAAAAGAAAAAAGTGGAGCTTTGTAGGTTGAATATTCTTTTAGGCTATGGCGGTGGCAAGGATTCAACCTGGGCACTTGCTTTTACACGATTGACTCAACTAATATGCAAGGTAAAATTTAATCAAACATTTAATTTACAAATTATTACGATGGTACATTTGGGAACTCCTAAAGAAACTTTAAAAAATATCGATTCGGTGTTTTCTAATTTAGGAATATTTGAGTCTAGTAATGTTATCGCCAAATTATATTGTTACGGCTCTACATATAGATTTTATAAACATTTCAAAATATCAAAAATCAAACGTGAACTTTTGCGAGAAGATATTTTAATGGCGGGCCATTTGGTGGCAGGCGAAGCCAGACCAACATTTTGTTATTCTTGTAACTTGCACATGTTATCTGCTATGATTTCACAAATTAACAAAAACATCCATTTTGTTATTACGGGTGATTCAAAAGATGAGATAATTAGATATAAGCAATGGGTAAGTTCTATTTCAAATAAGCTTCACATAGATAAAAATAATTATTTAAGGCAGTGCGTAAAGTTGTGGACAAATTATTACAAAAATATTTTACCTAAAGAAAATATTAAAACTCAAAGTCGTTTCCCTAAAATTAAATTAGATTATTTAACCAATTTATCATTGTTACCAATTTTTGATTTTACTAGTTATAAAAGTATCAAACATTTAGATTTTTTAAAAAAGTTTTTGAAATTTAAATTTACAGATAAAACTCTTAACTTTACTGAGACGGATTGTCGCCATCCTTTATTGATGTGCCACTTACGAGGTTTGAAGGCGGAGATGGAAGGGGAAGAATATGTTCAAGGGGTAAAGAGTTATTTAGAATTGGTATCTTTTTTGATGCAAAAAAAAGATTTTCCTCAAGAGCTTGTTGATCAAAATTTGATACGTTACGATTCTAATGAAAAAATAATAAGGATGAGGAAATTAGCAGAACGATATGCAAATAAACATTTGAATATTACTAAAGATCAACTTATCTGTATGGTTTATACTCCTATCATAGATAAAGCCAAAAATTTAAAAAAATATATAAATAAAGTTGCACCAGTTTATTCTAAAAAAATTGATCAAATACATAATTTTCTTGGGGGTGGATTTGAAAAAAATGACATAAAAAATTTTTTATTAAAAAAAACAGGGTTAGATACCAAACAACTAAAATTTTTATATAAAAAGAAAAAAGAAAATTGTGTGTTAAAAATATTTAGTGCCGGAGATCCACATAAAAAACAGATTATTTATACCAACCTTAAAGGTAAAAAAGATAAGAGGTATGTTACCGGAAGATAAATTTATTTGTTTAATGAACAAGAGTGTAACTTTTTTAATTATCTATATTGCTCTACAAATATATGGTTCAAGTCAGAGACTTGAACCAACAAAGAGATATTTGTAATCTTTGCTATAATTTTAATATATGAAAAAATGGATTGAGTTATTGGTAATATATGTAATTTTGCCGGGTTTGCTTTATTTTTATCCGATTTGGCCGATAGCCATATTGCCGGTGGCTGGTTTTTTGGTTTTTTTGTTGGTAAGACACGAAAGGGGGGTATTTAACCGGAAAGTGCCTTTGGGGAAAATATTATGGCAATTTATTTTATTAGCTGTTTGTCTTACCCTGTTTGCTTATTTTTTTGCTCGGGATAATTTTTTTATTATTTTTTCATACTCTCGGATGTTGCCTTTATTATTGGCAATTACTTATCCCTTATTCGCGGTTATACCGCAAACTTTGATATATCGGACTTTATTTTTTCAGCGCTACGCCAAACTTTTTCCTGATAATTTATTGATATTGGTAAATGCTGTGCTTTTTTCCTTTGGGCATGTTATTTATCAAAACGCCGTTGCTTTATTGCTCACTTTTTTTGCTGGTTTGATATTTGCTTACAATTATAAGAATGATAGATCTTTTTGGGGGTCGGTTTTATTACATTCATTGTTAGGGATATATCTTTTTTATGTAGGAATAGGGATTTATTTGGTTACTTTTATTCAGAGATATTGAATTTCAAAAATTTTGATTTCAGTTGCATTATTTTTGATCGCCGTAGTCCTTTTTGAGAGACTCCGGCGGAGGCAGCCAACGAGGGGTGTTTTTTCAGGCAGGATGGTTTTAAAGATTAAAAATTAATAGAATATATGAAAAATATAATCCCCAAAGACACAAGGTATCTTCCATTTACTCAACAGCCTTCTTGTTGCGTCCCGACAAGTATGAGTATCGTAATGTATAAACTAGGTATACCCCTTATCCCACAAGAATTATTAGGGTATCATTTAGGTTTAATATTGAATAAAAAATACAAGAAACTATTTTGGAATGTCAGAACTGGCAAAAGACCACAGGCTGGTTATGGAACTCGGATATATGATAAGCAATATAATGCCAATACAGTGTTTAAAAAATTAAGGATACCTATAGAAACAACTGATTATTCAATTAATGATTTTAAAACAAAACAAGAATTGACTGATTTCATATTTGATAATATCAAAAGAGATAAAGACCTGATTGTTTTTATCAATAGTGATGTTTTAAATAATACCAGCAATAACAATGGTCATGCCTGCGTTATAGACAGAATTTACCCTAAAAAGGATATTATAAGATTAATAGATCCTTCGGCTGAACAGCCGAAGTGGAGAGAAATGAAGATTAGTAGATTTATCAAAGCTATTAAAAAACACCCATTAGGCCAAGGCAGGCTGGTGAAGATGGAGAGGACTAATTGATGTGTAGAAACATAAATTTTACTTTATCTTGATGCTAATTTTCACCGTCTGATAGATACTAATCAATTTGTAAAACAGGTGATTTGCCCCATTTTAAAACCCGTCTATTGAAAAGTAGGCGGTTTTTGGATGCCATACAATACCTTGTTTTTTCATCTGTTTTAAGGTATCTTTAAGATAAAGATTATGAGAAATATTAAAATCAAAGACATAATTTATGGTATATTATATTTCGGTCAAGCTTTTTAATTAGTTTTATCGATATAATTTCCCGTAATTTTTTTGTTGGGGTAGTGGTTTTAAAATTTTTTACTTGTTAGAATTAAAAATTTTTGACGAAGTCGGAGGTTCATAAAGATTGTCGAGCCAATGGTTTAATGCCATCAACAGCGATATATTATTTTTATTTTTCAATTTTATTTGTTACTTATTTTTTGTGTCTTGATTATTATCGAAGGCTTATGCCAGAGTTACCCGAAGTGGAAACAATTAGACGTGATTTGGAGCAAAAAGCTATTTACAAAAAAATAGTTGATTTTGTGGTAAAAGATAAAAAAATGTTGAAATCTGATTTAAAATTGATGAAGTCAAAAATAGTTAATAGTATCTTTAAGCGGATTGGCCGGCGGGGGAAAATGCTTGATTTTAGGTTGGATAGCGGACATCATTTACTTATTCATTTAAAAATGACAGGACAGTTAGTGTATAAAGCGGATAGAGGCTTAAAGGATCGGATCGGGATAGATGAGGGGGTAAAATTATTGGCAGTAGGTGGCCATGAAGGGCCTAGTTTTGATGATTTGCCGAATAAATACACTCGGGCTTGGTTTGAATTTGAGGATGGTTCAATATTATTTTTTAATGACCAGCGTCGGTTTGGTTATTTTAGATTAGTAGATGATTGGCATCTTAAAAGGATAATGCTGGGGTTTGGACTTGAGCCTTTGAGTGAGAATTTTAGTTATGATAATTTTATTAAGATTTTTAAAAATAGATGGACTGCGATTAAAAATGTGTTGTTGAATCAAAAGTGTATTGCTGGGATCGGTAATATCTATGCGGATGAGATTTGTTTTTACGCCAGGGTAAGGCCGGATCGGGGTGTAAAAACATTGTCCCGAGCTGAAAAGAGAAGATTGCACCGTGGAATTAAAAGGATTTTGACCCGGGCGGTTGAGAACCGGGGGACTACTTTTTCTGATTATATTGATTCTAGCGGTAAGAAAGGCAATTACAGTAGCCAGTTGATGGTTTACGGCCGTGAGGGTAAAAAATGCTTGAGATGCAATCAGGGTATTATTACAAAGATTAAATTAAGCCAGAGAGGAACTCATTTTTGTCCCATGTGCCAGAAATAGATTATTTTTTTATATGGGGAAAATTTTGGGTTGTTATAAGTATTAAAAGCAGTTATAATTATATACATTATTAACTAAATGTGATTTATTATGCCAGATTATAATGATAAGTTCTCAATTGGCATTATTGGCGGCGGTTTTGTCGGCAGCGCGGCCAAACAGTATTACAAAAATGCTAAAGTTTATGATATTATGCCCGAGAGAGCTAATGCCAGCTTGAAGGAAGTTTGTTCTCAGGATTATATATTTGTTACAGTGCCGACTCCAATGGGGGATAAAGGTGAGATTGATTTAACTGCGGTTGAATCTGTTTTAGATCAAATACCCGATGATCGTAGAATTATTTTGAAATCAAGTGTTGTCCCGGGCACAACTGAAAAGATACAGCAAAAATATCCGAGCAAAAGAATGGTTTATTGTCCCGAGTTTTTAACTGAAAAATTTGCGGCTGAAGATTTTTCTTTTCCAGACAAAAATGTGATTGGTTATACTAGTAAATATCCCGAACTAGCTAAAGAGGTCGAGAAAATATTGCCACGAGCAAAAACTTTTATTTGTAAATGCACAGAAGCAGAGATGATTAAATACGCGATTAATTCCTATTATGCGGTTAAGGTTATTTATGGAAATGAAATTTACGATTTGTGCCAAAAATTGGAGATTGATTATGATATGGTGCATGAGGGTTTTGTGCTGGATAAAAGGATAAATGATTCTCATTTTAATCCTTTATTTGGTTTTAAACGCGGTTTTGGCGGTAGTTGTTTGCCTAAAGACACCTCTGCGATTGTGAAGCGGGCTGAAGAGCTGGGAATTGATTTGAGCTTGATTAGACAGGCAATAGAAACTAATAAAAAATATAGGCAAATGCCGGTAAAGCAAAAAAAAGCCGGGATTATTGATAGTAGTGAGAAAAGTTAGCTTGCAGGTGGTAGCTAGTAGGTTGTAGGTCATTTATGTAATATTTTTTATGGAAAATAATCCGATAGAGTTTTATAAAGATTTAATAGTTTAGGTTAATATTTTTTAATAAGTTATAACCTACAAATTAAAAGTTAAATATATGACTGAATTAAACCAAATTTACAAATGTAATTTGTGTGGTAATATTGTTGAAGTGGCACATACTGGCGCTGGCGAGCTTGTGTGTTGTGGGCAGCCAATGCAGCTTCAGACTGAAAATACAGTTGATGCTGCCAGTGAGAAACATGTGCCAGTAATTGAGAAAACGGATAGGGGTTATAAGGTTAAGGTCGGCGATGTGGCTCATCCAATGGAAGAGGCTCATTTTATTGAGTGGATCGAGCTAGTAACGGACGAGAAGGTTTATCGTCGTTACTTAAAGCCGGGCCAGGTTCCAGAGTTTGAGTTTTGCACTGATGCGGCTGTTATTACTGCCAGGGAGTATTGCAATCTACATGGATTGTGGAAGGCGGAAAATAATTAATTTTGATAACAGGATAATAAATTGGCAAGTTTATTGAGCCTTTGTTTTTGAATATCTTTAAATAAGTGTGTTTGACTTTTTAGGTTAATTGTATTATGATTCGGTTATAATTGGGCATATTTATACCATCCCTAATTGTGGCCGTCTTAAATATCAGTATTAATCCTAAATCGTAGAGGTTTAAGGTGTTGTAAAGCAGGGCAGAAATCAGAAGTAAAAATATGCCACTTTATCTTGTTTGGCACTACGCACTAAAATTCAAATATTTTTAAGTAGATTTGGTTAGATGCTTGGTGTGAAAATAAATAACAATTATAATGATAGGGTTGATTATATTACATCATGGGCTTGGCACAGGGTGATCAGCAACAGTTTTATTTGCCTGTCATAGCTTTAGCCGAGATAGCTCAATGGTAGAGCAACAGTTTTGTAAACTGTAGGTTGTGGGTTCAAATCCCTCTCTCGGCTGAGGCGATGCCATGGGGGGTAGACTGTTCGTCGCTTTGATGCAAGTCGGGATTTATACTTTCGTGTTTTTATGATTAAGAAATCAGATTATTATAAAGTTCAAGTCAGTGTCCCGGTGAAATACGCTGAAAAAATTAGGCGAGCAATAAATGAAGCCGGTGGCTCAAGACAAGGTAACTATGACTATGCTACTGGTTCGATTAGATCAATTGGACGCTGGAGGCCGTTATCAGGCGCCAGTCCTTATATCGGTAAAGTAGGGGAGATAGAGCAGGTTGAAGAAGAAATAATTTGTTTCCTATGCCACCAAGACAAATTAGAAGATGTGGTTATGGTAATTAAAAAATTGCATCCATATGAAGAACCGGCAATAGACATTTTTGCAAGATATGAGTTTTAGATTTATTAGTATTATTAGTTAGGACTTCCACGTTTGTCATCCCTGTCGGCAGGCAGGCTCGGGCTTGCAACCCGGGGATCAAAGGAATGTAAATTTAGCAAATTTTGGATTCCCCGACCTGGTCGGAAAATGACAGTAGCAAATTATCTTGTGCGGTGAACGTGAAAGTTTTAATTAGTATTAAATAATTATTTATTAAAAATTATAGATAGTAAAGTGTAGGTCATTGTGATGCCTGTGGTGACAACACAATACCCATTTTTACTATTTGGAGTGAGTCATTTCACTCCTCATTGACGTGAAAATTATGGCGACTAAATATAAAGAAAAATTAATTAAGCTTGAGTGCACAGTCTGTCACCGGATTAATTATTTTACCCAGAAAAATAAAAAAGTGCATAAGGATAGGTTGGAAAGGAAAAAGTATTGTAAGTGGTGCCAAAAACATACTTTGCATAAAGAAACTAAGTAGAGACCAGATATTTTTGTTTCTATGAATAGAATTTTTATGAATCAAAAAGGAGTTTCATATTGGGCGATTATAATCGTGGTGGCTTTTTTTGTGGCAGCAATGATAATCGCTTTTTGGCCTCAAGAAGATATAGAGCAGGATCATTTAGGCCCTAAATATATTCGGTTTTTGAATCAGGCTAAGCAAACCGCAGTTAGCTTGAACGAAAAGGCTAAGATTCAAAAGTGGATTTTAGATAATGGATTAAATGAATATGGCGATCCAATTGACACTATGTATGCCGGTGGCACGCCCTTGTTTGATGAATCAACCGGAGAGACGATGAGCAGGTATGATTATATTTTAAAAAATTATCCCGATAGACCGTGGAACAAGTAGTATTGTTTTTGTTATTTGATGGAAAAATAATCGAATGCTATACTAAGTATATAGGTTATAGAACTTACCTACTTAGTTTATGATTATACGAGAGGACAGATTCCAAGAGGCTAAAGCTTTACGTATTGAGGGGTATTCTTTGAATGAAATTTTAGCAAAAATAAGCATAAGTAAAGGAACAGCCTCTTGGTGGCTACGCGATGTTAAGCTATCAAACAAAGCCTTAAAAATAATACAGGAAAGGTAAGAAATGGGTCGGCTGAAAAGCAATAAAATAAGAGCTCAGAAACAGGGTAATATTTTAAAAGAAATAATGATCGAAGCGCAAGACGTCTTGTCAGATGTTAAGGGAGGCAGATGCTACAAGCAAGTATTATGTGCAATTATTTATTGGTGTGAGGGAGCAAAGAATACTAGCTCGGGTGTTCGTTTCATTAATTCCGATCCGAATTTAATCGATAGAATTCCTCGCAGCTTTGCTGCGCGGGTTTAATCGATATTATAATAAGATCGAAAATCTGGTCTCGCGATTAGCGAGATAAAATTCCGTAATACCGCGTCAGCTTGCTACGCGGAT
>Ga0272441_10001852_pt1 | contig 44324 bp, 110 predicted proteins | sample SSMProp6N_FD_193582 | JGI IMG/M metagenome (GOLD analysis project Ga0272441, IMG submission 193582) | Marine sediment archaeal communities from Little Sippewissett salt marsh, Falmouth, MA, United States - SSM-Prop-6N | ecosystem: Environmental > Aquatic > Marine > Wetlands > Sediment ... | reverse complement strand
AACACTTAAAGATTTTAGAACTAAAAAATAATACTTGACATTTACCTGAAAAACTATTATATTATTTATAGTTAGAAAAAAAGGAATAACATGGAGAAAGAAATGGCGACTAAAGAGATGACATGGGAAGAAGAAAGAGCAGAAAGACTTAAGGTCTTTGATAAGGCCGTTGAGGATTTTGCATGGAATCATCTTAACAAAATGAGTCGTTCAGAGATGGATGATGTAGCTGATGTAATAGCAAACAGATTTATTCGCACCCATCGCACATTACAACAGTCAATGATTAGTCTGATTTATACAGTTTTTAAGAAGCTAATACAGAACAAATATCATCAAATGTTTGATTTGCGTAATGAACAGTCAGCTAAGTTCATTAAGGATTGTGTAGATAAAGATTACTATTTTCCATTTGTATAAGAGGAAATAATGACTAAAAATATTTATCAGGTAACAATACTTGACCATAGGAATGATTTTTGGGATAATTCACCTACTGAATATTATGAGTTTGTAAAGACCTCAAAAGATTTATGTTCTATGAATGAATCAGATGTGTTTGATTTAGTCTACGAACATACAGATTTGGCTAATAATTGTGATGAAAAGCCTGAATATAGTTTTGATGATTTTGAGGTATTAGTTTACCCTGTAATAAATCCTATTGATATTGATTAACAACAGCTAAAGAGGCCAGATTATGACAAAGATAGTTAATGAAGACCATTGGGAAAAGATTAGTCGAGAAGACTATGAGAAATTGTTAATGGATAGGTATGATATTAGTCAGCATCAGATTAATGATTATTTACAGGAATCAAGAGGTTTAAATATCGAAGATAAAGGTAGAATTGTTTATCATTTACCTGAACTAGATGTTGAGGAATTTGTACCTATTGGAGAATATGATCTTAATGAAGAAAAAGGATTAATGTACTAATGGCTATACCATATTTTGTAATGGTGTTAGGTGCTTTTTTTATTGGATTAACCGCAGATGGTTATTCTGAAATTGTTAAATTGTTAGGTTTAGCATTTATAATTATTGGGGCAATTAAGAATACGGAGTTAAAATAATGGCAATACATAGAGATGATAATAGTCCGGCTCATTTTTATGCTGAACAATGGCGTAAGGATAGGAAGAAAGAGTTAAGGTCGATATTGACATTAGAACTAAACATTTCTAATCCTATTGCATACAATTATATAGTTAAGTTAGCTAAGAAATGTTATGGTTTGGATTGGAATATTGTTAGGGAAGAAGGTATAGAATGAGATGTTCAAAATGTAATAAGCCTCAGAAAGAAAATACTGAAGGTAATAATCGTTATTGTCAGGGTCATTCTATAATGGAATCTGACCAAGATTTAGTTACTTGTAAATTTTGTAATAGTCATGAATTGCATTATGATGATGGTGTAGGTGACTATTATTGTTATAGTTGTGGTAAGTGGCAAAACAATGGAGAGAAATAAGTTGGTTAAAAACGGCCTTAAATTTACAATTAATAAAGATGGTACTGTTGATTGTGTATCAAACAGCAGCGGAAATAAATATACTATAACTAAAAATAGTTGTAGTTGTAAAGGATTTATATTTCGCCGTAATTGCAGGCATTTTAGAACGGCTAAAGAATGTGGAATAATTGATAAGATTAAGAATCAGAAAATATCTTTAGTTATGTTTAGAAAATCTCCACATATTATGGAAATGAGAAAAAAATCAGTTAGGTATTTTTTGGATAAAAATAATGTTAGTTATACGGAAAAATTAGTTAATAGATTAGAGAGTATATTAACTACAGAAATGACACCTGAAAAATTTTTAAAAGAGGCTATGAAACAATGAGTTATCCAATGGTTACAATATTAGGTTTATACGATGGTATAGATGATAGGATTGAGAGTGATTTAGGTATGATTAGTGTAATATTGACTAATGTGTATGCGCCTGATTATGCTGTAGTTTACAAATTCAATGGTGAATTAAGGTCTGATATTAATATATCTGATCTAAAGGGTGAGACTGTTTTAGTCGGCAAGAATGAAATAACTATTGCCTAACAAATAGTTCTTGACATTTACCTGAATATGTATTATATTATAATTAGAAAATAAATGAGAGAGGGTTGAAGATGATTGAGAAATTAACAGGTGATACTATTAGTGTGACGTGGCACATTGATGATGTACAAGCAGTCGCTAATGATATGGGAATTGAAATGAATAATGATACTGCGCGAGAAATACTTGCAATGGTTAAGCATTACCATGATGCGTCAATAGGCATTAATTGGGATGTTATTGAAGCTACAATCGATAGTTATATGAATGTGTTATTATGAGATTTAAAAGACCTCAATCTGGCGATATAAGAACAAGAAAAGGATTTCTTTTCTTTCCCAAAACGATTGATAATGAAACAAGGTGGTTGGAAAAAGCTACATGGACTCAATTTTGTGAAGTTTTGGAAGATGTTTTTTTATTTGGTACAATAAGAGAGTGGAAAGATTTTGCTTGGATAGACGTCTATTCAAGTGCTTGGATAGACAAATCAACTCAAGATAAAGGAGAACAAGACTATGGCAAAGAAAATTAAACATTACATTACACCTCATGAGAGGCGCTGTCGTGCGAAACGCAAAGCCGCTAAATATGCTCGTCAGAAGATTCAAGACGATATAAAGAAAGAGGCTAAGGCAAAAGCATTGGCAGAAAAAGAAGCCGCTGAACAATCTGAACTTGAAGCTTCAGCAACATCAACTAGTAAGAATGAACCGGAATTTGGGCCTCAAAATGAGCCTGAAAAGAAACTGGCTAAGCCTGGTAAAAAGACAATCAAGACAAAGAAACCTCTTAAGCCCAGCAAACCGAAAAAAGCAACTAAACCGACAAAAACAAAATCAACTTCAACAAGGAAAAAAACAAATGGAACCGACAAAAAGAGAACTAAAAAAGTTAGCTAATGTCTTGGAGAAATTTGAAAATCGAGCACTGTGTGATACGGGAATGAAAAATATTAATGGTGGCTATGCATTTGCAGAAATGTATAATTACGATGATGATTATTTTGATGTGGAACTAAAATGGGGCGAACAGAATATGGGTGCAGGTCACTCATACGAACATACCGAACAATATAAACTAAACCGTAAAACATTGGAATTTGAGAACTAAATGTTAAGAATATTACTTATATTAGTTGGCTTATATCTATTGTTTAATGGTGCAGTATTAGTCGGATTAATATTAATTTCAATCGGTGCATTAATGCACAACTAAAGGATTAAACATGAAAGCATATTTAGGTAGTTATGTTAAAACGGCCCCTCATGGATATGAGGGCAGAGTAACAGCTAAACATGACAATTTTTCTAGGACTAATGAAGATGAAGATTGGTTAGCTATGCAAAATATACCAATTACAGAGGAACAGAAAAATGGTATATGGTATAGTATATTGTGCCGTGGTGGTGGCTCAATACTTGTACCTGAAAACAATGTTGAAATTGTGGAACCATTTGAACTAAATAATGATTATTGGGAAAAATATTATTTTGGAGAAAGTAAAGGAGTTTAGTTATGGGTGCTGATTTGTATATTAACAAAATTTATGATGCTAATCATGATAAGTATGAGACTAAGTTTGATTATGCTGTAAAAGTTCGTAATGCTTTTGATAAGATATTGTCAAGAGAAATCATAGCTGAAATATCTAAAATTGTTAATGGTGGCAAAACAAGGAGCTATTTTGATGACCCTAAACCTGTACCTGAGGATATGGAATTGTCAGCAAGATTGCGATCTTATGTAGACAATTATAATGCATATTGTAAGGCACAATCTGAGGTAACCAAATATCATAGTAAGATGTATGAAAGAGGATATTTTAGGGATTCATACAATGGAACGAGTCTGTTTTGGCGTTTAGGTCTTTCATGGTGGAATGACCTTAAAGATTATACCAATAGCAATAGTGAATTGACACCTGAAGGTGCTAAGAAATTGTTGGAGAAAGTAAAATCTACTAGGCTAAAACCTGTTACGGAAGATTACCTTAGGGAACATAATTGTCAGTTGGATGAAGAAAATACTGTCAAGAGTTGGCAGAAATACTTTATCAATAAAAAGAGGAATTTTATTCGTTTTCTTGAATTGGCTATTCGTTTAAATACTAACATTTATTGTTCGACCTAATAAATAATACTTGACATTTACCTGAATATCTATTATATTATTATTGTAGTTAAAAAATAATTCATTCATTTGAAAGGATTAGTTTATGCCTAATCATTGTGAGAACAATCTGTACATTACTGGACCTAAACCAGAATTGCAGAAATTCTATAATGGTATTAAAGAACATGATGATGAACTTAGTATTCTCAAAACATATTTTCCTTGCCCTGATGAATTGAAAGAGGCTGTGGCTAATTTTGAAAAGAATCCCGAAATGATTTCAAAGTATGGCTACTCTAGTTGGTATGATTGGTGCAATGATAATTGGGGAACTAAATGGGGAGATTATGATCTTGATATTAATTTATATGGTAATTGTATTGATGGTTTTTTCTTGTCAGCATGGTCACCGCCAATTAATGGCTTTGTTAATGTATCTAAACAGTTTCCTAATCTTAGGTTTGAGATAAGCTATTCAGAACCGGGAATGGAATTTGCTGGTGAAGCTGCTATGAAGAATGGTAAGCTTCTTTATAATGATGAACATGAATATGTACCTGAAAAAGAATATGAGGATTGTGAAGACTAACATTTAATTCTTGACAAACACCTGAAAATGTATTATATTATAGTTAGAAAATTAAATGAGAGGATTTAAAATATGTCAGCATGGATAGTTTCAAAAGAACACATTGACGCTTTAGTCACGGCCGCATTGAAAGATAATCTTTATTTTTATCATAATGATGGCGTTCATTATGTTAAGACTAAAAAGGAATGTGATTTTATTGGTAATGAATTGACTAAAGAAAATTATAAATCCGTAAATTATCGGTATTCAGAAGATGACAAGGCACCAAAATATTCGTATGAATATAATGGTGGTTGGAAACCGATAGAGATAATTAAGTCTTGTCATTGTTATGGTTATCAGAGTTGTGAACATGATGGTTGGAAAGATTCAATTAGTCATTCTTTTATTAATGCACTTAAAGAATCATTGATACATGAATTGCCTGGCTATGATGAAGCGCCTTGGGGAATTAATGAAAGAAAAGAACAGGGCATACTTTTGAGTATGATGTAATTATGAAAATAATCGGATTTAAAAAGACACTAAAGAGATTGGAAGATGACCCTGTTAAGAATTATGCAAGAGAATTGTATAAAATGGGTCATACAGAATATTCTATTAGGGATAATTTAGAACACATTAATATGCCATTTTCTGATCCGATGGCTAATAAACTTCTTAATTATATTAGGGATTTTGAAAGAGGTATTTGTAAATGAAACAAGAAACTATATTAAAAATTGTTTTTTATTTGATTTTATTTGCTGTAGCTATTTTTATTGGTTCTAATAATGCATTTCAAGGATGGATTAAAAAGCCTATAGTTGAAGCTCAAATTAGGGATTTGGTTTGGGTACTTATAATTGTTAATATTATAATTGATTTTTCTAAAGGATTATCTAAATGAATATTACAATAGGAACAATAGCTAAACTTAAGGTTCCATGTATGGGAAATCCTATTGGAACTGTTGGTTTTTGTTATGAGGTTTATCATTTAGACCGTGTTGGTTATAGTTTCATATTTGAGAATGGGGAATATTCAGGATTTAGTTCAGATGAAATAGAACCATTTTTAAAGATAGTTGGTCGAACTGATTTGGATTATAATTTTACTAATGTAATGAAATTGAGTCGGGATTATGATAATGGTTATTTTAATAATATGTTTAAAAATACAAAAGGATTAATGTAAATTATGATTCACAAAAACAGTAAAAGAGAAATTCGTAATAATAAGAAGATGCTAAAAAAGGGTGAAAAAATCTTTTGTATTAATTGTTACAAGCGGTATCAAAAACCTAATGGAGATTGTTGTATAGCTTATCCTCTTAGGCATAAAGATACATATTTGAGTCGTGAAACCGAATATAAAAAATGTTGTGATATAAACAGAAACAATAATTGTTTAGAATTTTCACAGATTAGTTATGATATGTACTAACAAATATTTCTTGACAAACGCCTGAAATGGTAATAAATCATAGATTGTGTAACTAAAATGGAAAAAGGATATAGAGAATATTACATCTTGTGTGAGAGGCATAATAAGTCGCTAAATCTTATATCAGATAAGAATAGTGAATATACCAATGATATGAATTGGGGTCAAGAGCCACGAGTTAAGCTACAAACCAAAAGAGAATGGATTGATAGTATCATTGGTGCTAATTTCGCAAGAACCGGCTTTTGTCGCACGGTTAAGCCAGGTGATAAGATTTTTGCCATTGATGTAAAGACTAATGAAAAGATACCTGTTTTTAAAGCTAATAGTGATGGTTCGTGGAAATGTCTTATGACGGAGTCTTTGAGTCGTGGAAAATAATAATTTAGTTAAAATACCTTGGGGAATTCCGCTTGATAAATCGGAACATGATGTACATATTGCGTGGGGATTTAGGGGAATTCACAATACATCTGGTTATGGTAATGGATTTGATACATTACCTGATAGGCAGGGATGGTATCAGAAAGAGGAAAATCAAGACGAGAAAAATGATTTAGCTAAATTCATCAATGAGAATGTAATGCCGAAATTACAAGATGAGGCTAAGAATTTTTTGAGTTCTGATAGTGATAGAAAATTCATGGAATTTGAAAATGGACCTAATGGTAAGAAGGTTCATGCAGTAATAACACCTAATAGTTCATACGGATACATTTATGGTTCTGTATGGTATGGAGAAAGATAATGGCTATTTATAGTTTTAAGCTTGTTCGCACAATAGATGAATATTGTGAAATTGAGGTTTATGCTGATAGTTGGGAAGAAGCTGAAGAAGTAGCTTTATATGAATCTGATAGTGGAAATTGGGAACCTGAACCAACAGCAGATAATCCAAATGTTGAAATTATTAGTGGAGAAAAATTAGAAGATTAATTTATAAATCCAAAAAATTTTTATGAATAACCGGGCCAGTTTAAACGATTAAATCCATTTCACCAAAGTAATATAATAATAGTATTTATAAGCAATTTTATGGTATAAATAATAAAATAATATTACTTATATAGGCTAACATTTTTATAAACAAAATATTTGACAAACACCTGAAAATGTATTATATTAATAATATGAAAAAGAGAAAATATATTTTAGAACTCGATGAAGAACAAGCAATGGCGCTAAGAGATGCCGCTGAGGTTTGTGCAAGAATAGGTATGTATCAGTTGCATGATATATGCAGATTTCTACCTTATAAAACGGAACAAGCTAAAAAGAACTATGAGGCAATATACCAAGATTTTTGGGATATGTATTTAAAATACACCCGAGATGGTATGAGCGATTATGAGAAGCCAGAGATAAGTAAAATATTATGGGATTTGTATCAGGTAATTAGGCATAAAATAGCCTGGGATAATAATCCAAAAGGTGACTCAATGAGTGTTATGTTTGATACGCCTATGAGAACTGCTAATAATGATTTAGCTAAAATAACAGATGCATTAGATAATCTAAAATATAGTAAATTAGATTGTCAAGGAATACCATTTAATTCTGAAAAAGGAAAAACCGATAATGAAAAAGCTTAATTTTTCTGAAACATTATCTAAGGTATATGAGGTTGCTGATATATATGGTTTTGATAAAGAGAATTTTTCTTGCAAGACTAATATGTTTGATGATGTAGTTATTAAATTTGATTCACCTTATGAATATGATAGACAACATATTATTGAAACTGATAAATATACATCGGTTGAAATTGAAAATATGTTATCAAGAATTTTTAACTAAAGGATTAAAATGGTTAAGGTTTACTTTTACAATTATCTGAAATATGAAAATGAACCTGAAGATGACCCTTATCGTGGTCTTTGTTTCTATACTCATAATAAAGATAGGGTAAAAGAAACTAAAAAGATTGTTAGTGAATTGCTAAAGAATGATAGCAATTATATTAGGGTAGCGGATGTACATACCGATAGTTTAGATATGGCATTTATGTTAACTAATAATGTTGACCATTCATGGCATATGAATTTAGGTGTAGATATACATCATCATTATGGTCGCTCAAGTATGGTTGGTGATATATTTGAGTTAGATGGTAAAAAATTTATTGTTATGTCAACAGGATTTGAAGAGGTAGAATAATGAAAAAAAGAATTACATGGATATGTTTTGAATGTGCTAAAAAGTTAGGTGGAGATCCATCTAAGAGCAGGGCAGTATGTAGTATGGTAGCTACATATCATTCTGATATTTGTGATGTCTGTGGTGAAACTAAAGCTGTGACTGAACCAAGGGATTTTGGTCTTGATAATGATATTGATATAGATAATATCGCAATAGGCTAAAAGAAATATTAATAATTATGTAATGTATTATATCAAATTTTAGATTTTAAAAATTTTGAAAAATATTTTTTATTTGATTTTTGACCATATAATTTATGAAAAATTTTATGACATTTTTTACATAAAGTTATACCATTGTTAATATCGGTTCTTTGATCTTTAAAATGACTAAAATTATTGATATGATGAGATTCCATTATACCGTCCAATTTTTTGCCTTTATAACCACATTTTTGACATGTATAATTATCATGTTTTTTAACCTTATTTTTCCAATTATAGATTCCAATTATATTATGATTCTTTTTTCTTTCTTCTTCTGTTAAATTATGATTATATTTTGGATTGTTTTTACCAGACATTTTTTTACTTATTTTTTCTTTTGATATTTCATTTTTACTTATACAATTTGCACAAAAATATTTATTAAATTTTTTATAATTATAAGATTTCATTAATGTATCAATAGCTACTAGTTTAATATTTTTACAAAAATCACATTGACATAAAATTTTTATTTCAGAATTAGGTAATAAATGTTCTATTTTAACTTTAATTTTGGTTCCTCTTTTAATTTTAGTTCTATAATAATTATTTCTATAAGTAGGTATTTTATAACCCAAAAATTGAAAATGTTTAATATTACTAGAATTTAATGTTACTAATGCAGTTTTAGAAATAATCATAAGATACCCCCAATTAGGTTAAAGAAGTTTTAGGGATAATCTTTGAATTGGCAAAGAAACGACTTGCAAATCGCTGTCTCCCTAACTAACAATATTTATAATTTTATTTAACAAATTAAATGATAATATATAAAATTTTTAACTTGACATTTACCCGATAATTGATTATATTATAATTAGAAATTAAACAATAACCATAAAGGAGTTTGTATGAGTGTGATAACTATTGATGTAAACGCTAAAAGTGTTGAAGAAGCTTTTAGTGAAGCTAAAATTGATTGGATTGCTGAACAGTCTGAGATGATTAATACTGCAAATGGTAAGGTCATTGAAGGAAAAAAGGTTATTTATCGTGGAGATAATAATCAGCAGTTGGGTGTCGTTGGTTCAAAGTATGGAGTAATCCAGAACAGCGATTGTTTTGCATTTTTCGACATTATCTGTAATAAGTATAATGCTAATATTTGCAAAGTTAGCGAATACAACGGTGGCTCTGCAATTCATCTTGAGGCTGATGTACGAGATAAATCGTTTCAGGCACGAGTTGGCGATGAGGTTGGGTTCAAATTCAACCTCTGGAACGGATTCGATGGCTTACATAAGGCATCAGTTAAATATGGTGCATTGCGATTGGTTTGTACTAATGGTCTTGTGGCATTTGGAAAAGATGCTAAAATGATTGAAATTCGGCACACACTTAATGCTGTTGATAGAATGTCACAGGCAATTGAGGTATGGGCAGGTGCTGAAAATTGGTTCAATAAATTTAAAGAGAGTGTAAAGATTCTCAATAACAAAATGCTCGATAAAAAGACTGTTGATAAGTTTCTTGAAACCCTTATTCCGGGAAAAGATAAGGGCGTAACTCTCCGTAAAAGAGAAAAGATTGAGGAACTCTTTGAGTCCGGAAAAGGAAATAAGGGTCAATCGGCATGGGATTTGTTGAACGGTGTTACTGAATATATTGATTGGCATTCTAAAAAAGATAAAAACGATACTTTTGAGTATGCAAATGATGGTGAAGGGTATGACATTAAAGAGCGAGCATTTAATCTTCTGATGAAGATTAAGTAAACTATTATAATCTTCTTTTAAAGAGATATATTATATATGGATACTATTCCTGATTGCCCTAAATGTGGAAACAATACTGTATCCTGTGAAATGGATTTTAATGATACATTTCGACATAAGGGTTGGGATAGATTTTCAAAACCTTTTGAAATTTGGTATTGTAAAAAATGCAAGACTAAATATAAGGTTCAATTTAATGTAACTAATGTGGAAATTTTATAATGGACACTCAAAGAATATGTGATGCATTTAGTGAAGGTTTATCCGATGGCAGTCTAAACAAACCTAAAGCAAAACAAGAGAATTTTAATCTACAAGAAGCCTACGATTATGGTTATGGCAAGACTAATGTTATTAAGCCAGAAACCAATGGGGGAAATAATGTTGCATGATAAAACAGAAACATATTTAGTCCAGTATATTGTTGATAATGTGCCTGTGAAACAGCTTGTTTTCCCAGGTTATTTTTCAGTTGAAAATAATTTGAATACTATTGATAAACTAATTGATAATATGCGTGAAGAATATTGTAAAGAGTTTAGTTTAAATGTTGATGAAATAAGACAAAAAGATGGTTCACAACTAAAAAGAATTAAATAATGGGATGTTTTTTAATAGTTGTTGTTTTTATTTTAGCATTTTATTTATATGAAGCTATAGATTATTATTTTTTTTATAACAAGAAGATAAAATAATGTCAATAAATGCTGTTAGGTATGTAGGTTATATTGATGATGGTGTTGATGAATTTGAATGCCTAAAATGTTATCATTCTATAACAACTCGTAATTGGTTCTATAATCCCGAAACGAAAGAACTAAACTGGAAGTATTGCCCCGTCTGTGGAACTAAATGGGAAAAATATATTCCCGAAAAAGAGAAAAAATATTATCGATACGACCCAAGAAGGTTAGAATCTGTAAATCTTCTTAGTTATAGAATACAAGAAAGAATGGTATTTGAGGGAGAAGAACCTTATGATTGGGAACCTGTGGCTGAAACATTCGGATTTAAAGATACTATAAGAACATTAAAATGGTATCGTGATAGATTTGAAGACGATAAAAAAAGACTTAATAGTATAGACTATAAAATGGAATATAGGTATGTATTAAAAGAAAGTAATTATCAAAAAAATATTGAGAGGAGCCCGTTATGGTATGTTTAACAAGTATGTATATTTTATCTGTATTAACAGCCGCCCTATTGGCATTAATTATATCTTTATTTATAAGAGAAGAATTTGATACCGCGTCCGCTTTTTCGGTTTTGTTAATTATATTTGTTTTTATAGGTTGGGGATTATTTGGAAATGCAATACCGTTAAGTTCTACATATGAATTAATATCAAGAGAAAAAATGGATATTGTTAAAACAAATAGTCGAGTAGGTATTGAATATGATAATAAAATACGACTATATGAAGATGCGTATAGTTATAATGCTATTGATAGTGCAGAAATATTTTGGATTAAAAGAGGTTATAATACATATGGCAAATTAGCATCTAAACAATTAAATTTTTCTGTTGATACTAATGATATTCCTGAACAGGTTAAGGAACTAATAAATGAAAAATGATGGTGTATCTGAACTTTGGGCTGTAATGAAAAATGGAAGAATATTATACAGTCGTGGTGGCTCAAGCACAAGACCAAAATTGATGGTATATTCTACGGAATCACAAGCTAAAAAAGTATTAAAGAATCCTTGGATTAAACAGATTATTAAAAATGATAATGTAGAAATTAAATGTATATATAGACTAAAAGAAACATCTTGAATTGACATTCAAAATGTATTATATTATAAATAGAAATATAAAATACGGGCGTGGCGGAACGGGAGACGCTGCTGGTTTAAGCCCAGCTAACTACGGTTGTGGAGGTTCAAATCCTCTCGCCCGTACCATTTAATTTGGGAAGTTGTATAGACTTCCCTTTTTGTTTGAACATCTATTTAATCGTTTAAATTTTAATCCAAGACATGCGGATATATTATAGCATTGCCACACATTATAAGAGAATCTTAATCGATTAAACGGACATATTGTTTAGTCCGTATATCCATATTATATATGTTTAAATTAATTTATAATTACCTTGACATTTAAAGCAAATAGTATTATATTATTAATACATTATTGAAAGGATGTTATATGTTGAAATTGCAGGAAACGTATAAAAAGAATAATACAAGCTATACGTTAGTTAAGAGGAATGATAAAGCTGCTATGTATAAGCAGTTCTTACCTGATGGACTACATATTGGATATGAAGTTTTCATAATTAAAGTACAACCCGAATTTAGGTTTCCAAATGGTGTAGTAAATCCGACTAAGGAAAAATTTCCAGGCAACAATGATTTTGGTAAAATTGCATGGTCTTTTAAGACTATTAAATGTGCAGAAGAAAGATATTCAGAAATAACTAATGGAATTTTACGACCAGAAAAACCTAAGGTTGTCAAAGAGGATAAACCTAAAGGTAAGAAAAGGAAAAGAGGTCGTCCACGTAAATATCCCAAGAATAAAAAACTAACTGTAAAAAAAGCAAAGAGAAAATTTGTTTTTGAGGGTAAAGAATATCCATCTAAAAGTTTTTTGGCTAAAATATGGTTAAAAGAAGGATTATCAAAAAATACAATAGCTAGTAAACTTGGAATAAAAGTTCAAACTGTACATGCTGTTGCTGTAAAGATGAAAGGAAAATAATAATGACTGATAAAGAACAAAAGAAATATTTGCTTTCTGAAATAAAACATTATAGAAAAATGAATAAAGAATTGCTAGAATTCTATAATGCTACAATGGAAGCTTTGCATAGAGAAAAATATGGTCATTTAGATGGTTGGTCTAAAGTACAGAAAATTTCTGATAAGCTTGAAGACAACTATGAATTGATATTCACTAAATAATATTCATTGACAATCTTATTAAAATTCATTATATTATAATTAGAAAAGGAAATTATGGATTACAAGAAATTTGCTGGTATGTCATTTAATGATATTCAAGATGAACTTGAAGATGAAGAAAATATCATCTTTGAAAAGAATCAAGATATAAGAATTAAAAATGATTTGGATAGAAAAAAATATTTTAACCAAGAAAAAAAGGATTAAGTATGGAAGCTCAAGTAGGTTCGATTTCTCATGGTACAATGAATCCAAGAGATATTATTCCAATATTTGCGGATACATTGGCTGAACTCGATAAGGATGGAACTTATCGTGAATTAATTAGTAATGCTATGAATATTGATTGGGATGACTGGGATTATTGTAATAACGAAATTCCATACATTGAGGAAGATCTATTTGATGCGCTCAATTCTTTTGCACCTAAAGGTTGTTATTTTGGTTCACATCCTGGCGATGGTTCCGATTATGGTTTTTGGGAATGTGAAGATGAATAAAAGACAAAAAGAAAACCTTACAAGACAAAAAACCTGTATGTGGGGATACTTAGTAGAAAGCCCATTTAAGTTTATTTGTCAATTAAGGAACTTAGAACCAACAACCGAAAAAGAAAAAGCTATTGAATATTGTAAGAGCTGCCGTTGTTTTCAAGATACTAATATTGAAATCGAAGGTGGATATTTTAACTTATAGGAGTAATTATGACTGATAAAAAAGTTAATCTTGAACTTGTTGGTTTAGACGGAAACGCATTTGCATTGATGGGTGCATTTCGTAGACAAGCACGAAAAGAAGGCTGGAATCAAGAAGAAATAAAAGAGGTTCTTGATGAATGCATGAGTGGTGATTATGACCACCTTCTTAGTACCTTAATGGAACATTGTGAAGACTATTAATCTCATTTATATAAATATAGGTGGAGGTTTATATGTTGACAATATATAATGAAAAAAATCAGAAGCTAAATCAATTGCGTGGTAATGTTGAAGCTTTACTAAGACAAATCTGTGAAGAAAATCCTAAGATATTCAAAAAGAAACAAGACGATATTAACGGAAAAATAACATTTAAGTCTTTAAGCAATACAGAAGCCAGGACTAATATTGGTTTTTTCTATCTTTGGAAAAACTATGTGTTAGACTTTGAGGTAATGTAATGGATGATTTCAGCCGTTTTAATAACATGGATTTCAAAAACATGACGCCTCAAGAAATGGTTAGTTTTCTTGAAATTTTCCTCATGAAGAATTGTGCTAATTTAGAAGAGTGTGAACTAAACATGCAAAGATGTTTTGATGAGGTTGATAAAATTCTTTCTGATAAATATTATAAAGCACCATATAGTGATAAATTTAATGCAGCTAAAATATCTTGGGCTATGTATAAAGATTATAAGAATCTTGTTGTTCCCGAGGCTCATAAAGTAATTGAAGATATACAAAATTTGTTGAATTTCTTTAAAGAAAATAAAAATAACTTTTAACATAGGAGTTTGTTATGCCTTTTTGCCCAACCTGTAAAGGGATTGGAAAAGTAATTGATCAGGAATATAAGATGACTACATCTTGCCCTGATTGTCATGGTCGTGGAATTGTATCAGATAATATGTTAAAATTTATGGATTTTTATGCACGACAAAAAGAAGTCGAAAAAGAGATTTCTTCACTTGAAAATGATGAACAATTCGTTGAACAATATCATGAGGCTTTGGATAAATAAAAAATTCAGTCCCTTAAGCCTAAGTTTTGAAAGATGTTTAAACCAGTTAAAAAATTCTGTTGTAAAATGAATGAAGAAATAAAAATAGGCAGTCGAGTTAGGGATGAAGATGGTGTAACTGGTACAGTTACAGAGATTGAAGATTGGCATAATGTTTACGTTGAATATGATAATAATAAAGGAAGTGGGTTTTATTGTTTATTTCCCGATTGTGATACTTATGACCCTTTGTTTTTAATTGAAGAAAAGAATAATGGCAAGAAAAAATAAGACTAAATGGCAGGATTGTGTAATCTCTATTATTTGTATAGGTTTTGCATATGCATTGATACCTCAAATAGTATTTTCATATGCGATTAGAGATGTAAGTATGGCATGGCAGACTATTATACTTAATATAATTGGTTTGGCAGTCATGGCATTCTGTATGGGAACTTTAAGGTTCTGGTTTACTATGACATGCAATATTGTAACCTGTTTATGTTGGGTTACATTGTTTACACAAAAAATAATTTATTAAGGAGTTGATATGATTTTATTAGAGAGAATATTTTTAACATGTTTAGTTACACTAATTGCGTGTGTTATTACCGGAACACTTTGGAATACATTGGAATGGGATGATAGTGTACCTATTGTTTATATAACAATGGTATTACTTGCACTATCGGCTATTGGAATGTTTGTTACAGGCATATGGGCAATAATGATAAAGATTTGGAGTTGATATGAGTTTATTAGCTAAAATTTTCTTAACTTGTTTCATTATGTTTATTGCAAATATTTTTGCAATTGGTTTTTGTTATGAAGCCGGTTGGACTGATTATAAGTATGTTGCTTATATATTAATTGGTATATTTGTAACATCACCGATAGGAATGTTAGTTACTGGTCTTTGGTGTCTTTGGAGCCAATAATGGTTGAAATGACTAAAATAAAAACTATAATTAAACCTTGCCCCTTTTGTGGACATGAAGGTAAGGTTTTTTATGGTGGTTTTGGAGAGATATTTGTAGCTTGTTCTAATGACCCTAATAAATGCGGTTGTCAATTAGGTGGTGGTATTTGGTTCAATAATGAAGAAGATGCCATTAATTTCTGGAATCAAAGAGCATACAACGAAAAGAATTCAATGCCTAAAACAGAGGAAGAAACTTGTCACTATTGTCAAGGAACTGGTCAAAGACCATTTGGTCATTTAGCTGGAGACTATAGTTGTCCAATGTGTAAAGGCTTAGGCGTATTACCTAAGTTAGATTGGCAATGTTCTTGTGGTAGACATAACTCAGGTTATTATTGCGCTTGTGGCGCTCGTTTATATTTAAAATGAAAGGTTGATTATGAGTCAAGCTATTTGGAAATTTCCGTTAGAAATTGTTGATGAACAAGAAATTGATATGCCTATTGGTGCGAAAATTATAACTGTAAAAAATCAAAATAAAAAGCCGTGTTTGTGGGCAATATGTAATGTCGATTCTCAATATGAAAAAAGAAAATTCAAGATATATGGAACAGGTCATCAACATAACCTAATTGAAGGCGATTATATCGGAAGTGTACAGATTTATCATGATATGCCTAATAATAGCCTGATGCAATTTGTCTGGCATGTATTTGAGATATAATAAATAACATGTTGACATATCAACGATAATTTGTTATATTATATATGTATTCATCATTCATGAACAACGAATGAAAGGATTTAGTTATGGAATACAAGATTGTTGCTGGTGTAGCTCATAACCATCTTGAAGATGATGTTAATAAGCTCATCAAAGAAGGTTGGGTACCTCTTGGTGGTATTAGTACAAACGGAACAGGTAATAAGATGTATCAATGTATGGTTCGTACACCTACAAATCTTACGCTTCCAAATGGCGTTGAAATGGGTGACTCGGATATTAGCGTATGAAAAGAAAAAAGAAATGCCCGTTCACCGAATGCCTAAACAATATTGAACCTTGTTGTGCAATAGTTGAAATAACTGGCAAAGTACCGGATAAAAAATCAGCTAGAAAATGTAGTTATTATCGTACTACAGAAAAGAAAACTAGAAAGCCGAGAAAGAAATGCAAAAAAAGAAACCACTAACTAAAGTTAAAATAACTTTTAAAGCAAACCCTAATAGTATTAATGGCGTTTTTAAAAGTGATTTAGTTGTTGCTAAAAGTGTCGGTAGAGAATACCACGAAGCCGATTTCGATTTTAAAAACAATATAAGAATATTAGTTTATAAATGTAAAAGCAAAAAGCTTCTTAATCAAACTATTGATGGTGTTAAAGCAATTAATAGTATTAAAGGTATTAGGTGGAAATCATATGTTGTTTAATTTTTCTTGGTTGATTGAGAATAAATTAGCAGGTTGTAATTGTCCTGGTAGAATACAATTTTACGGTGGTCATAGTAATTTTGATATGATTAAAGATTTTTTACAACTGAAAGAAAATGGGATTGATGTTATTGTTTCTGTTCTTGAAAAACTTCCTAGAAACTTTCTGGAACAATGTAAATCTAATAACATAGAAAACCTTCATTTTTCAATTGTAGATTATAATGTGCCAAAAGATATAAATGCTTATAGCAATTTTATTAATGAAATAATTAATAGAATGCAAAATGGTAAAAAAGTCATGGTGCATTGTAAAGCGGGTGTTGGTAGAACTGGTTTAACATTGGCTTGTATTGTCGGAAGAATACATAAATTAAATGCTGAAAAAGCTATTGAAGCAGTTAGGTCAATAAGACCTTATTCTATTGAATCAATGAAACAAATACAATTTGTTCAAATGTTTCTTGATGGTAAAATTTCAGAAACCAAACTAAATGGTGTTTTTGTAGTATGACTAATAAACAAATCGATAAATTTATTTTAAAATTTGGTGGAAAGAATATAAATTTTTATATTAATTCAGATAGAAAACAGCAATGCGCTTCAGCTTATTTTTACAATAAGAATAGAAAGACTAAAAGAAATGTATATTTAATAGACCTTCAAAAAAGATATTTTCACAATAAAAAATATTCAAAATATTATTTAGAGTCTATGTTATTACACGAAATAGGTCATGTTAAGAGAAAACATTTTCATAAAAAAATAGATGAAGCGAAAGCAGAATATGAAGCTCATGCTTGGGCATTAAAAAAAGCTGTTAAATATAATCTTAATAAAGTAACTTATTTTTTGGTTCTTATACTATTTAATTGGGGAGAATATAAAAAATATAAATCAAAAAGAAAACTTATTTATTATAAAGCTTATAAAATGTTTTGTAAAAAATTAGGTAAAAAAGGAATGAAAGATTTAGAGGATATGATAAAATGAGTAAAAATATTGATGAAGAAAAAGTTTATCAGTCACTTCTTAAACATAGCTATAGAATACGGGATAAATATACACATGAAGATTCTGGATACAATATGACATTTCATTATAAAGAAGCTTATAGAGAATTAGCTAAAATAATCGTTAAAGAACAGAAAATGTAAATTATAAAATGAGTGGGTATAAAATTGAAAATTTGGGCAAAGAGTGGTTCAAACAAAATAAGCTTCCCGCTAGTTATTTTTATTATGAGGAATCATCTTGTCGAAATGATGTTTATTTTAGTTCAAATTATATCGATACAGTTACGGGTCGAGTGGGAAAACCAATTGGATGGTGTTGGTCAAAAGATTGGAACAAATATGGTAAGGATGGAATTATAGTAATGATAGAGGTGGAAAATGGCGATCAATATTGGCAACATTTTCCAGTATCGTCATCTTTTGAAAAAGAGCTTAAAAATATATGACATTGGTTGTGGTATAAAATAATAAATAGTCTTAGGAGGTAACCTATGATTATTTATAAAGTAACTAATAAAATTAATGGAAAAATATATATTGGTTCAACATCGTTAACTTTCAATAGACGAAAATATTATCATTTTTATGATGCTTTTAAAAAGAATTCCCAAAAATATTTTCATAGAGCTTTAAGAAAATATGGTAAAGAAAATTTTAACTGGAAAATTCTTAAAGAAGTTAATGTTAAAAAGGAAATGCTTGAATTAGAACATAAGTATATTAAAAAATTTAATAGTTATAAAAAAGGATATAATTTAACTTTAGGATTTGATAATACTACTTTAGGTTATAAATTTACGGAAGAACAAAAAAAATATTTATCAGAAAAAAATAAGGGTCATAACAATCCTAATTATGGAAATAAATGGACAAAAAAACAAAAAATGGAAGCTTCTAAACGACAAAAAGAAAATCATAAACATTTAATTGGTAAAAACTGTCCAAGTAAAAGATTAGAAGTTAGAAAAAAATTAAGTGAAGGTAAATTAGGTAATAAAAATCCAAAATCTCATAAATGGTTAATAACTTATCCAAATGGTAAAAAAATTATTTTATATGGTGGAATAAAAAGATTTTTAAAAGAAAATAATTTAACTTATATGAAAATCACACCAATGTTAAAAGGTAAAAAAGATAATTATAAAGGTTGGATAATTAAAAAAATGGAAGGTTGTTATGTTTCAGATTAAAGGTAAGTACACAACTGCTGATGTTATGATCGATGGTGTTGAAGAATCTTGTGTTGCTCAGATAGCTACAATGACTAATCATCCTGCGTTTACTAATCCTATTAAAATTATGCCTGATACTCATGCAGGTAAGGGATCGGTTATTGGGTTTACTATGCCATTAACTGAAAGGGTAATTCCTAACATAATTGGCGTGGATCTTGGATGCGGGGTTCTTGCAATTGATATTGGTGATAACTTACCTTTGTCATTGGAACTTATTGACCATCGTATTCGTAAGAACATTCCATTTGGAATGAATATACGCTCACGTTCAGATGGTTGTATTCATTTTAAGAACGACTTTCCTTGGGGAGAGGTTCGTAATTCTGCAATTCAGTTCTCTAATGCTTATCGTGATAAATATGGAGACCATTATGATGTTCCAGATTATAGCATGGATTGGTTTGAGAATCTATGTCATAATATTGGCATGGACTTAGGTCGTGCTATTAATTCTGTTGCTACTTTAGGTGGAGGCAACCATTTTATCGAAATAGGTAAGTCATCAATTACAGGTCATTATTGGTTAACTATTCATACTGGTTCGCGCCAGGTTGGTTTGAAGATTTGTAATTATTGGCAAAACATGGCTTCAAGTGTTGTTAGGAAAGATAAGCAGTCCAAGTTAAAGGATATGATTGCAGATATTCGTTCTAAGTATACTGGTATGGAAATAAAGAAGAAGATAAAGGAAGCTCGTGAGTCTATTGGACTTGATGTTAATGTATCTAATGAACTTCAGTATCTTGAAGGTGAATATGCCACTCATTATCTTTATGGTATGATATTTGCTCAGAAGTATGCAGAAGTAAACCGTGAATATATTGGTAAGATTATATGTGATAATGTTCTTGGAATTGATTTCAATTCTTGTGATAAGATTGAGTCTGTTCATAACTTTATTGATTTTAGGGATTTCATTATCCGTAAGGGTGCAATTCGTTCTTATGTTGGTGAGAAGATTATAATTCCGTTTAATATGCGGGACGGCATTCTTATTTGTGAGGGTAAGTCTAATCCTGATTGGAACTACTCTGCACCTCATGGAGCAGGCCGTGTTATGTCACGCTCACAGGCTAAGAAGTCTGTTGATGTTAATGATTTTGAGAAGTCAATGGAAGGTATTTTTTCAACTTCGGTTGGTACTGGAACACTTGATGAGTCGCCTTTTGCATATAAGGATTCAAAAATTATTGAAAATGCAATAGAGCCAACTGCAACTATTTTAGATAAAATTAAGCCGGTCTTAAACTTAAAGGATGCTGGTGGTTCGGAAAGGAACTAAAATGAAGAAACCAAATTTAAGGAAGTTTATTGGTGATGCTATTATTGATTTGGTTGAACATAATGTTGATATTTCGCTTCAGAATAAAAAGAAGGTTGTTTTATATGATACAGATATAGATCCATGTGAGGCTTTCTTTTCTGATGATCCTTTGTTACTTAGAGTTGGTGTTAATAAACCTGTTGAAACTTGGGGAAAATTTTTGGTACATGAGTATTGTCATTTTCTCCAAACATTAGAACCTAACTTAGTTATGAAAAGATTTAACAATGTAAGGGATGGTTCTGATGCTAATACGATTATTTCTCATTGGTTAAAAGGAAAACAAATCAATCAAAAAATAATTGATAAAAGTATAAATGCTGTAAGAAACATGGAAATTGATTGTGAAAAAAGATCTGTTAAACTAATAAGACAGCGTAAGTTAGAAATTGATATTAAGAAATATATCAAAGAAGCTAATGCTTATGTTATGTTTTATACCGTAATGGGAAAAGAAAGAAGATGGTATGATACATATCCGGGTAAAATTAAAGCTATTAGGGATATAATGCCCGACCATTTTCTAAAAGATTATTCAGAAGTTCCAGATGAATATCATCAGTTAGTCAAAAGACATTGTTTTAAAAAATAATAAATATTATTATGCGTAGACCTAATTTAATTAATTCAGAATTATTATTACAAAACTTAATCAAAAGAGGTGAAAGGGAAGTGATTAGGCATATTCGTTCTCTTAACACATATATTGATTATCTTGAAAGACATGTTGAAATGAAAGATATTGGTGTAACCTTAGAAACAGGAGACGATGAATATGCAGATTTGTCTGAATATTAATCCCGATGCGATACTTGAACAACTTGAACCGTTGGAATTAACTAATTATATTAAATCACATGATAAGAAATTTGATATACTTGAAGCTTTCTCAAGAGAAGAACTTCTAAATTATATGATTAATACTGGTATTATTAATGATGAAGAAGTTGCTAAGTTGGTTGTTTTTAATCAACTAAATCTTGAACATATTCTTGGTAAAGTAGCTTATAGTAAATTTATTGCTAATAATATAGGCTCAACTGATAAAAAAGAAAAAGATTCTTTAAAACTTGACAATTGACCTGAAATTCTATTATATTATATAATAGGAGTTTTATATGAATGTAATATATGTGAATCGTTTAATTGAAGGTTATTTGGCAAAAGCTAACTCGTTGGAACGCCAACTTGAGATTATTCATTATTTAGTTAAGACTAAAGAACTTGGTGTGAAAGAATTTGTTTACTTGATGAAGAATCAAGAACAATGGAACTACGAACTTAACAAGGAGAATGATGATTAAGATAATTACAACACCTTTAGAATTTATTTGTAGTATTATATATTGCACAATACCTTGGATAATAATAAGTATTATAATAACATTATTAGTTGGTAGTCTTTTTAATAGTTGGGGAGTATATGAAAATATAAAAGAACCTTGTACTAAATTAGATTTACCTAAAATTAATACAAAATTACCCGTTTATTTTAAAATAGAATTTGATGATAACGGTGTACCAATAAGAGGCTATTAATATTTTTTTAAAAAATCTCTAAAGTATTGTTAAACAAATATCGATAATATATAATAGATAGGGAGATCCTAGGAACCTTATCTATTATTGTTTAACAAATAACATGGAGGTTTTTATGTCAATGGTAATCAATCACAACGTACCTGCAATCAGAGCTCTTAACTCTCTTTATCTAACTAAAGATAAAATGGACAAAATCCAATATCAAATGAGTACAGGTAAAAGAATCAATGTGGCTGCTGATGACCCAGCAGGTGTTTCTATCGCAACTAAAATGAACGTAAGAATAGGTTCCTTAGAAGTTGCAAAAGACAATATTAGCGATGCCAAGAATCTTCTCGGTATTGCTGAAGGTGGACTAAAAGGCATTTCTGATACACTTATAGAGTTAAGAAAATACGCTGGACAAGCAAAGAATGATACACTAGGTGTAGAAGAAAGGGCAAGCATTCAATCATTTATGGATGCATTAGTTAGCGAAATAGACGACTATGTTAGTCAAGCTCAATTCAATGGCATTGACCTTTTGGATGGTTCGGCTGACTTAGCTATGCATACCGGACCTGATAGTACGGACACTACGCAAATAACAATTGCACAGGATTATACAGCTAATGGACTAGCTGTTGCCGGTTTAGATGTATCAGATTCAACAAATGCAGAAGCAGCTATGGCAGCTATTGATGATGCTTTGGCAACTGTTGATGCAGGAAGAACAGACTTAGGAGCATATGTAAACAGGTTCACAAGTAAGGAGAATTTTATAAATACCTCTATAGAGAACCTTACTGCATCTGTTTCAAGAATAGAGGATTACGATTACGCTTCTGGAATTGCTGAAATGGCAAAGCTTGAAACAAAGTACAATGCCAATTTACAGGCACTTTCCATGGCGGTTTCTTTTCCCCAGTCTATACTTTCATTGTTAGGAATCCGATAATATAAGGGGGGATTATTCCCCCTTTTTAACAAAGGAAAAATATTATGAAAATCAATGGTAAGTCTATAATAAGACAAAACTATGAAACTTATATTAAACCGGATATTAATAAACATATGGAATCAACTAAAAAGATAAAAAAAGATACAGTTGATATTAACAGCTATCCTATAAAAGAAATGAAAGATAAAATTGAAGCTGCACCAGATGTAAGAGAAGATAAAATTAATTCAGTTAAAACTGAAATCGATTACGATATATTAATTCAAATGCTTATGGAAGGTGGATTCTTAGCATGAATGTAATAGAAAGTTATAAAAAACAAATGTTCAAACCAATGGACAATTTAGCTATGTTTAATTTATTAATTGACCATATTAAAAAGTATTTACGACTTAGAGAAATAAATAAGGTCAGAACAATACTTTCACACCTACAACCTGAAAATATGATAAGTAACCTTAAAAGGTTTGATCTCACAGAACGCCAACTTAATTTCGTTTTGAGTATTACTGATATAATTATGTTCGTTGATAATAAAGCTACACACGAAATATCTGATAAAGATATAGAAAAACTAGTTAGAATATTAGATAATATCGAAATGCCGCTTAAATAAATCCCTTGACATTTTATTAATAATGTATTATATTATTAATATGAAATTAAGAAATTCAGATAAGATTAGAAATGATTATAAAATATATTTAGAACCTATGTTAGCAACAGCTTGTGATTTTGAAGGTTCGAAACTTAATATAACAAGATCTAAATATATAAGATATTGTGTAATAAGATGTTTAATAAAGGATGGTTATCCTTTGAATAAAATAACTGATAAATTTAACAAATTTTATAAATCAACTAGTTAGACAAGGGAATTTCGTACAATAACTAGTTGTGCCGCCATACTCAGTTGACTATAGGAGAAATGCTTTATGGATAACAAAGAGTATCGTCAAATAGCCCATGATAATCTTCACGAGTTGTTTTCGATGATTGAACGTCGTAAGGATACCGACCCTTATATCGCAAGCATGAAACAGTACATTGTGAATCCACTTGCATACTTAGCGGTAGAGCGCATTTCTCAGGCTGTGGACGATAGTACGGCGCACAACAACCGCAGGGCAGAAATAGCTTTGAGTATACAGAAGCTCGAAAAAGTACGTGACTGTTATTTTAATAAGAAATGTTTACCGTGTAAAAATGATATAGATGCAGTCTTAGCGCTACTTCGCCCGATGCGGTGAACGTTGCGGGAAATGCTTTTAAATTATAGGAGCGCATTATGATTGATAAGTTTAGTAACTTTGAAGGTTTAACCCCTCATGCGGTGCGTGACAAATTACACGAAATTATCGATGTGGTAAATGCGCTCCAATCTAAGGAGTTAAGCACTATCCCGCAACACACGCAGCCTGCCATTTGCTCGTGTGGCAGACCAGCATATGAAGATGGTATGTGTTTAGATAAATATTTCAAGGGCAGCTGTCCATCGTCCAGCAAACAGCAGGCGGGTGCGTGAAACGTTAGGCGAAATGCCTTTAAATTATAGAGAGGTGCCCATGTCAACAAACTATGTAAACAGAAGCAACGATGAAGAAATAATCGACATTGTACGTTCCGTATTAGACAACGGGGTTGGTCAAGCCGAAACAGTCAATGAGTGCCTTTTAATAAAGCTGATGCAATTACGTGGTACACCTATTACTAATATGCGGTTTGACCAATCCCGTTGTGACAAGTTGTATCAAAACTGGGTAAGTGAATCTGGCACCTCTCAAGCTAAGGAGTTGGGCACTACGCCTAACAGCGCTAGCCATGCCATTTGTCCTGCTTGTGGTCACGAATTTAAAGAATATATAAACAGGTTTAAGTGCCGTGGTTGCCATCAAGAAATATTCAAACGGCAGGCGTAGCGCACACGTTGTATGCCATTTAAAAAAGGAGATGTGTTGTATGGTTGAAACAAAAAACGCACGGATAACAAGCACTATGTTAGGTATTGAAGACCACGGCATTATGTCTTTCTACCTTTATTTAGATTATGGCGGTTCCTGCCAAGGTGCTGGTGGTTACTGTCTTGATACGCCTTTGAAAGATGAAAGTGGTAACTTTATAAAGCGTATCGGCACAGCATCAGGAACCGATTTAATTATGGAAATTCTCCGTGTAGTCGGCGTTGAAAAGTGGGAAGACCTAAAAGATAAACATATCCGTGCTTGTGCTGACCACGGAAAGGTTTACAAAATAGGCAACTTATTGCGTGACGAGTGGCTTGATTTTGGAGCCTTTTTTAAACAGCACACAACATAGCCGTGTGTACATTAAAACGTCCACACAGCTTTTCCGTTGTAAGAAATAAAAATGGGCTTTCAAATTATAGCAAAACGCTAATCGGAGGTATTATGAAAGCGTTTATCGGTACTAAAATCATTTTGGCAGAACCGATGTCAAAAGCAAAGTTCAACGGAAGTGTTAAAAATCAGGAATCGTGTCAAGGTGATGCTGAGCTTGATGGCTATCATGTGCAGTATTCCAACCCTGACGGTTCGACATACGATTCGTGGTCACCAAAAGATGTTTTTGAAAGAGCTTATCGTCCTGTTTCGGCAGACGAAGCGGAACTTATTAACAAGTAGCCAGTGTTTTGCGGAATAATGCGGAGGCCCATTTTTAAATCTTACAACAAATACATGGTGTTCGCTTCGCACATTAAAACGTCACCATGTATCATACGTTGTTTGAAATTCTAGTCGCTCTTAACGAATTGTGGAGGAACAGATGAAGGCATGTGTTGAGACTATAAAAAACTTAGTTTGTATTCACGGAAGTACTGCTGAAAAAGTGGCTTGGAACGAAGTCTGTTCCTTATTAGATGAGGAAACCGCTTCTTCCACATCAAACAACACCGCTATGCTGGAAATTGCAGTGTTACTTCGTGAGGTTTTTGGAATAGTAGAAAGCGGAGGTGACCATAACTTGAGTGGTCGTGAAATAGAAAACCGTCTAGATGCAGTCGTACTGCAACTTCAGCAATAGCGGAACCGTTAATTGCAATGTTAGCTTTATAGAATTGTGAGGCTGTGCATGGGTGAAATGGCAGATTACATACTTGAACAAGCTGATTATCCGTGGGATGGTCTTGGCGCAGACCCGTTTGAAGACCAAGAAGAAGCGCATGAGAATTTTGAAAAGCAGTGTCGTAAGCATATTGCACAGCCTAAAAAGCGGAAGCGCAAACACAACAATTAACAAGTGCAGGCAGACATGGGGCATAGCCGAAAGATAAACAGAATGAGTACGGGTATACACGGGAAGTTCTGTGATAAACGACTCATATATTCGGGTCAGTTCTACGGTGCATAGTTGCCCCACGCTCTGCCATGCACAATCCGTTGTTTGCAATCGGCACTTAACTTGTGGGAGATTTTACTATGAAATGTTTTGACTGTGGACAAGAGATATTACCGCATACGATACGCGGTGCTTTATGCGAGTTATGTTGTGATAATCGTAAAACCTCACAAGGGGAACGTGCCGACTCTGCGGCGCTTATTCTTGACGCTTTGGATTCAATGGGGTTAGCCCTTGCGAACCGAGATTGCAGGTGGCCTATGGAGCTACGTAAGAAATACATGAAAGCGGTAAACACAGTAAAGAAAATCGCCTTGCCCTGCGGGGCAAACAACAACGCCAGTACGCCATGCTTTGATATACACGAATCACCGTGTGATTACTGTGATAAAATAGTCGGTGAGTGTGGTTATACTGTTAAACGAACGTGTAAAGGATTCGCACAGCGCACATAGCGCGAACCGTTGTTTGCAATTTGGCAGTTTAACTTTAATATGGGAGGCAATTATGGGAACAGGTTTGATAGAAGAACAGTTAGGATATTTAAATAATAATCTGCGAAAAATAAATAGTTCGTTAGAGAAAATTGCCTCCAAAGAAAAGGAGCAACTGCCAAACTCTGCGGCGCTGGCTGAAGAGATACGTAAAAATCTCCCCTGCGTCGGTTGTACTGTTGGCGGTAAGGGCTGTAAAGAGTGTGTAATTAAGGTCGCCAGCGCCTTGCCTTCGGGCAAACAACAAACGCAGCCTGCCATAAAAGACCTTGGCGCTATTGAGATTAAAGATGGTATGGATGATTAATCTTTTACAGCAGGCTGGTTCGGTAAACGTTAATTGCAATTGTCAATTCAAAATATTATGGGATAACAATATGTCACTTTATGAAATTATTATAGAGGAATGGCAAAAACTAACATGGGTTGGTCGTGTCACATGGTTTCCTGTATTTGTTCCATTGCTGGTTGTTTCGTGTGGATTACTATTGATTGCCATTCCCCCCTGCTTATGTAATTGATAAAACCGTTGGGAATATTATTGAATGGTTGTTTAAAAAAGTAAAATGTGTTTTATATAAGGAATCTTGACAACAACATTTAATAGGAGATTAATTATGAATCGTAGAATAATTTACCACGCAAAAGAGCCTTGTCTTACAGTTAAGTGTGAACATTGTGGTGAACAAACATCCATATTTGATGAATCAGAAGCCCCAATTTTTACAGTTGGTTTTGAATTTGATAAAGAAAATGGTAGGCTTTATATTGCATGGTCTAAACCTTTAACAGGTGAAAACTATGTTAAGTCTTTTGGTAATAAGGTTGTTAATGAAAGACTTGATAAAATGATTGCTGATTATCCGGAAAAATCATACGGCAAGCAAATACCTAAAGTAGTTAGTCGTTATATTAACTATTATATTAGGAAAGCAGGTCGTTATTTTAAAGAAATGAATGATGTTGAAAATATAGAATTCTGGGTCTGAAAGATAGAAATTGAGTTAATTATGAAAAGTTGTTTCTGGAAACACGATTGGGGTAAATGGAAAGAAATTGAAAAAACTTTTAAATTGGTACATAAAGTATCCGGTAAAGAATATATTACTAAAGAAAGATGGCAAAGAAGAAGATGTAAAAGATGTGGTAAAATACAAGAGGAAATAATATGAAAGATCCAAACGACCCTAATTTATTACCTTGCCCTTTTTGTGGTTCTTCTGAAATATGGTTCATTAATGCACCAAGAAAAGCTAACATTTTTACCTTGACTTGTATTAAAAAATATATTATATTATATGTAGAGGTTTAAATATGGCAAGTGTAGTCTATGAAGGTCAAACTTATAAGTCTAAAGCAGACCTAATTCGTAATTTATATGAAGATGGTAGACTTGAAAATACAACTCATTCTAAAAAAGAATATGCTAAGAAACTTGGCATTACTGTTCAAACAGTTCATGCTACTCTAGCTAAGATTATTACTCTTAATTCAAAATCTAATAAAATAAAAACAGTTGGAAGAAGAGGGAAAGTAAAAGAATTATCTGTAATAAGAGAAGGTGAAGAAACAACTAGCAAGGGTAAAAAGATTAAAGTTACCATTGCACCAAATAAATGGGGATTGCCTGTATGTAATCCACCTATATATGTAATTGATAGTAGTTATAAAGGTGATGAATTTATACCTTTAGATGAAAATATGAATTCAACTAGTGAGTTGATAAGTTATTAATTTTTACACAAAAAGGAGTTTGTATGTTTACATTTGATGGTAGAGTGTACAAATCAAAGTCAACAGTTGCATTGCAAATGTTGAGAGAAGGTAAGAGTCGTATGGATATTTCTAAGGCTCTTGGAATTAAGTATCAGACGGTTCATGCTCTTATGACAAAACATGAACTGAAAGCTGCTCCCCGTGTTAAGAAGTCTGAAAAGACTCCGACACACATAGAGCAGACTACTACAACGGAAAATACCGAGGCTAGCAATAGCTAAGGTTTGTCTCCTCTCTATAAAAAAGACAGGACGGTTTTAATCCTCTGAAACTGTCCTGTTTTTTAACTGGGATTTTTATGATCGAAACATTAGAAAAATCAGAACCTTTATTGGCAGAACTAATCATGGATGTAGCTAATAAAAAATATGATAGATTTAATGTGAAAGAAATATATCAACAAGGAGATGAATTAGTCTGTATACCTTATAGACCTTATCATGCAGGTCGTAATCAACCTTGTGATTGTGGTTCGGGGATCAAAAGAAAAAAATGTCCTTGTAAGATTTTGTTTGACTAAGAATATAAATATTCCAAAAGGAGTATTATATGTCATATACAATCGATGAAAAACTTGCAGTCAATGGAAACAGTATATTATTTCCAACTCAACCGCTTAAATTACTTGAAGAATCAATAGCTACTTGTATAGCCTTAACAATTTTTAAGTATTATCATAATGAAAATCAACGCAATCCATTCGGAAATATTACAGTTAATATTTCTGATGAACAGGTAAATATTAGAACAAATATGGATGAAAGTCGAGTTCATCATTTAGCCATGCTTTGTAGTGAATGTTATATAACTAAACATCTTACATTTAAAAAAGTAATTATTAATAATGATAAATCTTATGAAGTTTAAATAAACATGTTGTCAGAGTAAGGCGATTTTTTTACCTTCTTAACAATCTTACGAATAACAATTAAACTTGCCGTTAGTGCAGTTACTATCAAAGCTGATATACTAATTTTAGTCAACTTCTTCATTTGCTAAAACCTTTCTTAGAAGTGCGGTTCTTCTAGATCTCTGTATTGTATTTAATTTATTCCAGAATCTTTTCTTTTTACGGGAAAGTTCTGGCCTGTTTTCCAAATCTTCTTCACCATCTTGTGGTTTAAAATAACCGACTTCTTTATCAAGAACGAGTACATCAATGTTTTTGGATATTTTTCTTCTCATATTAAATCTCCTTACCTACAATACCCATTATATCTTCCATCTGTTTAGAAATAATGTTTTCCTTAATGGGAATTTTAATTACCTTATCACACCATCGACAATTTCTATCTATATATCCACCACCAACATAATCAAATTCGGTTTTAGATATTTCATGACCTGTTAATATTCCACACAACCATTGTAAAAATAAAACCAGTTTAGATTTTCTAATTTTTTGGTTACCATTATTATAATATTCACCTTTAATTTTAACCCATTTTTTAGGCATACAATACCATAATTGGGGATAACTTTGTCTACGTTCTATCTTATTCTTAGGGTGTAACTTTGCGACTTCTACTAATATTTTTCATATATATAATATAATATATTTTTAAATAATTGTCAAGCAAAAAATGATAAATATGTTTAGGTAGGGAGACAGCGGGTTCGAAACCGTTTCTTTGCCAGTACAAAGATTATCCCTATACATATCTATTTTAACCTTACTGGAGGTATTATGAAACGCCTTACAACAGAACAATTCATTCAAAAAGCTAAACAAGTTCATGGTAATAAATATGATTACAGTTTAGTTAAATATATTAATGCATATACTAAGGTATGTATAATATGTTCAGAACATGGAAAATTCTGGCAAAGACCAACACACCATTATAATGAAAATTGCCCAAAATGTGAAACTTATAATAGGCATAACAAAAATATATTTATTCAAAAAGCTAAACAAGTTCATGGTAATAAATATGATTACAGGTTAGTTAAATATATTAATGCATATACTAAAGTTAAAATAATATGTAAAAAATGTAAAAATATTTTTAAACAACGACCTCATAATCATTTAATTGGAAATAACTGTCCAATTTGTCAAAATAAAACCAAATTAAATAATTTAAACAGACAAAAAAGATTTAATAATTTTTTAAATAAAGCCAAACAAGTTCATGGCAATAAATATAATTATGATCATTTACTAACTAATGATTATATTGGATTTAATTCAAAAATTAAAATTCTATGTTTAGAACATGGATATTTTTTACAAACACCTAATAAACATTTATCTGGTCGTGGATGTCCTAAATGTTCAAATAAAAACAAAACAACCATGGAATTTATTAAACAAGCTAATTTGATTCATAATAATCTTTATGATTATTCTTTAGTAAAATATCAAAAATGTAATATACCCATTAAAATAATATGTAAAAAACATGGAGTATTTAAACAAAAACCATCTTCTCATTTATGTGGGTGTGGATGTATTTTTTGTAATTCATCTAAAGGTGAATTAATTATTGAGCAATATTTAAAAGAACATAATATTAAATTTAAACGTGAATATAAATTTAATGATTGTAAAGGTAAAAGAAATCTATTACCTTTTGATTTTTATTTACCTACATATAATATATGCATTGAATATGATGGTATTCAACATTTTAAACCAGTAAATTTTGGTGGTATTTCTCTTAAAAATGCTAATGAAAATTTTAAAAAATTAATTATTAATGATAATATAAAAAATAAATATTGTAAAGATAATAATATAAAACTAATTAGATTATCATATTTAAAATTAAAATATATTGTGGAAATATTAAAAATAATATTTCCACAATAAAGATACAAAATATGAAATTCCGATTAAGATCTTGTTACAATTTCTTGCAATCTTGTTTTTGAAATTCCAACTTTTCGTGAAAGACTTCTATAAGAGTACTTACCAGTCTTGTAGAGCTTTTGGATTCTCTGGTTTCTCTTAGCCATCTGCTTCTCGGTCATATAAACCTCCTGTTAATTGTTTAACTCAACCGATTCCAATATCGGCAAATCTATATATAATATAACATTTTATTTCAATTTTGTCAAGACTTTTTCTTTAGCCTCTGACAATACATCGGATGGCAAATTTGTACTGAATAAGGTTTCCAACAACGATGTTTAATATTAGGTATAGAAGAATTATACTTAGTTCCATTTGAATCAGAATGATACCTACAACCATCCGAAAACTCTTGCCATGTTTCATCTTTCAATTCAACTTTTTTCATAAACTACTCCTTATAATAAAAATACATTATTGAACCTTGTTTAAATAAATCTTGATAAACCGGAATGTCTTTTAAATATCCCAGTCTTTTTGGTTTAAATTTTTTATGTTCTTTATTATATTCCCATTCTGCTTCTTTTGATTTATTATTTAAACAATTACTCCATTGTTTTGATGTTATATCGATGTCATAGAATTCTGGGTCTAAAATAAAATCTTCATCGTTTCTAAGAAAAGAACTTAAAATTGAAGATGTTCCTAAATCTAACATAATTTTTTTGGGTTTATTTTTAATAATTGTTTTTTTGATTTTATTATAAACAATTTGATCACTATCTTTGTTTTCAGCATCCATAAAAGCTAAAGCCATCCATTTACCAACATTAATTCTATTTATTTTAACATTCATAGCAAATCACCCAATGCACAATTTTGTCTATCAACATAATTCTCTATTCTAACTTCTGCAATTTTATGATATTGCTTTGAAATCTCAAATCCTATATAACGTCTGTTAGTCATTGCACATGCAAGACCTGTAGTTCCACTACCCATAAATGGGTCTAATATAATATCATTCTCATAGCTTAACATATGAACCGCCGTTAAAGGAAAATCAAGACTAAAATTAGCTTGTGTTAATCCATGTGTTTCTGCACGATAAGCCCAACGACCTGATACATTCTTTATAAACTCTTCTTTTGAAACTGTCGAAACACCTTTTTTAATTTTGTTCCATTGTTTTTTACAATATAATAAAACACATTCTTCAGGTGAATAAATATAAGGTGCTGATGCTGACATCCACGACCCCCAAGATGTCTTATTTACAATATGAGGATTATCTTCATGCAGTCTAACTACACCTTGACCTTTAAATCCTATTTTTTTAGTTATAAAATGATACTCAGCCGACATAAAAACTCTTTTGGGTCCAGTTTCATCATGAGGGTTGGAAATTTCTACAGGTACATTAATTGCCATCCGGCCATCATCTTTAAGAACTCTGTAACATTCCCTTAACCATTTTTCACAAAAAATAAAATAATTCTCAAAAGGCATTTTATCATTCCAAGTATCATACTGAATACCAACATTGTATGGCGGTGAACTCAGAACCAGATCAATAGAATTTTCTGGTAATTTTTTAAAACCTTCTAAACAATCAACATTATAAATTATATTTGTTACCATTTAAACATCCATTTATTCTCTTTAATTTTTTACAGTTAAATAAAACATAACAAAACCACAAAATAATTAAACTAATTACAATATGTATTGTTTTAATTTCAAAAATACTATCTCCACAAAAGATTCCAACAGAAGCAGAAACAAACATTATAATAATCCAAAAAATTGTTATTTTATCAATAAAATTAGTTTTCATATTTTTCATTTTACAGTAACTATTGCGGTAAACCCTTCTTCAAGTTCAACAGGCTTCCAATATGATTTCATTCCATCAATAACAGCTTGCCATTCTTCTCTGGTATAACCTCTATCATTTTGCATTCTTCTATCAAGGATATTTTCTGGTTCGGGAAAAACAACAGCAATTATTTCAATATTTCTTGCAAAAGGTGAAACACCTTTCATATAATTTATTGAGTTAATTATTTTGAGTCGTTTATCTAACCTACCATTTGTTTCATCAATAATAATATCTTTATTGGTTCTATAAATAAGATCCTCAAGTATATGATTTGATAATGAACTTATTACAGGTTCTAATAATTCATCATAAATATAAGTTCCTGCGTGTAGATGTTCTCTCAAATCATCTCGACTTACAACTAATGTATCGGGATGGTCTTTTAAATGGTTTTTAACCCATGTAGATTTACCTGAGCCGGGCAAACCAACTGTCATATATATTTTTCTAGCCATTTAAACCTCTTTCAATTAGGTAGGAATTTTTTGTTTGAATATCATAAAATTTAAATGAACGATTGCATTCACACTATCAGTTTTTATATAGTTTTGTCTATTTTGTCTTGGTGTATTTTTATATATTATTTGGTCATGTAAATAAAATTTATTACTTTCAAATATTGTTTTCAGGTCAAATGTGCCTTTAAGTTCATCGTTTTTGGATTTAAAGTTTTTTATTTTTACAATTATATTTCCACCTATATTAATTATACGACTAAATATTTTACTACTTTCAACTGCATTGGTAAAGAAACTTTCATTGTTAGGTGGTTCGTAAACTATAATATCATATCTGTTTCTTTTAATTGAACCATAAAGGTTCCTTGTCTTAGTCACATCAAACAATCTATAATCTTCTTCAGTCCACGAAAAGAAAGACGAACAGTCAAGAACCCTAGTCTTTCTATTCTTTGCCTTATTCGGATCATAGTATTTAAGGATTCGATTAAAGGCGGTCTGAATATTACAATTATCAATTATAGAAGTTATATTTTGGTTCATATCAATATGGGTCTTTATAGTTTCCATTTGCGTCTGGTGCGAGAACTTTAGATTGGTCGTCTATAGAAAGATTTTTCTTCCAGTTGTGTTTTCCATAATCATTTATATAAAAACCAGGACCAACAAAATCAATACCTACAGTTTTACCAACAGAGAATTGTCTTTTCATTTTGCCCTTTTTACATTTGGGGCATTCTGTTGGTTCTTTACCTTCTTCCAATCCTTTATAGATAATATATTCATCCATAAAACCACACGAATCACAACAATAATCATACATTGGCATATAAGTCTCCTTAGTAGTCTTTAAGAACTTCTTTCATATCTTGATAATATCTGTCAAGGAAATCATCTTCAAAATTTGTATCATCATCGATATTAATTACCATTGAACCTAATTCACATTCTGGACAATTAGATGCAATTATATTTCTTTTTGCTCCAAGAAAAGGAGCACAAATATAATATTTTTCATGACCACAAAATGTACAACGATAACTCTTGAATAAATTATTTTCCATTAAACTAACCTTTCAATAAAATATTTTCCAATATTATATATATTCTATCAAATTTTTTCTACTAAAAATATTTTCACTATTTAAAACAGCTATTCCGTTTTTATTTTCCAGTTCTATTTTTCTTATTTCTTTTATGACATCAGATTCCATTTTTTTAAATGAGAATTTTTTATCTGGAAATTTTTTGATGATTTTATCGTAAACGTATTTTTCATTTTCTGATTCATTAGTTAGAAATATAATTTCTCTATCTTTATACTTTTTAACATGCTCTATAATTTCGGGTATAATATATATCTCTAAAAAATAATTGATGTTACTAACACCTTCAGCAATACCAATAACTAAACTCCCTCTTTTAGTCAAAGCTAAATGATCTGAAAGCCATTTGTCTGAATCATTCTTTTCAAAAAGATAATCCTTAGAAGGATCTTTTATTAAAGAATCGGTATAATAATCTGAAAATTTTGTAAAATTCATTTATTATTGTTTGTTTCGTTTAAGGCTTTTATTTTATTTTTCAAATCTTCTAATACAAGTTTTAAACCACTCTTAATAGTATTTATATCTTTTTCTACTTTTAATACATTATTGTACGACATGTTATACTCTTTGATAATGCCCTTATGGCTCTTAATGTAAGACTCATGGTCTTTCATCATCTTAATAAGAATGTCATCAAAGGCAAGTTTTATGGTCGATAATTTACGCAGATAAAGGAAGGTGCATACAACTAAAACAACTAAAATTACAGCTAGAATAATATTAAATATCATCATTTTTAGAACCCTTACTTTTTATGTATTCATTAAATTTATTAAACCATTTTGCAAACATTTGTTTGTTGCCTGTTATGCTTTCAAGATTTTCTTTTATATTATCATTTATACTTTCAAAATCTAATATATCATTAGAATCCCACATTTTAAATAAACACATTTGAACCAAATAAAATGCATGATTCATTCCAGCACTAAACTCTGGTGTGTCTTCTGCATTTTTCTTTAGTTCACCACCATCAGACATCTTATGTATCTTTAGTCCAACGCCAATAGCATTGACTATTAGCAATATTAAAATAAGCACAAAAATATTGATAACACTTAATATTATTAAAGTATTCATATATGTATTTATAAAAATATGAAAAAGGGAGAACTTAACGATTGTTCTCCCTTTATTGTTACTGAGGAGTATTGATGTGGTATTTTTCAACCGCTCTCAACATAATACCCCTAGGTGTGAAATCTTCACAACTAAGAACAGCTTTGAGAATTGATGGTGAAAAACCAGATACCAAACCAACATCATTCGAATCAGAAAGTTCAGGCGAACCTGCATATGGGCTTACATTCCAATATACAACCTTTGGACGACTGTAACCGGCCTCAACCCACTTATCAATACAGTTGTTAACTTCTGTACCGGAACCGCCTGAAGATCCCTCGTGGAACTGCATATCTGAAATGATAAGCAAGACATTAGGAATCTGTTCATCGGTTGCATTGAACATTTTAGCATGATTCAAAATAGAATTCAATGCCTTGTCAATACGAGTTGAACCAATTGCGCCATCAAAAAGTCCACCATCCATTTCTCCATAAGGACCGATTTCTTTGCTATAACATTGTGAGAAAGACATACCTTCCCATGTAGACAATTTGCTTTCAGATGCAAACTGCATGAACTTACGATAGAATGGGTTTTCTTTTCCAAGTCTATCAGAACAATAAAGTCCTAGAGATGTTGAAACATCAATAGGTTGAACATCGCCACCCATATTACCACAACTCATTGAACTAGACGAATCTACAATAACCATGATACGGTTATCAGTTCCACCAATATAATCCGGAAGAGCGTCAAACTGCAAATCTGCAATTTTCTTATCTCCATTACGAACTAACCTAGCAAGGTCATGTGGAAACAATACACCTGCATTGATTTTAGTTTCACCTTTTTCAACCTTAGTTTTAAAGGATTCAAATCTTTCTTTATCATGTTCGTTGAACGCCTTAGTGTAACGGTTCATTGCAACAGATGGAACTTTTGGATATTCAATCTGTTCCCAATTGTTAGTACACATTTTATGTTCAACAATATGTTCTTTGCGGATTTTTGCAAGAAGCCTACGGAATTCACCAATATCTTTAAGTGAACCATTTCCACGCAAATATTTAAGAATAGGCTTATCAGAACGGTCAGCCCATTTTGCGGCTAATGCATTCTTTTCAAGAATTGCGTCACCCCAAATTTTAGCTGCGATTTTTTCCAATGGAGTTCCAAATAATTCTCTTAAATCATCCCATCTTCCATATTCTGGAATTGAACTTAAATTTGATTCCACCCATTTTGGATCTGTTTCAGCTAACCATTTTAAACAATCTCTAAAACCTGATCTGTTTCCAGCTCCCATTTTAAACCTCCACGAAAAGAACTTTTATGTCTTTTTTTACTGTTATTTTGTCTACTTGTTATACATAAATTATTTATATTTCCAATTATTTTAGGATCAATATTATTTTTAAATCCATAATAAACACTAATTTTATGATCGATTGTTCTATATAATGCATTGTTAAAATCTTTATTATTAGTTAATAGTTTCTCACCCGTATAATAATCTTTACCATTCCAGTTATTGATAAGTTCTTTTTTATGTTTTCTTGTTTCGTTATCAACTATCATTCTATATTTTTCAAATTCAGTTTTTTGATCTAAAGGTATAAATAAACCTTTATTTTCCATTATTTTTCTAAATTTAATGCTTTCTGAAAAATTATTAACTCCATATTTATTTTTAAATGTTTGTCTTATTTTTTCGGGATTACAATATGATTCATTTTTATATTTTTTTATTTTGGTTTGTTTTGATTTATTTTTAAATTCTTTAGTTTGTATGAATGGTTTTCCATATTTTTTTATTTGGTTTTTTATTTGGGTTTGGTTAATTATTTTTTTTATTTTTTTATTTTTTAAAACACAAGAATTATCACAAAATTTTGTATATCCTTTTTTAATACTTATAAATCTAGTTTCTTTTCCACAAGTTAGACAAAACCCTTCATTATCTTTTTTTAAAAATTTATTATAATATTCTTTACTACTAATATTATGATATTTTTTAAGATGGTGTTTTGTAAACTTTCCCAATTCTGTTTGATTAGTTTTATCTTTGCATATTTTACAATATATCATAAAATGACTCCTAGTTATGTTATATAACTATTTATCATTTTATTATAAGCAATTAACCACGAGGGTCACGAAGCCAAAACAAAAGCTTCATAGCAAGTTCTTTGTCACCAGAAATCCATACGTTCTTAAATAAATCAAGAGCGGATTCTGGGTTATTATAGAATGTCTTTTTGCTTTTTTTCTTATTAGAGAAAGCTGAGCCAGCTTTTGAAAAGAATTCAACAGCGAAGTCAAGTGAGTGATCGTACTGTGTTGCGCCTTCGTTTGTGCGGATCTTTGCCATGTTTAACCTCCGAATTTTAAAAGTTACAGACTAGTCTCGGAACTTCACAGATAGATTTTTCTATTGCTGTAGCTAGTCTTCTTAGTTTAGTGAATAAAACAGAATTGCTTTTATTGTTTTTAGTTTTAAGTCTTGAACAAGAAAACAGACTTTGCCGCCTTTTATTGACGGCTGTTCCACATGTTTTTTATTGCGGAAACAATTCTTCATTTATATCCATTATATATAATATAACATTTTATCAACATAAAGTCAAGTGTTTTTTATTAAATGTCAGAGTGGTTGACACCATCTTTTGTTTAGGCAAAAGATGGGCAGAAAATCCTTGTAGCCCCAGGAATCGCAAGCTCCTTTAGTTAGGGGCTACAGTAGCGTCAGATATAACTAAGTTATATAATGATTTGCTGTACCCACTCTTCGTTTAATTTCAAAGAACAATATTAATATAACATATTATTCAATTTAAGTCAAGATATTTTTATTAGCCTATAATTTCAATCTCTTTAGGTTTACTTTCAGGTGCTAAAGGAATTGAAATCTTTAACAAGCCTTTATCTAGTTTAGCATTTAGTTTAGTTAGATCAAATTTACTATTAATTCTCCATGCCAAATTAAATGCTTTACTTGTTATGCCTTTATATAGGTAATCTTCGTTTTCTTTTTTATCCTCTTTATTATCTTCTTTAGTATATGATATTGAAAGAGTATTGTTATCCTTAACCTCGATTTTAATATCTTTTTTATCGAGTCCAACAACTGCTACATCAAATTCCAATCCCTCTTTAGTTTCTTTAATATCAACAGGGTAACTTAGTTTATTTCTTTGAAACATTGAATCGAAAAAACTTTCAGTTTCAAAAAAATCTCTGAATAGTAAATCAGTTGGGTCGTTAAAGAAACGGGAAATAAATGAATTATTGGTTTTAGGAATTAAGTAATTCATAAAAACCTCCTTAGATGGTTAATAAATATTGTAAATTAAGATATATTCCATTAGGTAATATATCTATATTCGCCTATATTTATATTTTTATATTATTAATATAACAAATTTTTTTAAGTTTGTCAACAAAAAAAGTTTAGCTATTTTAGATTCCTGTCATTCTAGCTTCACCGGCTGCTGGTTTATTAGTTGCTGGTGTGTTTGAACTTGGTGTTGGTATAGTTGCTTTTTCTTCTTTTGGAGTAGAATCAATTTCAGGCCAGTTAGATTTAAGCCATTCTTTAACAGCTTCTTTTTGCATTTTCTTAAAAGGTTCTAATACTGCAATAAAGCTTTCTTTATTAAAATCTTTAGATTCTAATTTATCTTCAAATGCACCTATAACTGTTTTCCAAAATTCTTCGTTAGCATCTTCAACTACGCTTTCAATTTGGTCATCTGATGGGAAAAGTTCATCTTCTTTTTCTTTTAGATATTCTTTAAATTTCATAATAATTTTTCCTATAAGTCAAAGTTAATTTTGTTTGCTATATCTTCACCATCTAAAACGGCTAAGATGCTATCTTTATCTGTGAGACCTTCAACAATTTTCTTATTAGCAAAATCGTCATTAGGGTCTACATTTTTATCTTCCATAACAGCATCAATAATTTTCTTTTGAGTTAACTCATCAAGATTAACAAACTTAATATCAACTGAAGTTACTGGAACTCCTGTTGGTTCATCTGCTGGTTGTTCTTTTAAATATTCTTTGAATGACATATTATTTTAATCCTTTAACTGGTTTTTTAATAATGTTTTTCGAAACTAAGAAATCTTCTAATGTTGGTGTATATGCTAATTTATATTTACCATCATTTGTTTTATAAACATAAAGATTACCTTCTTGACCTTGGAAAGTATATACATATCCTTTTTCAAATTCTCCACTTATTTCTTTTGGATCATCCGCACCATGTTGTTTAAGTTTGTTTTCTAACGGACTTGTTGGTTTTGGTTCGGTAGGAGTTTCTGGTTTTTCTTCAGGAGCAGCCGGTTTTACTTCATCTGGTTTTGGTTCAGGTTCAGTCTTTTTTTCTTGTTCCTTATCAACTTCAGCTTGTGTTACATCTGCGACTTTTTCTTTGGCCAGTTCTTCTTCAGCTGGTTTTTCTTCAACAGGTTCTTCTTGAGATTGTTTGTATTTATCTATTTCGCCTTTTAAGTCAAGACTTAAATCGGTATCTTTCATACCTTTATCATCTACCGCCACATATTCGTTAGGTTTTTTAGCAATTTCACTAATATTAACTTCAACCTTATTGTTGGCATATGAAACCCATTTTCCATCTTTCTTAATTATTTTAACAACTTCAGCTTCAGATATAAATTGAGAGAACGACATTGCTCTGCTTTCAGCAACAGGAGCCAGTTTATTAAATGTTGCTTTATCGATATTTATTACTGCTGGTTTTCCTGTAGCGGCTGCGACATCGGCTTCCTCTTTTTCTTTAGTTTCTTGTGCTGTTTGTCTTGTAACTAACCAGTTCTTATAAGACATTCCCCAAATCAATTCAAATGCTTTAGTAGCAGCGGCATCCATACCCAATGCATAAACTCTTTTATTTGCATCGAATTTAGAATCTGCGTCTGTTCCTGTTTTTGGAATATTCCACAAAGAAATTTTACCACCGTTTGAAAGAAGATAAACAGATATATCCATCTGATGTTCTTTGCTTTTATATAAATCTCTTTCATCCTGCGGATCGGCAGCTTGAGGAACTTTCTTTATTACTTGTTGTTCAAATGGAGTTGTTCCTGCTATTTTCTTTTGTGCTCCTGGTATTACACCAGCAGCTGCTCCAGCTATATCAGCGGCTCCTTTAGCTACAAATAAATTACCAAAAAGAGATCCAGTAACTTCACCAAATCTAACATCTTTAATCCAAACCTTTTTTCCTTTACCGGATGTAGGCCATTTTGTTCCACTAGTGAAAGCATTGGCATACTTATTTAAAGACTCTTCATATTTTGCTCTTGGCATTGGTTCAAAGACTTTAAGAAAATCAGCCGCGATATTAACACCTTTACGTTTTCTAAAAAGATTTTTAGTTGCAGTAGAAAGTTTACCGGCTAATGCTGTTAGTAAACCCTCATTGATTTCTTCTTGATGTTTATCGTAATAGTCTGAAAAGTTCATTGTTGACATGTGTTATATCCCCTTCAAAATATTTATATTTTTTGTAAGCTATTTACTTTTTTAATGTTTTGGTATATTTGGTTTTGTGGATTTTTAATTGATTCTAATTTATCAAACAGTTTTAAATTTCTTGCAACATCAATTGTATATTCACCATCGTAAAAAACAATGATAAGTTTTTTGTTTTTCTTAGGGCCACCAATATAAACACCTATTGAAGTTTCATGTTTCTCTGGATTTAAAGGTTCAATAGTATATTGATAACCTATACCATCACCAACTTTACCATCTTGTATGTTTATAAAGTTGCCTGCCATTGTACCATCTTTTCTTGCAGTTCCCCAAGATTCTTTAATATCTTTCCATAGTTCTTCTTTAAATTCATTTGGACCTTGTATGTCAATAACACCATATACGCTTTTACCTTCTTTTTCTTTTTTCTTTGGTGCTTCTGTTTTACCTTTAGTAGAAACTTCAGAAGGTCTATTAGCGGCTACATACATATCCATGTTAGTTCCAAACTTTTCTTTAAAGAATTTTAAACCAAGTCTATCTGCACCAATATAATATTTTAAATCGTTAGTAAGAGATTCAGTTATTATCATAACTATATAACCATAATGAACAACTCCTCTACCCGTTTCGTAGGCAGCGGCGGCTTGTATACTATTATATGGGGATATTTTTTCTAATCCACCTTTTAAATTTACATTAAAAACATTAATAATTTGAGGGCCAGCTTCAATATCCATGCTTTTCTTTTGTGACATTCTAGCTAATATTTTATCTTCACCTCTGCTTTTTAATGTCTTTTTTCTTCTGCCTAGTTCTTTATGTTGTGTATATGACCTGCTTAAAGTGCTATTAATATCGTGGAAACCTCTTGCATTAATCTCACTAAAATAGACTAAGTCTTTGTCAAGGTTAATATTAATTTTCTTTTCTTTGGAAAAAAGATTGAGAAATTGGCGAGCTACAGATAGCTTAGCTTCTGTAAAATAATGATCAGAAAAACTCATGAATTCTCCCTAAAAATAAAAATAGTAGGCGATATATGTTATACCACCTACTATTTATAATATTATCACAACTACTTGTAAAAATTAGGTTAAGGTTAATCCTGGTCTAATTCTACATTGAAATAAATCCATTGTTTCCACTTTTCATTGTTGAAAACCTTAGGTATACCCTTTAATCGGTTTATCATACCACTATTAAAGTTATCAGCAACTACAGGTGCATATGGTTTATTAAGAAGTTTCATACCACATTCAGCTAAAGTGTGATTATATTTTCTTGTGTTACACTTAAGGCAACAACATACAATATTAGTCCACGTTAACCTTCCACCTCTAGACTTTGGTACAACATGGTCATATGTCATTTTAGCTAAAGATATTTTCTTGCCACAATATTGACAAATACCCTTATCCCTCTTGTATACATTTTTCCTTGTGAAAGCCTTATAGAACTTCATTTTTTTCTTAGGAGCAACAAACTTAACAAGTCTTATAACACATGGAGCATTAAAAGCCTGCTTCCAGGTTCTGAAAAACCTGTCATCGTAGACATCGACTATTTCAGCTGAGCCCTTTTCAATAAGCTTGAATGCACTCTTAAAAGAAACAAGCTCTAATGGCATGTAAGCAGCGTTTAGTTTTAATACTTCCATAATTTACCTTCACTATTATTTATATTATTCAAATAGTTCTTTTAGGGTATTGTTACCACTTATCTGATCTAAATCAATAGTTTCAATTCTAGCTTCAATTATTTTCTTATAATCTTCACTTAATTCTGTTCCGGTATAATTACACTTATTCTTTAATGCGACTATTGCAGTTGTTCCACTTCCCATGAACGGGTCATAAACTATTCCACCTTCAGGGCATCCCGCTTTAACACAAGGTTCTATTAAACCTTCTGAATACATAGCATGATGAAATTCTAGTCCAAGTTTCTTAACATCTGCCAAAGACTTAGTCGATGAAACAACATTACAATCCCACACATCTCTTTTAATCTTACCTTTTTCATTTGGAACTGTTGCTTTACTTGATAATCTATTTTGTTGTTTTACATTACCTTCTTTATCAACTGTAACAGTTTTATGGTCTTTATTGTGTGTAACTACTTTTGTTCCACCAGAATAACATTTGTGCAACATTGGTTCTCTTATCTTATCCATGTCATAAAAGTATTCAGGTTTCTTTGTAAAGAAAAAGATATACTCATGTGCTTCTGTACATCTATCTTTCATACTTCTTGGCATTGGATTTACCTTATGCCATATAATATCATTCCTTAAATAAAAACCAGCTTTCTGTAATTCTATTGCAAGTAACCAAGGTATGCCAATTAAGTCTTTTGGTTTGAGATATTCGTGTTTACCGAATTCAGTATTATAATAAGTATCTCCAATGTTAATCCACATTGTACCAGACGATTTCATAACTCTTTTAAACTCTGTAAAGATATGAACTAAATGTCTAACATAATCTTCTGGTTTTGGTTCTTGACCTAACTCTCCCAGCCAAGCATTACATTTT